>Ga0099800_1077_pt1 | contig 28989 bp, 32 predicted proteins | sample Uncmet6_SortRC_1_FD_89868 | JGI IMG/M metagenome (GOLD analysis project Ga0099800, IMG submission 89868) | Marine eukaryotic communities from CALCOFI LINE 67, Pacific Ocean - CN11_C50_N6_SortRC_1 | ecosystem: Environmental > Aquatic > Marine > Oceanic | place: Pacific Ocean: Monterey Bay... | reverse complement strand
ATCCACTCGCCAACGCAAAATACCACCAATACCACCGAATCCTCGGCAAAATTGCGAACCTTCCTGTGAACGATTTGTAACAAATTCTAGTGAAGTGCCGAACGTTTTATAATTGTTTGCGAACCACTCAACTAAGGACAACTTTTCAACTACCTCTAATTCTACTCCAGAGGTGGGATCGTGGAAGTATTGCTCATTGGCTTGCTGTTCCTTTGAAAGGTGTAGCACTTTATCATCTCCCGCCGCGTGATTCCGGAGCGTGATACGATCAATATCAAGATTTTCCCACACAACTAGTATCTCAACGGCCCCGAGCTCGAGTGCACGCAACGTATCACTAACCATGAAACAGTACTTGCCAGTATCCTGTGAAATTTCGTCGAAGTACTTTTGCAGCAACCTCTTTTCCTGCACCAGCTTCACCGAGCCTAAAGTTTCCGCTGATAGCTCTATCGCCTGATTAAAGCCAATCTCTCCGCCATAGCTCACATCAACAGTTTTTATTACCACACGCCTGATCATTGGTTTCTCAATCAGGGCAGATTCTTGTCAAACAACACTGGGTCCGATACGCAAGGCGTTGGTCAAACATATCAGAAGTTTGCAATTCACTTTTGAAGTCGGCCGAACCCGCGAGGACTAGGCCAGATACGTTCGGTTTGTCGGCGGTGATGAACATTTGGACGGCCAGCTCGGAAACTTTTCGCACATAATTATGACGCTTTTCCATTCGAAGGCGCGCAAATCTGAGCGCAGACTGCCCACCACGACCATGCCTATGACATCAATGCATATACATGTGTTTGTCGAACGGACGCAAAGTCGACTTTTTGGGCAAATCAACAGAAAATTTGTGTAGTACCTCTCGGTTGTTGCCTTGCAGAGTACCTGATGTTATCAAATCATCATCAAGAAGATGATGACGATAATGGCGAGCACCGTAGAGAGATCCATTGCCATCCATCACAATGAAACCGAATTTCTCGTCGTCTTCTAGGAGCTCATCGAGCGCTTCTGTATGAAACTTGTTATCGCATAAATACAAAGATGTGTTTATGGGTTTGAATCTGCGCAAATTTAATCTAATCACGATTCCTGAGGCGCGAATTCAACGCTTCACTCCGGAACAGGCGGCTCAAAATCGATGTTTACACGCCGTTCTTTCCCTTCGTCGGTCATTATGGTCCCACAATAGACCACGAGTCCATGGGGTGGGACGCGAGAATAAAGTTTCAAGCGTTGCTGTGTACCTGTCGCAGGGTTTTGGCACAAAATTCATCGATGGACCAACGCCTCACTTGTTATAGCGCCGAGTACGGAAAGCCGATTCACTCGACTCTTGATATTCGAAGCAGTGCCGTATTCGTCGGCGAGCATTTTAGAAACACGAGAGATCTGATCCCGGGGCGGAATGACGAGAGATATCATCGAAGTGCCATTGCCTCGAGCCAGAGTCAATGATTTGACGAGCTTCTTCACCTTCCAGATCTCGATCTGCTTGTCCTGTGCATCGAGATTGGAATCTGACGGATCGCCCATCTGAGACCGTGCGGGAAAGTGAACAAGTAAGTGCAAACCAAGTCGGTGAGCTTGTGAATAGCCGCCTTAATCTTTATCCTAGTACAAACGAATCCGTGTGCGGATTCGTTTTTGCTGATCTTGGCAGGGGTCGTCGGAATGGTTCCGGGTCCTCCGCCGGCGCGCCCTTTTGATATGACACGCCCCTAGGGGTCCTCTCGACGCACGCAGCGTCTGAGCTCCGGAGGTGAGGGTCGTCACGCTCGCTAAATCGCGCAAAGTGGCTGTTGAGCTGGACCGCGCGCCTTCGAGCAAAATCGATGCTTCGGAGGCCCCTCGGGTGGCTCCCGAGCAACCACAGCGATCGCTGGCGCGCCCAGGTGCAGTTCTTACATGGGCGGGGGTGGGCGGGACCGAACTACGGGTGGGCGCGCCGGCACCGGCTCGGGGCGAGCGGTGCCAGGCCCGGCCAGAGCCCCCGCCACAGAGCGGCGCCTACGCGTTCGAGGCCATATCAGCACCGATGATCGTTTCCACGCGGCGGGGAAGTCCAGACGCGGTTCCAACATCGTCAGACCGCGCGTGCACATCGTCTGCGGCGGTGTGGAGCGCAGGAAGACGAGGGCCTCCTGGCGCAAAGCGCGCAGGTCGTGCAATCGAATGCGGTTCGAGTGCAACACCATGGTCGGGCCACGACCGCCCGACCCCGCGTCCTCGGATGGTGCCCGGTGCATCCTCGACAGGCACGGACCACCAGCACCGCCCGGCGCGCCACGGAGGGACCGTGGCCCACCTCCACAGCCTCGCTTCGGCCCGGAATCGCCTCGTCGCCGAAGCGACGCCGAAGCCGCCCGGTCCGTCGGGGAGACGCGACCTCCCGGCCCGCCATCCGGGTCGTTTCGTCCCGGTCTTCTTCGTGCAGGCGGCCCTGCACTCGCGGCACGGCGGCCGACAGCGCGGCGGCGGTGACGGACGGGCAGAAGACGCTCTCGAGGAGCCCTGCAAATGAGGGCTAGTTAATCCTTGTGCGGATTTGGAATCCGTCTGCGGATTCGTACTAGGTTAAAGATTAATAGCCGCCTGGTTATGGAGAGGGGCCATTGACGGGATTGGCCAGATTGACCGCGTTGGACGGACGCCGTTGGACGGGCGGCCAACGGGGATCGGACGATCGGACAACGAGCCGGCAGCGACCGGACAGGGACGAGGCCATTGGACGAAACGCAGGCCATTGGGCGCGACCCCCAGCCACACGTCCGCAACGAACCGTATCTTCCCAAACACGAAGCCGATCTTCGGCCTAGATTTGCGGTTCCTGGCGTATCTTGGGAGTGCGCAGCCCCTAAATTGTACCGGGATTCACGTTATTCATCGCCTGGGCAGCCCGCGCGGGCGATGATGTCCCGCTTCCCAAACCGTGAGTTTTCGCTCGATTTTTTTTGGTTGATCTTCAACATCGTAGGTCCGTGCACATGGTCGGTTGACCGGCATGGCGGGCGGGCTGCGCAACGGCTGGTCGTTATCCTGTTCCTGGGTGATGGCTGCAGTGGCTGCTGGGGCTGCCGGGGCGCTACCGGCGCCGATGGAATTTGATGCTGGGTTGAAAATTGTCAGGGTGGTTCCCACAAAAACCACAAAAATTCCTGGGGACCTTGGCTATGAGGCAGAATTGCAGCGGGATGCAAGGGAGATGCAGGGGCATTTCGATGAATGGTGGCTGTGTGCAAAGGAGCTGATTGGCGCCTCGGTCCTCACCAATTATGGTCACTCTTTTAGGTGTGGCAATTTCTACCGGTTCATGTTAAAATATGGCTATTTAATTTACTATGCTGCAGATGCTGTGGAGTTCATCAACGATGATTGCATACAGATTGTTCAGAGGCATACTCAGCATTTTGGTTCGATCGGACGGAAGAGGCTTGATGGCACCGTGGTGCAAGGAGGTGGCGAACGGATGGCCACCATGGCTGAGGGTGTCATGAGGTACTGTGCTAGAAAGGTGGGCTACGCTGCTGGGTTCGATGTGGAGATCTACAAGGAGCACGACGAACGAGCGAAGCAAGTGCAGGAGGCTGTGGGTGAGATCCTAACGCGGAACTTCCGTCACCCTGGTGGCAGACCTCGGGTTCGCGGCCAGGCTCGTCGCTGCAAGGACCTCATCGCGGCAAACAAGGAGAAGCGCATGCTCCGTGTCAACAAAAGCATAACTCGGAGTGGCAAGCTCTTCGACATTAGCGAAGTACGGTATAGATACTAGCCCTGGGAATTTGGCTTGCCTATCATATGATGTTAGGTCTTGGTTATCGAAAATCACCAAAAAACTACAGGGCCGAAACAGGGGGAAAACGCCTGTAGACACGTCCACCCGCCTCCGTGGGCGTATGATGGTAAAAAAAAAAACGCCACATAGCACTCTAAATTCCCACGGCGTTCCTACTTCTAGTCGAGTCCCCACCATAAGCACGCGAGCTCTACTAAGTTGTTAATGCATGAATATCAGGACTTAGGCGTAAAAACTCGACTGTCGAGTCCCTGGCACACGATGGTCCAACCAGTTCGTCGTCCCGAACGGCATGTTCCGGGCCACGAACGGAGGAACCGAGAGCACTTCGCCGTAGGAACTCGGGGGCGGTGATCACGCTCGTCAAATCCGTGTTGCACGGGGACGCGCAGAAGCTAAGAACGCCACGGGGGCAGCCCGCGACGGGCTCGCGAGCGTGCGCGGGGAGCCGCGGCGCCCCCAATATTATTTCTCCTGGGTAGCGAATAACACCACCAATAGAGGGGACAGCGGCGGGCACGCCGACGTGCTTGGCGCCTTACGGGGCGACGCAGAAGCGATGATCGATTCGCGGACGCGTCAAAGCTCTAGCTCCATGCTCTCCCTGCTTGGAGAGCAACAGTGTTGCTACACCGCGCCTAAGTCCCGGAGAATCATTTGTTACATTGTCGAGGGGCTGCTTGCTTATGGTTGAGGCAAAAAAGGCGCAAGTAAAGCACCGTACGAAGCGACCTACGCCGTCAGAAACAAATACTGTGGGCGAGTTCGGAGGGTGGGGATCTACTACGCGCCCTAATCCGCCTCCAACCGCCCGACGAAACTGGAATCCCGCAGTTCCCCCAGAGCTAGGAGTGCAGACTCATAGTCTGCCCCTTGGCCGTGGTTGATGGAGGTTCTGGAGACTACGAATGCTAGGAATACTTAACTGCTGCCCGCGCGCGCTTCCCCACAAGCACGACGGGCTTGTATTCCCACTCCGCGAACGTCTTCAAAGCGGGAACATAGTCCTCGTCGTCCGAATAGGATACCGTATTTTGAGGCTTGCCAGCAGATTGCTGGCGGATCTTGGGAGGCTTCGGCCGGAGCGCGGCAACTTGCTGGCCTGGTACTGTCTGCTCCACAAGCGCCCTCACATCAGAAAAGTACCCAGCTTTCCAGCAGACAGCAAGGTGCATCTGTCTGGCATCAGCATCATATTTGATGGATAGACTGGGAACGGGGGCCACTCGTCTCCTCTTCACACCGTCGTCGTACGCAAATCCATACTTGTTACAGAGATCCTTCATATGCTCTTCTTCTGCTTCTTGCACATCCTCACCTGGGAGTCGCATCTCCACTATAGCACGGACCTCCTCGCAATTTGCATAGACGTGGGACCTTTCACATATCGTAGCTGCTTGTTTTTGCTGGGTCTTTGACTGAAAGAGAATCCAGTAGTGGCCCAGGAACTTGCCAACATGCACAAATGCTGGCGTGGTCTTGGCCAAAAAACCCTGGTAGGTGAAGCGCCGGTGGAATCTGTGCATTGCTAAAGCGGAGGTATCTGGCGCATAGCCTCTACTGGTGGGCACCTTCTCCAGGTCAGATGTTACGGACTGATGTGTTAAATGCAGCCTTGATGATGTCCCATATTTCTCCATCAACCCCCAGTAACACCGCAGAATTGCAGCAGCCGGGCTGCGTTTTGCCCAATAAATCTGAAATACAGGTCCTGAGCAGCAGTGACTTGGCTGTCCATATCTTGGACTTTCATGCACCAATGACTCGTGATCATCATCTTTTCCAAACACAGGGTGCGTTTCTGGGAACGTAGACCAACAATGGGGTTCGAATCTCTCCAACCGCTTGTCAGCAGCCTGCTGATAGCCTATGACAAAGACATCATGCATCCCATGGACAAATACCTTTTTAGCTGTGACATCTTCCATGGGCCAGATGACCACCACCTGACGAATAGATTCCACAGATCGTATCGACAGCCCCCCCCGAGGACAGCCGCGTGCGCCGCGCGCGACCGAGACCGAGCTAGCGCGCGTAGAATATTTCCCACCTGAGGAATGACACGGGGGAGCCGTAGGAAGCGACCGCGTCGATTTTGGTGCCGATGGCGTCGCAATCAATACTCTCCTAAACTCTCGGACGCAGAAGACAAAACCGTGCTATTAGTGGAAGCTTCTGCTCCGCTACGCTTTTCAAATTCTTACTCTACGAGTTGCGAATTACAGGGAAGGGGCGAGAAACGCGCGCTCAAAGTCGAGATTTCAGCCCGACGCCGCCCTGCATATGCTGGATCTGTCGTTTTGGTGCTAATAAGCGGTAGCTTCTGCTCCGCTACGCTTCCCAAATTCTTACTCTGCGAGTTGCGAATTACAGGGAAGGCGCAGCGTGCGCTATGATAACAGCAGCTAAAGCTTCGCGCACGCAATGACTGCCAGTCTCGTTTGACATGGAGGAGGGGTTTGACATAGTATAATGTTGCTAATTTTACTTATTTATTATACGGCTCATGATGGAAATCGTCCAGAAAGCTACTAAGAGTTACTCTGGTAGGCAGGGGAGTCCAATTCACCTACACCAGCCCTCCGCATACAGCCAAATCGACAAAGAGGAGGACCTGGGGAGTCGACTGTGGACTTAGTGCTTACAGGCTAATCCAGGACGAAGGGCGGAGTTGAAGACACGAGCCGCAATCAAGCAGCACGTGCCTCTTGTCTTCCTCGTGCCGTGGGAAAGACCGCTTTCCGTCCTGAGCCATCATCACATAATTTTCGTCTGCGAGAGTAAAGTTCCCCTCGATTAATCGTCGTGCGTCAGCTAGGGATGTGGTTGCGCTACAGCGCACACTGCCGATGACGTTTGGGCGGCGGCCATACGAAACATAAACAACCGAACTTTGATCTGAGTTGAGTATCATTGAATCTACATTAGCTGTGTGATTGGTTTGAAGATTACCGAGGGAATTAGCTCGGTGGTTGGTCATTTGATGAAGCATCAGATCTGTACGCATGCGTGCTACAGAGCGGGGTCGCCTTTGTATCCGACGGAGAAGTGCTGCCTCTTCAAGGCTACTATGGCCAAAGTGAATTGTTTCGAGCTGCTCGTTTCGCTCGACAGTAGTTGCAAATGCCCTCGCTCGATGTTGGTCAATCTTGCATCTAGACAAGTCAAGTTCGAGAAGTGCCTACATTGAATAGCGCTGTTTTCATCTCTTGTTAAGCTGATGTGCAGACCTTATTGCGCGCAATTCCATCGGCTAGCGCAGTTGCAGCACGAGTTGTTGCCATCAAATTGTCATTTCCTGCTAGATTCAGCCACAGAAGGGCATTGTTATGAAGGATTGCTGCGGCGAGAGCGACGGCGCTGTCAGCTTGTAGTCGATTATCTGACAAGTCTAATTGAGTTATGCCTGAAAGCCCTCGTTGGTCCTCCAGAGCGCGGCTCAGGGAAACTATGGCCTCGTCCCCGAGACGATTGCGCCCGAGACAAAGTGTGCGAAGGCTAAAGCTACTGCGGATTGCAGCAGCAAGAGAACGAGCAACGCGATCACTTATGCCGCAAGCTTCTAGACACAGCGTGTGCAGTTCGACATGGCTAGCTATACTAGCAATGCCAGTGAATATTGAAACAGTCCCATCGTCACTGATATTGCTATTCCCCGTCAAGACCAAGAGTCGCAAGGCACTGCCGCATGAAAGCCCTGCGGCGAGCATTTTAGCCCCAGACGCACCAATGCGATTGTTGGCCAGGTAGAGGCGTTCTAATCGGGTGGTTGTCAACATGATGCGGATGATTTTCACGGCCGAATCATCTATTCTGTTTCCAGAAAGATTCAATTCAACAAGATGTTTCAACTTGATCGCTGAGGATGGAATCTGGTTGACTTCATTACCACTAACATTGAGAAGCGTGAGAATGTTCAAGCACGCGCCAATATTGGATGGGAGTGCCGAAATACCACAGCCCACGAGGATCAAGTTATTGAGCCCTCGACATTGTGACACAAGCGCGGCTAGCATAGCATTTGTGCATCCACAGTGAGACATGTTCATTCTTTCGAGTCTCACGAATATGACATCGCGGGGCAACGCCGTCAATCCGGGGTTGGCGGAAAGGTTCAATGACTTCAACTTACTTATGGGAATCTCAGCGATCGTGCTGGCAAGTGACGCATTGTCGAGAGAACTACGGCTTAAATTAAGTGAAATATCTTCAATCGGTGATTCCATCGTGTAGCAGAATTCTCGGCATACTAGACCATGTGGCCGGTTGCGATGCGCTGACGTTCAGCTTCAGGGCTCGGCTGTTGAATTCCGATTTTGCCCATCGTCTCCGGCAGTCTAATTTTGATGCTGCATGTTTTCTGATATGATTTAGAGATAAGTAGTGAAACAAATCGCCTTCGCCTTCGACGCGCGTTTCCTCGATGACGAGAAAAAAACTTGCAAGGAATTCAAGGACAAAAAATAAAAAATATGCTTAATCCCTGAGGAAGTAGCGTTGTAATCATTCAAGTCATTCAGATCTTGTTGGATAGGGGGCAGTAAGGTGAGCCTGGTTAGGGCCCACCCACTGCCCCAGTTACCACCTACCCTGGCATGTAAAGACCACCCCCCCCCCTCGTGACTAACTAAGACTCCAGGTTTTCGTCTCGTTCCCCACGAAGTGGGGCATGCAATAAGCTGACCTCCGCGTCGACTTCTGGCGCGGCGCGTCTCGGGCCCGACTGAGTACGCGGGCATTGAGTTCGGGAACCAAGGGGTGCGTATCCGCGAGGGTTTTAATTCTGGTGACCCAGAAGACGTATTCGCGGCGTCGCTGATCTCGCACCTTCGAGTGCCTCGATCGAGTCGGTTTCTGGCGCTGTTCTGCGATGGATTTGCAGCAGGAAGGCGCGGAGGACGTCCTCATGGACGGGGGCGACGCGGGGGACCAGCGGGGACTTGAATCTCCGCTGCATTTTCGCGAAATTTTGGCCCCACGCGCGACGCGCGTGGAACCGCCGGCGCTGGCCCGCCGGCCCCGACGACTGCTCCGCGGCCTGAAGGTGGCGGCGTCGACGTGGGCGCTGGGCTGACACCCGTCGTCCCGTCCCCCCTCGCGGAGCAGTTGGCGCCCTACCAGCGAGAGGGCGTGCGCTGGATGCTCGACAAGCTCAGCCGGCCGTTGTGCGGCACGCCGGACCAACGAGGGGCTCCAAGACGAGGACAACGACGAGGCCCCCGAAGAAGCCGCGCGCTCCTGCCACCTCGGTGCGGCCCATGGCGACGGCAACGCGCTCCACTTGGAGCCCAAAGGCCCCAGGCTCGACCAGCTCGTCGGCCTTCTCTTCATCATGATTCATCCAACACCTCTTCGCGTGCCGCCACGCGCGATACGCCGACGCCGGCGTCGGGTCGAAGCTCCACGCGGCCACAGCGCGGGGCCTCGTCGCCGCGGACCGCGAGGACAGCCTCGACAGCGACATCGTCAAGACCGCGGGCGGCTGCCAGGGCCTGGGCGCACGACGGCTCCCCTGTCTCCGGAAGGACGAGGGGCTATATCCTACTAAGTAAGGCACTCGCTAATGGAACGGCGGCCTCTCTCGTATTGCTCTCCCCCCGCACCCCAGCCGCGCCCGCTCGTCCCCGTTCTCCGCCTTGTGGCACTCGGCGCAGGGGCCGGCGACGTTCGTGTGGCATCCGACGTCTCGACGTCCGCGCGCGCGACACCTGCGTCGGCGGCGCCTTCGTCACGACGAGCGCGCACCCCTCAATCAAGCCCACGTCGGGCCCGCTCCGCGACCGCTCCACGGACCCCAGCTGCAGCCCCGCGGGCACCAACTCGCCTGCGGGCGGACGTTCGGATGAGACCCGCGGCTAACCCTCGAGTTCCCGGCGCGCGGCGCCGCGCGCTCACGCGTTTCGCCCGCTCAAACCAACCCCTTTCCCTCGGCCTCCCCGCCAACTTTCGTGGGGTGGAGACAGGTGGAACACTCTCTAAGCGCCCGCGGAACGGATATTCGTAGCCGAGCGACGTAGGGCCCTGGCTCACCTCGTGCCGCCGCTTGCCGCCGTCCACCGCCTCGCCCGATCGATCCAACACCCTTCCCCCCGCCTCCATACCAGCTCTCGTCGTGTACTTTTGAGTACAAAGCCACCAACTCGGAGCGAGTCTTCTCTCGAAATCCCCCCGATCGATTTCCTTCGCGTTCGCTGCGAAATTTGCAGACGCCGCAGCGCTGCGTTGCACGCTCGAGGAGGTCGACGTCCTGCGGCCATCCGAATCGGCCATGGCCGGATCGGCACCGCCAATGGCGCGCTTACGATGCCGAAGGAGACCGACCCGAGCCTCGTGCTCTCCGAGATGGCTCTCCGGGAAGTGATCCTAACCCTCGCTCGGGGGGAGCTTATTACATGCCTCTCTATACTTTAGTAGAGAGGGGCATGGTCTTTACTTGCCAGCCACCTACCTACTATGCTACCTCTCTTCCTAAATAGGCTTGGTTGGCCACTGGGAGGAAGACACTCAGAGCCGGCCGGTAGGCCGGTGCTCGAAGGCCATCTCCCTCGCGCGTCTACCGCTCAGTTTCTGCGTTCAGCGGCACGCGTCCGCACGACGCCCCCAGCGTCTGACCGAGCCGTCCGCCTCATTCCAGATACAACATCTCCCAAAACGAGCTCCCATCAGCGCCTCCAGCACAGCTGGATTCCCCTCCATATTCCCTTACTTCTAAGAGCTCATAACGCAGCGGGCTATGGTTCACCTAATCTGCCCTCGCCTCCTCAATTAATCCTAACAGCTCCGACCCGGCCCCGACGGGACCGGCGACGGGCGACCGGGGCCCGGCCGCAACTGCCGGACGCCCGATGTCGCGCAACCACCTGCCGCCGCCTGCTGCGACCATGCCCAACAACCAAAGAACCCCCACGAATCAAATGTATCCAGGAGGCGCCGCGGTGCGAATAAATCATGCTCGCGGGCGCTAGATATATCTACTTAGTCAACAGACGATGTTGCGTGGGCCCCGCGAGAAGCAAAAAAGTAATTGGCCGCTCCAGGTGGTCCTCGACGTTGAGTTGGACCAGGCACTCTGCTCGACGCAATGCTTACAACAAGCATCAGCGCGGGACTGGACCCAGGCCTTGGCCAGCCTGGCAGCCGGACTTTCAAAGTCATATCCGCCCTTGACAAATGACATCATTTTGCGCTCTACTCCGCAAGCAGGGGTCAACCACGCCGGAATTGGGATGCCAGGAGCACAACGGCAGACCGCGCGCGCTGGATCTTTTGAGGTATCTCAGGTGGGACGAGCCATGATACAGTGGATTTGTCCCTTCGCATAGGTTTATTTAACAGTGGAGTACGTTGATCATCTGGGTGTTATGCGTGCAGCCTCTCATCGGGTTTTACTTCATTCTCGTCTCATCTCACGCAAAATGCCCAGCCAGGAACAAATGAAACGACGTCTCCAAATAGCTTTAGGTGATCCAAATGAGCCCCTCCTCCACCCACGGACAACGCCGACACGGTGGAAACGATGTATTTCCTGTGGATGGCCGACAAATTCGCCATCGACCTGCTTAGGACGTTCTGGACACAATCATCATACGGCAAATGGCCACGGTCTCATTATCCAGGTGGAGGAGGGGCATATCAACGCTGTCCTGAGCGTCGAATCCAAAGGCGCCTTACTTGACCTCATGCCTTTGTCGGATGGGTATCATCACTGTTGGGTGATGCACGATGTTGTCTACAGGGTGGTCGTCAAACAGGTTGCTGGGGAGATTATTTTCAAAAGGGACTTTGTACCATCTTATGCTGGGCCGGTATTATTAATGATAGACTGCCAAATGAAATGCGAAGCCTCGCCACTTGCTCACGGACGAAAGCTACAGGCTCAGTATGACTCATTGGTTGCATCTGAAGAGAAGTTGGATATGATCGATTCCAACATGCGACTCACAGGTTGCCCCATTCTTGATGAGGTTTGCCTCCAGAGCAGTACAAGGCATGACGTCCTTGATCGGCTGCGGCAAACTGCAAAGCTCCGAGCCTTGGCGCGTCATCCCCGGCGTCTTTGTTCCTTGGGTCAATAATGTTTTGATGTTAGGACTTGATCCACACCCGGAAACACCCGCTGTGGCATTCACATCAGATCATGTCCTCAGGAATACGCTTGGCGGCATCTCCAAGCCACGAAAGAAGTGCTGTACTTAGCTACTGATATACTACTCGCAGCGTGGAAAGACAGACGCTGCTGACTTTAGGTGGTCTGGACATGACGGCATCATTCAACAAAAATGTGCGGAGTCACAGCATTTGGCTAACCAGCCATCAAACGAGGGAATTGCGACAAAACTCATGATTTCGTCTGTACCTTTCACATCCGAGTCGCTGTTGAAGCCAACACTCGGCGGAATATCGTTTCCTCCTCGCCCCAAGTCTGCCACAAATCGCCCAGCCTCTGCTTTCCGCTCGTGCTATTGGGCCAAAAATTACCGACTGGGTGATCTCAATTCAGAGCCAGCGGTTTGTTGTACCACGTGGAGCTTCAATGATTTGTGGTAACATGCGTAGGTTGTCTGCCTTGGTTCCAGGTTCGGTGAATCCGACTTGGACCCGCATCCGGCCTTCTGCATTCGCTGAGGAGCTCACTCGGACATTGAACAAATGCGGTACTCATCGGCAACACATCGGCAGAGCTACAAGTGCAGGGACTATGCAGATAGTACGAGCGTGCGGCAGTATCAATGACGCCCGGCGATCTCCGGTTCCCTGCCACAACCGACTCGTATCCCGCGCTGGGTGATGTGGCATTTATGCCTTCCTTGCTTGAAAATGTGTCGGTTGGGTGTATAATTAAAAGTCCGCGCGTGCACCAACCCGCTGGGCTTCTCGTGTGCCAGCACACCGCCTTCCGGCTGTCATTTCCCCCCATGGCGACTATGGAGCATAAGAATCGCACTAAGCAGCAATAGCCCGCTGGTACTGGGGCAAAGGCAGGCGAAATACCTGCAACTCCCAAGTCGACGTTTGTGTCACTTAGAGAACTAAAGGACTTCGCATTCGAGACTGCCAACCCGATGGCGCTGTGCGACCCGCATGGAATCCAGGGGATGGTCCTGCTATTGGCTTCACTATGGGCTGAAGAAGCGTACAACTCGACATCTGCAACCATGGTACGGAACTTCCTGTTGGGCTTCTTCCTACACGGGCCACAGTCCACTTCCTTACTAGGAACTATTCCCTTACTGGGGGAACTTCCTCTCCTCCCCTTCCTTATCCCAAAGTATTGAGATCCTCCCGGGGCCCTCCCCGGCGTTACCGCCGGAAGGTCAGTCCACGTAATTCTCGCAGCTGCCCCTGCGAGATATGGGAGGCACCATAATCAGAATACCGGGACATGGGAGCCAGGCCCGGGAAGGGCCGCCGTGGGAAGTTACTAGCAGATCGGCGCGCCGTGTTCGTTTACCGTCCGAAATTACAGCTCGCCGATGGCGTTAGTGGGTATTGACGGCGAACGCAAGTCGGGCATTGATGTGCGTGCCGAACATGTGACTGCGCGCTGCGGTGCCGACAGTCAGGCAAACCTTCACGACTTCTGATGTAGGCAACCATGGCCATCTCGAATATTCTGAAGTCTTCTTTGGGCCCGGTAGGGCTGGACAAGATGCTGGTGGATGAAATTGGCGATGTCACGATAACTAATGACGGTGCTAACCGATTGTCAGGCTTATCCGAGTGCTTTTCATTTCAGGTGCTACAATTTTGCAACGTCTTGAGGTGGAGCATCCTGCTGCCAAGGTTCTTGTTGAACTCGCTGAATTACAGGACAGCGAAGTTGGGGACGGCACCACTTCGGTAGTGATTATCGCCGCTGAGTTATTGAAGCGAGGTACTGAACTCGTGAAAAGTGGTATTCATCCAACGACGATCATGAGTGGCTTTCGGCTGGCTCTCAAAGACGCTGTGAAGTTCGTGAAATCTTCCCTCATGGTACCCATAGATCAGTTGGGCGACGATGCTCTTACATCCGCCGCAAAAACTTCCATGGCATCCAAGCTATTGAATGCGGATGAGAACTTCTGGTCGAAATTGGCGGTTGATGCTGTCCGTTCTGTGAAAACGCGCACACCTGCGCAAATCCAATGTAAGCACGACTGAAGTCTTGTCGATTCAAAACTGTAGGCAAACGGCTGAGGGCAGGGCTCGATATCCCATTTCGGCCATTCACATTCTCAAAGCTCATGGCAAATCCTCTACCGAGTCAGAGCTTGTGAGTGGCTTTGCAATCAATGTGCAGCGCGCGGCCCAGGGTATGCCGTCCAGCATCAGCAACGCGAAGATTGCGCTCTTAGACTTCCCATTGCAGCGTCATAAGGTGCAAATGGGAGTGACCGTGCAGGTGGACGACGTTGGAGAGGTCGAAGGCATCCGCCAGCGTGAGTTAGATATAACCAAAGAGCGCATCCAAAAGATCTTGGGGTCTGGCGCGAATGTTGTACTTACTACCAAGGGTATCGACGACACGTGCCTCAAATATTTTGTTGAGGCTGGCGCGTTAGCAGCTAGGCGAGTAAAAAAAGAGGATCTCACACGCCTTGCTCGTGCCACTGGCGGTCGTGTTGTCGTAACAATGGCAGACATGGAAGGAAATGAAACTTTTGACCCTGAGTGTTTGGGAACTGCCGAAACTGTCCAAGAGGAGCGCATTGGAGACGGCGAGATGCTTTACATTCGTGGCACTGCATTATCAAAGGCAACAACAATTGTCCTTCGTGGCGCGAATGAATTTCATCTCGATGAGCTAGATCGTGCATTACATGATGTTTTGATGGTAGTTAAACGTGTACTCGAGTCGGCCGCAGTGGTGGCTGGCGGTGGTGCTGTAGAAGCGGCCTTGTCTATCTATCTTGACAAACAAGCTCAGTCTCTGGCTACACGCGAAAATCTTGCCGTTGCAGAGTTTGCACAGTCTCTACTGGTAATTCCAAGGACCCTCTCTGTTAATGCAGCCCAAGACGCAATCGAGCTCGTCGCGAAGTTACGAGCCAACCACCACGCTGCACAACAAGAACATGGCGGAAGTCCCCTGAGATTCACTGGTTTGGACCTTTTTGCAGGCGACGTTCGCAATAACCTGAAGTCAGGCATCCTAGAGCCTGCCATATCTAAGATCAAATGCCTTCGGTTTGCAACTGAAGCTGCTATAACTATTTTGCGTATCGATGATATGATCAAGCTTAACCCTAAAGCCCCCGCGGATGATCCACGAAATGGCAATTGATTCCATCTCGCAATTCCCACACAGGGAATAGCGATAAATCGCTGACAGGTACCATTACCTTTCTGCTACTCATCACTGATTTTTAAACTGACGTGGGCGCTCCTCGTTTTGTGAGCACACTAGGGCACTACCTCGGATTTGAGAAAGCACGACAGCTTAGCATGAGAAAGCACAGCAGGACACACATGTTATCGGCAAGTGCTACCTTCGCGCTGAGCCGCATACAGCCCACCTGCTGGCCGACGAGATGACTCTGAGCGGGCTGAGAGCAGGCCGTGTAAATAGAGAGGCACAGAGGCCCCTACCTACGGCGCTTGTTGTGCTGGGGCAGGTCGTGTAAGCCATACTACTAGCTGGGAATTCATAGCCGGGCATGCAAAGAAGGAGTACTTAGTGTAAAGGAAATCAACCCGGCCACCCTTACTATCTATGCTAGCTTGTGGGTTGCTGTCCAACCACTTACTAATCCTCGGGCCTAGTTGCAGTGCAACCTGCGGTTCGATGCAACTCTGTCCTTCGCGGGGAGCGCGATGGTTGGCTGCTTTCGCGGGGCTGCGTTCTCGGTCTGAGGTGCCCGAACATGGTATGCGCGCGCGGCTGCCGGCCGGAATCGGGGCGGCGGGAGCGGGCTTCGCTTGGCATACCATGTTCGAGCACCTTCGCCATAGCCGACTCGCACCACCTCGTGACGCCGCGCGGGAGGGAGTCGCGCGCGGGAAAATCGACCTCCGCTTCTACGCGTCCCCGAGACAAGCGGACTGAAGTTTCGGAGTCTCCGACCCCGAGTTCCCACTGCGAAGTGGTCTCACTTCCCCTCCCCGTGAACCGGAACATACCAAACGCAGGCTCAGAGATCGTGTGACCATCGTACAACGACCTCCACCACGCCCAAAAAATGTCTACTGTGATATAAAGTTCAAGTTTGCGTTCCGTCCGAGGATTAGTAAGTGCCAACCCACCCCGAATTCTGAATGAGGTCCCATCCCGAACATGTTTCTGATTCGCGCCCAGCACCCTCACCTCGAATCCTCCGATACTATTATAACTTGGAAAGTGAATATTCCCTCATACGCGAGGAGTGGCAACCACTCCAATCTCAGACGGGCGTAAGAGTTGCGTGGACTGACCTTCCGGCGGTAACGCCGGGGAGGGAGGATCTCAGTACTTTGTAGACCATGGTGCCAGTGTGGCAGAAGTACCATGACTCAGCACCATGGTCCGGCAAATTGCAGCCCCCGTGCCACAAAAATCCCGATGAAATTGCGGATTGCAGCCGCGTCCAGCGTCGCCTGCCGTGTGTCGGCGTCCGTCCGCACCCGTATTCACCCTGCTGGGGCGCCGGGACACCATTGGGGGCGTGTCGGGGCCTGTCCGCAACGAGACGCGCGCGCGTCTGGGGGTGGCCGGAATTAGCGACCACCCCCCAAAACCCGGATTTTAGCGAAAGCATAATGTCGCGGCAGTCGACTCATCCAACGTAGTTTCCTCGCGCCCTCCACCGCACCGACCCCGGCTGGAAACCCACCAAGTTAGGGGTCCGGAATTACCCCCGGCCCTTCCTAGCGATACCCCAAACATTTCTTTTTTCTTAGATGGTACGAAAAGATTGCGCGGTCGCCAAATTAGGAGCGTCCGCAAACCGGCATGAACTTCCCCAAGGAGGAGCAGACGACGTTAGCATATTGGAAAAAGATTGACGCATTTCAGACAAGCGTGAAGCTGAGCGCGGATAAGCCTGAGTTTACTTTTTACGACGGACCACCCTTTGCTACTGGATTGCCACACTACGGACACATTCTGGCTGGCACAATAAAGGATACAGTGACTCGGTTCGCGCACCAGACTGGGCACCGAGTTTCGCGTCGCTTTGGGTGGGATTGTCACGGCTTGCCAGTTGAGTATGAAATTGACAAGGCGTTAGGCCTGAGCTCTCGAGACGAAGTCATGGCAATGGGAATTGCAACATACAATTCCCACTGTAGAAGTATTGTTCAGCGATACACCGGAGAATGGGAGACGGTGGTGACACGACTAGGACGTTGGATTGATTTCAAAAACGACTACCGCACAATGGATGCAAATTTCATGGAATCGGTGTGGTGGGTGTTCAAGACCCTATTTGAAAAGGGGCTTGTTTACAGGGGCTATAAGGTCATGCCATACTCAACAACGTGCGCGACACCCCTATCCAATTTCGAGGCGGGCTTGAATTATAAGGACGTGTCAGACCCTGCTGTTGTAGTTTCTTTCCCTCTCATTGATGAGCCAGCGACGAGTCTCGTAGCATGGACGACAACCCCCTGGACCCTGCCATCAAATCTGGCACTATGCGTGAACAAAAATTTAGTATACGTCAAGGTCCGCGCTATCGCCGAGCAGAAGGTCTACATTGTTGCAGAGGCACGACTTGTACAACTCTTCCCCATACTCGCTTCGAAAAAATTCAAGAAAGGCAATGAATCAAAAGTCTATGAGATCCTGCAATCGTTTTCTGGAGCCAAGCTTGTTGGACGCAAGTATCAACCTCTGTTTGACTTTTATAATACCGTGGAGCGACGTGCATGTGCCTTTAAGGTCATCGCAGATGGTTACGTTAGCAGTGATGCAGGTACTGGCATCGTGCACCAGGCACCTGCGTTTGGCGAAGATGATTATCGGGTCTGTGTCGAGCATGGCGTCATCGACATTAAAAAAAGTGGCGAAGACAGTCTCCCCTGCCCAGTGGATGCAAATGGTCGATTTATCTCGCCTGTTAGTGCAGAGCTCTTGGGCGTCCACGTCAAGGTTGCAGATACGGCGATCTGCGAAACAATTAAGGAAAAGGGACGTCTCGTCCTCAAAGAGGCACATCAACATAGCTATCCATTCTGTTGGCGTTCGGACACGCCCTTGATCTACAAAGCCGTCCCCTCTTGGTTTGTTGCAGTAGAGACTATCAAGGAGAAGCTCATCAAGAACAATTCGAAGACTTACTGGGTGCCTGCTTCCGTTCCGTCAGTGTCCGACGAAACTATGTTTACTGTGTTTCTTTTCGGGTTGATTTTTGTATTGCTCTTTGAGAGCATTTGCCACTCGAAAGAGGGCGCATTTGAGACGATTTTGTCCAATTGGTCAAATCACGCAAACAGAGCGTCGGGTTAGAATGTTAGATACAGTTTGCATAGACTTGGTTTGCGCATTGTCAGGTGAAAGAAAAACGCTTTCACAATTGGTTGGCCGACGCTAAAGACTGGGCAATATCCCGGAACCGATTTTGGGGCACTCCCATTCCCCTCTGGATTTCAGATGACTTGCTGGAGATGGTGGCCGTGGGCAGTGTTGCAGAGCTACGTGCCAAGTGCAAACTTCCTGATGGGTCCGATGTTCCGGCAAGTTTTTGCGATCTACATCGGGAGAATGTTGATGATCTGTGGATCCCATCTCCAACGCGCCCAGATGTCATACTGCGGCGTGTCGATGAGGTGTTCGATTGCTGGTTTGAGTCTGGATCAATGCCCTACGCTCAATTGCATTATCCATTTGAATGTACTGAGGTGGAGTTTGCAAAGAAGTTCCCCGCGGACTTCATCGCGGAGGGCCTGGACCAAACACGTGGTTGGTTCTACACACTGATGGTCATATCAACAGCACTTTTTGACAAGCCTGCATTCCAGAACCTGATTGTGAATGGCCTCGTCCTCGCCGCAGATGGTAAGAAAATGTCCAAGCGTCTCAAGAATTACCCCGACCCGACTCTTGTTGTCGATGCGCACGGAGCTGATGCGCTAAGACTCTATCTCATCAATTCGCCTGTCGTGAAAGGTGAGACTCTCAAGTTTGTCGAGTCTGGCGTGCGCGGCGTTCTCCGAGATGCTCTCTTACCCTGGTTCAATGCGTATTGCTTTTACGCGCAGCAGGCTGCGAGATTGGAGATACATTCTAAGAAGCAATTGATGCGCGATGACATCCGTGCGAAATCTTCAACCAACATCATGGACATCTGGATTGCTGCAAGTCTTGAAAGTCTTGTCAAGTTTGTTCACGAGGAAATGAAGGCGTATCGCCTCTACACTGTTGTTCCACGGAACCGCACCGGAGTCTAGATACCACTCAAACAGCTTGTATTTTAGATCGCACATAGCTCATAAGTATGTCCACTTGAAGATTTCTGAAGATTTCTTCGATCGCAGACATGTTTGGAATGTCACGATATTTTTTACTTGAACGTCCACCCCTTGGGGCTTGAGTGTCGAAAGTGTGTGTGTCCACATATGCGCATCCATAGTGTGATTGGGTAAAGGACAATACGCGTGATACACTGGCTCCTTTGAGGTCTCAGCTAGTTTTTGTAGGCTTGTCGGTTTCTTGGGTGATCTAACGAATTGGTACGTGCGCCTCAACCGCTCCCGGCTGAAAGGTGGAGATGGCGAGGCCTCCGCGCTTACCTCATTAGCGGTGCTATACGAGGTTCTGCTCAAAATGGCCGTCGTCATGGCTCCGTTTACTCCATTCTTTGCAGAGTATCTGTATCAGCAACTTCGCAAGCGACTAACAGCCTTCAGTAGTGCAAACGCCGCACCAGACAAACTTGGCAGGGCTGATAGCGTCCATTATATCATGCTCCCAACAGCTGACAATTCGAAAATTGACGATCGGGTTGTCATGGGGATGTCGCTCCTGCAACGTGTTGTTGAGCTTGGCCGCAGAGCGCGTGAAACTGCTAGCATCTCTATGAAGACGCCGATCAGGGAGGTAATTGTTGTTTGTGGTGACAAGAAGGCTCTCGAGGCTCTTCAGGCCAGTCTTGAGTCATATGTTCTCGAAGAGCTCAATGCATGGGGCGTCTCGTTCACGAGCGATGTTGACCTGTGGTGCTCAGTTTCTGCTCTGCCAAACTTGCCTGTCCTCGCAAAGCGACTCGGGAAGAAGATGAGTGCTGCGACCGCTGTCATTAAAAATCTTGACTCATCTGCGCTCCGTTCCTACGTTCAATCTGGGGAAATCAACGTTGATGTAGATGGGATGTCGCTCAAACTCGTCTCTGGAGAGCTGATTGTGAAATCTGCCTTCGCTGGAAATGAGGCGAAGTACGCTGCCACGACCGCACCAGATGGTTCCCTCACCGTTGCTATTTGCACCGTACAAGACGATGACCTGCGCCGACAAGGGATAGCTCGTGATGTTTGCAACCGCGTCAATAAACTTCGGAAAAAAGCAAGGCTTGACATTATTGACCAAGTTGATGTTTTCTATGCTGATTTGGACTCGGCAGACGCTACTGGGCCGTCAATCCCTACCGCCGATGCACTCGCTCACAACAAAGCCCTCCTTGAGAGAGCTAAGATTGTCCCTATTCCCCTATCCCGCTGCTTTGGACAGGTCATTGTCACCGATACGTACCCAACCCCATTCGGATCTAAGAGTCTCAAAATTGCCCTCGCTGCACCATCTCTGTCACTTCCTTGTGCCACGAGACAATTTCAATCGAGTCCGACCCTTGAAACCTTGGTGGCATCTTGTGGTATCCAACAAAATGAATATCTTCGAGGAACTTTTGCGGGTGCGCAGTTTGATCTTGCATTTGGTGCCGATATTTTCACAAGTGCCACTGCCGCCTTCATCGCCACATCGTGAGTTCCTTGCGTGCTCTTCTTCGCTCTGTGCTTTTTTGGGGGTTCAGGGCGGATCTCCCCATGAACGGCTGAACATGGGCTGATCGAACTTTGGTTTGAAGCCTCAAAAGGGATAATTCGGGACGAGTTCGTGACCGCCAGTGCAGCTATTTGTTCTCGTATCTTCTACGTGGAGTTAACCGACCACATCCCTGCGGGCTTTGACTTGCGGGCCTGGTGATAAAAAGGAGCAGGCTATCCAGCCCTGCTATCCAGCCCAGGGGTAGTGAGTGTCACCCAAGCGTCACCAACAAAAGCGGGTCTGATTTGTCGCTGAACGCTGGGAATTCGACGCGGCTCTAGTCTGAGCCCGCCCCTGAGAAACGTAACGAGCCTGAGTATGGGCGCTGAGGCGCCCCCCGGGCGCGCCTAAGTGCCACGCTCCTCCCGCTATCTCTGTCGAGGGAGTCCGTAGCGAGTCCGTAGGGTCCGCAGGGCGGTGGCGGGTGGACACGGGAAACCCAACGAAGCTCAGTATGCGACTTGCCCCAGGACAAGCAAAACTCAACCAAGCTGAGTTTGGGCTGGGCTCCTCCCCCTAGGCGCCTTTAAGCCCACTGGGCCTTGGACCATTGGTGTCGGGGGAGCCCGTGGGGTCCGTGGCCCGGGGGTGGCGTTTAGTGCGAAGTGGGTACGTGGGGGGCCCTTCTGCGCCGGCGCACCGGCGGTCGCGAGCCCCCTACTCAGGCTCTACTCAGGCTACTCAAGTTCAAGTCGGCGGGAGCCGGAGTTCTCCGGAATCCCCTAGGATAATGGGGACAACAATCACACTTAGCCCCAGGCTACCCTGGGAGGCGTGGGAGACGCGGGGCGTCCATACTCGGGGTCACAGTGGCTGGGTCGCCATTTTGGGGGGGGCGCGCGCGGCGCCGGGCTCGAACTTGAGTTTTAACTTGAGTTCGACTCATAAACGCCACCCCACGGACCCCACGGGCTCCCCCCGACACCAATGGTCCAAGGTGTACAAAGGCCCAGTGGGCTTAAAGGCGCCTAGGGGGAGGAGCCCAGCCCAAACTCAACTCGGCTGGGTTTTGCTTGTCCTACTTGCCCCCCCCCCCAAAGTGCGATTAGGCACCCCATGTCTCCCGCTATCTCTGTCGGGAGAGTCTGTGGGGTCCGTGGGCTGGTGGCGGGTGCAAAGCGGGGTCGAGCCGAGGCCCTTCAGGGCCGCTGCGCGGCCGGCCGCGTGGCCTTTACTGAGCTTACTCAGTAATTTCAGTCTCAGTATGGGGGTCGGTCGGGGGTCGCTGGGTTCCCCGGAGATGATCGAGACAACAATCACACTTAGCCTACCCTGGGAGGCGTGGGGACGCGAGGCGTCCGTACTCGGGGTCACAGTGGCTGGGTCGAGGACACGATCGAGGGTCCGGTTGTGGCCCATGATGACTGTGTTGGTGAACTTAAGGGTTTTCTCCCCTCCTTCCCCTTTCGGGGAAGGGGAAGTAGTGGCCCGGGAGAAGGTGAAATTCCTAGTTATGGGCCAAAGTGAGAATCGCAGCCCAATTCCTCCACAGCGCCCCATTAAACAAGCCTTTACATTCCACGGCACGGAAGGAAAAGACGCGATGGAGGGCGTCATTGCGATTTGCGTGCCGGGCGATATACCATTGGGCATCGAGTTCGCACACTCGGCGCATACAGGACTGCCGCTGATCGTTTCGCTGGCTCGAGTTGATTTGAAGAATTCGGAAACACCGTTGCTACGGACAGGTGATGCCATCACGTCGGCCTCCAGCATCCAACTGGAACCGAGCACCTGGGAAGACGCCGAGGTGCAACTACAAAAAGCGATGAAGCTGCCTGCTGCGCCGCGAAAGCTTAGTTTTGTTCGTGAGCACACGATTCCTACGTCATCTGACACAAGAAATGGACGAACAACTCAACTAGGTTGTCAGGGTACCCATATGGAAAGATCGCGTGACATCCTGCAAGACACCAGAAGCAACAGCTCGTTCGGTCGTGTCATGCTGCCATCCGACGCTATAAATGAATCAAATGGCATTTCTATGGGTATAGATCTTGTGGGTGCAGTCCAGAGAAGGCAAAAACATGAGGTCAATAAGCTCCCCGGCGTCCTCGAATACTCTGCTCGACAGCGACTGCTGTGGGATGTGTAGGAAGCACAAAACAAGGCGAAGCATGCTCTGACAAAGGCCAGGGCAGTCCACCCAACCGAACGGAGCATAGTGCAGGCGCTGTGGAGGGCTTCACTAGGTGCGACACACGTGCAGTTCAGTGTCATTTGGAGGTCTCCGGCCGTTGAGAATGTTTTGTGTCTCGTTTGGCGTCCTAGGTACATGTGCAGAACGATAGTTACTGGTATCGCGCGCGGAACGATGTGGGGGGCGCATTGCATTCGAAACGAGAAGTTGAGCGGCTGACAGGAGATGTGGCAAATCACTTCCCTCGTGGAGTTGGCTTCCAGGGGTTCTACTATGCAAAGCGTACTAATCGGGATGGAGACCTGGTGCCCATGCGTATATCTGCGGGCACAGCACCTACAGCAGTGAAGGCATGGGCCCTTGCAGAGAATGCTTGCAAAGCCCGTGACTCCAAGCCAGCAGAAGGTTTGCTTGGGACCCACTTCCGGGCGCTGGTAATTTCACCATTCTTTCAGGGTCTCACGCAGACAGAGCGACTAGATTTGGCTCTTGACAGTCTTTTGGATTGCCCCATCGAAGCAGGCGCAATATGGGTCCCGGGACGAGTTCTCAAAGGGTTTCCCCCAGGACCCATGGCGTCCAAATTTCCATTTTGTGCACGTCTGACTTGGCTTGGGGATTCTCAGCTTTCGCTTGAGCTGAAAACTCCAGCGCAGTGGGACCCGGAGATGCATACGCCCAAAGAGTCTGAGTGCCACGGCGCCACAAGGGGGCGACGCGGGAAGCTTGCCCAGTCCTTGAAATTAGCCGTGAGTATCAAAGAGGCAGAATCGCCCGGTACTCTCCAGCGCTTGCTTAATCAGGGCCTCAAGCGGAGTGGTCCGCACTTGAGTCTCAAAGCAAGTTTGGAATCTGTGAATTCTACCGTCATGCGCAGCGGAGACCCACTCGGGCATTTCTTCCATTCGCTACCACTGGAACACCAGCAATTCATTCTTGCAAAGCAACGGCACGCAGATGAAGTCCTGCTGCGCGCTCAGCAGAAAGCAGCAGCACGTGCGGCGGGCTTGGCGTATGTTGAGGAGCGACCTAAGAAGAAGGCCACCCTCTTATCTCACGAAAACATGCCTGCATCAGCCTTAGCAAAGACTACACGGGATCCACTGAAGGAGCAGCGTTTTCAAAATGCTCAGTCGTTGGGAACGGTGACCGTCGAACAAAAACACGAAGCGGAAATAGCATCAAGGCTTCAGCGCCTGTATCGCATTACCATGCTTTCCCGGGCTATTAGCCATCGGAATCTACGACACTTGGCCGCAGTTCGGATCCAGCGAAGCCTTCGTGGGTGTTATGGCCGCTTTTACTCTGCTCTCTTTGCAAAAGTTGGGGCGCTTGCTGTGACGCAAGTCGCAGCTCGCTACCGTGTCGTCATGGCAATGCGCCAGACAGAGCTGCGCCGCGTGAAAATGAATCGTGCTGCTAAAATAATTCAGGCCTCGCTTCGGCAATACAACGCCTTCCACTATGTTTGCTGGGTGCGTGAGAATTGGAAACACGCAACGACACTTGCGAATGTTGTGCGAAAGTTCCTCGCACATTCTAGATTCGAGCTTGTTCTCGTTGACAAGGTGTTCCAAAGATCTCATACGAAGTGTCGCCAAATCGTCCTGAATAAGCAAGGACAGAGGCAGCCTTTGGTCCTCGCATTTGCAGCGGCGCGTCTCAATGCGGCAATCCGCGGGACCCTTTGCCGCCTGAGTTATTACCGAAAGATTTCCATGGACGTTGTGCAGCGAGTCATCGTGCTTGCCCAGCGTCTCCTACAGCGTGTAGCTCGGGGCCAACTTGGACGTCGCCTGGCTCTACGCTCTCGGCAACGACGCGACAGCGCAGTCGAGATACAGCGCATTGTGCGTGGTTATTCCCAAATTGCTTGGCTCAAAAGACTGAATTGGGCTAATCATCAAAGCGTTTCCTTGGTCAAGCTCCAGAAGATGGCTCGCGGGTATTTGGACCGTATTTTTGTCAGACTAAAGCAAGACGAAACGACACAAGTCCGTTTGCGCATGGTCTTGGTACCACACCTCCAGGCGTGTATTCGTCGCAAGCTTGGATTGCGAGTTGCGCAGGAAAGAGCAATTGCCATTGTAAATAGTGTTAGAATACAGCAAATCTGGCGACACTTTGTACTGTGTCGTGAGGCTAAATGGGAGTTCCAACAGCGACTTCTGCGCGCGCATGCATACATGGCAACTCACATTAGCCGACGCCTCCGTGGGCTCTTCGCTCGAAAACAATACTTGGCGATGCGTCATGCAGCTGCTGGTCATCGCCTCAAATCAGCTCGGATCATCCTCCGGGCTTGGCTGCGATATCGCAGCATGCAGCGGTTTGCAATTCTCAAGGAAGAATGGGAGGTTGAGAAGTCTGCTAAAGTCTTGATGGCCTGGCATGCTCTCCGCGATGACGTTCACGTTGATAAGGCAGACGTCCGTGCCGACATCAGAGACATCAGGGGGTCTCGTAAATGGGCAAGGAAGCGCTTGAAGACGCTTCGAAATTTTGTGGGAGAGGCTGAGCTCCGATTACCAAAAGTTGAAACGCAGATGGAGTCGTTGAACATATCTGATGTTGAGAATGGCTGGGCGGAAGCTCTTGAAAATGAATGGGAGCGACTCACCTCACAGCTTGCCATGGCGGGCGAGGAAAAACGGCTGATGAAAGTCCACATTAGTCGTTGTGATGCTGAGCTCCTCGACCTCGAGTTGGAGTACGAGGATATCGAGGTGGACATTGACGACATTGCTGCGCGCGAACAGGAAGAATTTGAGCTACTGCGCCGGCTCGAAATAAAAAGAGCTGACGTGCGTGCTAATGCGGGCTGGCAAAAGCGTGTCAGAAACGAGCGCATGCGTTGGAGAGTGAGAGATGTTCGCGCGCGCGTCCTCAAGCGCGAGCGCAGAACACGAACAGAGCTTCTTTCTAAAGCCATAAAAAAGCGCGAGATCATAATGTCATCCACACTTTCTATCCACAAGCGCCAGCGGTGTTTTGCCGAGGCAAAACGTGAAGCTACAAAAGAGGATCACGCTCGACGTTCAGAAATCTTGGCAGCGGCCGCCGCCGACGAGGCCGGCGCTCTTGGTAAACTCAAAGACACATATGACACCGTCATCTCTGGATGTGCCGCTTTAATGCAGAGCGGCACATTCGAAATGCGAAATATCACGGAACAGCAAGGACGTTGATGCTAGTCCACCCGAAAATCTGCGTCGCGTTCGCACGCGCGTGTGCCGAGCTCGCTGCGTGATTCGCACACGCGCGCGTGCAGGTGGGGTGGTTGGACTGCCGACGGAACCTAAGAAACCTCAGCCCCCCCGGGCTACCCCCTCGACCCAGTGGCGAAGCACGACAAGTGCGGCCAGCAATGATAAATCCCCTTCATATGAGAAGCTCAACATGCTACGCTGGCAAGGGGAATTACGGGGCTGCACCTGAAAAGGGAATTTCTCGTGGTCAGCGTAGTTAAGGACCCCGGTCCGGATAAGATCCAGGATCGAGTGCTTGCTCTTTGAACTCAGAGGTTCGATGGAAAAGAGGGCTTGGGCAGTGGTGAAGGGCACCTTTGGAGATCTCTGTAGCTGGATTTTGGACTATCCGCTACTAGGATGATCTGGCTATTTTATTACCAGTTATTAAGGCAGAAAGATACATATCAGAATTAGTGAAGTGAAACTCCTTCCCTGACACTCAGCGACACCGAAGTCGGAGTGCGCATGGAGGCTAGCGAATAAGCTTTTTAGTGAAAGTTTACCGGGAAAGTAACTAGAAAGCTACTCCAGTAGGCTCGGGATTGATAGACGCGTTGACACGGAGTACGATACTATAGAAGAGATGTCAATGGCAGACAGTGCAAGGACAGCGCTGCCGCACATGGATGACCAAGAAACAGATCAGATAGAAGCCTATCACCCAGAATGGGACCCATCAGATGATAAATACGTACCGTGGTCCCCAGCGTTTAAGTTACGTGGATCTGGCGTGACGATAGGGAAAAGAGCAATGATGAAAGACACCAATGAGCCATGTGAGGTAGTGCGACAGAATCAGAATAATTTGTCGGTGCACTTCCCACGCAAGAAAGAGATTGTGCAGATAGAAGAAAGTCAATTGACACCGTACGACTACACCAGGTCAAGTGGCAGGACCACGTCAGCGGTTGTCACAACCGAACCTAGAGGCAAAAGCATGCTTCAGAGGAACAGACTACGCTGCTCCGACTGTCGTTCGCCTTGCCAGGCAACCACGACATCCATAGTCAGGGGTGTAAGTACTACACTCCCCTCTATAGCCGTGTCGCTACTTCAACATAACCGCGGTGTGTGTCTCTGCACGCGCTGTCTTCACCTTCATCAATTCCTGAAGATGTTTCTCCAGAGACAGTGCGCACCAGTCGCTCGGAAGCTGGCAGATAGTTCAGCGTCCCCCCCAAAAACGGCCCTCGACACAAAGGTGTGAGTTCTGGTAGCCCGAGATGAATTTTTTCAATCGCAGCTGCTTCGTAGTGCAGTTTAAATGGGCAGGACGAAGGTGTGAGCATCTAATTATTGTGCTCTAAACACCAGCACTCCGCTTTCTGGAGTAGTTGCGGACACCAACAACCTTCAGGTATTCGTCAAGAGATAAGACGCCCTCGCCCTTCTCTGCCTTTAGCTTGTCACCAAAAAGCTTTGTCATTAGTCGCTCTACGTGAACACGACCATAGGTTTGGTCGTGGCCATATCGGGCGAAGAGGGTTGACATAGTGTCGTCCTCCGTAATCTGAGCCTTAAAATCTTTGTCAATTTTCAGAGATGGGAGATAGGTCATAAATTGCACGATGTTAAAGAGCTCAAAGGGCTCGAGACCTGTCTCATCCGTGACGTTGCGGTGGTACATCATCTTGAATTCATCCCAGTCAATCTCCCCATCAAGGTTCTCATCAACCTCCCAGATCATGTACTCTAGCTGTTTTTTTGTGCATTGGCGCCCAAGCGTCCGGAGTGCGTGGTCCAGGTCTTTGATCGTGATCACTTGGGGCCCCTCTTCGAGCTGCTTTGTATCATTTATCTCAGTCTCCAATGCAGCGATTTCGAGGGATAAAGTCCAGTCACTTCGCTGCAAATCTGACCCGTGCCCCTCGTCACCTCTGCGCGCATTCACGCCGACGTGTTGGGAGTCGTTCTTTTGCATATCCGCCAATTGCGTTTTCTTCGCAGTCAGCTTTGCAGGGAGCATGCCTCTGTGCGCACGCTTGAAGTTGCCGGCCAAGAATTCATATACGCGGCGTACATCCTATGTACGCTCGATCAGATCCTGATGCGAATCATTCCCACCTTCTCTTCTTGGCCCTTCAGCGTCGTGCCATCAATGGGCACTGGTGCCATTGGCAGTTACGCGATTACTCTAGCTTTGTTTCGCCTAGGAAGTAGTAGCGTAGGAAGGAAGGAAAAGCGTCGGATCCTTTGTCCGTGTCGATCGAAGCTCAGATTTACCTGCCCGTCCGGTTGTTGCAATTGACGATGCTTGAAATCAAAACCGTAGTTGTTGGCGATACAGACGCGGGTACTTTTTTTAGAGACGACACGAGCAAGGACTTGCTTTGCAACTCCAGGCAAGACAAGTCTATCGGAACGTTTTTGCTACGGCGACGCCCCCGCGAGCACGATTCAGTGCCAATATCCCATCAACCCATGTCAGAAATTTATCGATCCCACCCAGGTGCTAGCCCTACCATCGGGGCTTCGTTTCTACAAAAACGCATCTATGTTCAGGTATATCCCCGCGAATGAGTCCCTCTTCATTGTTCCTTTGTATCACTGTAGGATGATACTGGAGATGGCAACCACAGTGTCTAGCTGCAGTGTCTTCCCCCCCGTCAATGCATTCGTTGACAATTTTGAACAGGTCTCTTTACAATTGTGGGACACGGCTGGACAAGAGCGATTCCGAAGTATGGCACCTATGTACTACCGCGGAGCCACCGCAGCTATTATTGTCTTTGACACCTCAAAGGATTCTGCATGGGATACCATAAAAACATGGCAAAAGGCGCGCATATACACGCGTTGGAGTCTGAACCTATATTGTAGGACCTCAAGACTTACGCTGAACCAGGTGTCGTGATTGGTG
>Ga0099800_1076_pt1 | contig 29452 bp, 24 predicted proteins | sample Uncmet6_SortRC_1_FD_89868 | JGI IMG/M metagenome (GOLD analysis project Ga0099800, IMG submission 89868) | Marine eukaryotic communities from CALCOFI LINE 67, Pacific Ocean - CN11_C50_N6_SortRC_1 | ecosystem: Environmental > Aquatic > Marine > Oceanic | place: Pacific Ocean: Monterey Bay... | reverse complement strand
GCAGGCCACATAGGCCTCAACTTGATCACTAAGGCGACGCAATCCAGCCAAACCATCACGCTCCAAGTTGCGCACGCGGTCGCGGCTGATGCCAATGATGCGACCAATACCCGTGAGGCTCATTGGCTCCTCGCCATCCATCCCATAGCGCATCCGCAATACTCTTCCCTGCAATTCAGGCAGCTGGCTCAATAGATCGCGCAGGTCTCCCTTCAAGCATTCGCCTTCCACCTGTTCTGATGGCAGCTCACCATCACCGGCCAGCAGTTCCAGCAGTTCGGTGTCGTCGCCATCGCCCACCTTCATCTCCAAACTCACAGGCTGCCGCGCACGGCACATCAAATCCTTCACTTCCTCCTCGGGAAGTTCCACAAATGACGCCAGTTCTGTCACCGATGGAGTGCGGCCAAGCTCCTGGCTCAACTCCCGTTGGCCTTTCTTCAGCTTGTTCAACATCTCGGTGATGTGGATCGGCAAACGAATCGTTCGGCTCTTCTCCGCAATCGCACGGGTGATGCCCTGACGAATCCACCAATACGCATAGGTGCTGAACTTGTAACCACGGGTGGGATCAAATTTCTCCACTCCACGCACCAAACCAATCGTTCCCTCCTGGATGAGATCCAGCAGTTCCATATTCCGCTTGGTGTATTTCTTGGCGACGCTCACGACCAATCGCAAGTTGGCAGCCACCATCCGCTCCTTAGCCCGGCGACCCGCCTGCAGCTTTCGCTTCAGTTGCGCCGCACTCACGCCTGCAGCTTTGGCCCACTCTTCTCTTGCGACTTCTTCGCCGCCACGTTGATCCTTGAGCTCAGCTTCTAACGCCTCTAAATCCATCAGCTCCTGCACCTGACGGCCCAGGGTGATCTCCTGTTGATGGCTCAACAACGGCACGCGGCCGATGTCTCGCAAGTACGAACGAACTAAGTCGACTTCAGCGCCAGAGGCGCGACCAGTGGAGGCGGATGCGGGGCGGGAAGCAACAGCAGCAGCAGGAGCCATGACGCTTCATTGAGTTGTGTAAAGAGTAACCCTAAGAAACGTAAACGAACTCTCAGAAAGCGAGCGCAGCGAGTAAATGAGTAGAAATACTCCTGGTCTCGAGCAGCTGGGGTGCATTTAGCAGCAGCCACTCCGCTGTTTTCAGGTAGATGAACACGCCCGCCACATCAGTGGCAGTCGTAATAAAGGGAGCTGACATCAGGGCCGGATCCAAGCCCATGCGGTTGAACAGCAACGGCAACGCAGCTCCAGCCGTGGCGGCCAAGGTGGTAATCGCAAGCAAGCTGATGCCGACCGCCATCCCTACAAGTGGGCCGTCGCCACGCCACCAAGCGAATGGCACCACAACAAAAAGCATCAGCAAGCCCAGCAGGGCGCCGGCGAGCGCCTCTCTGACAACAGCACGCCAGGGACCCAAAGATTGAATGCGCTGCGTGCTCAATCCACGAATCACCACCGTGGAACTCTGGGCACCTACGTTGCCACCGGTCCCAATTAACAGAGGGATGAATGCCGCAAGCATCACCACCTCACGCAGCACGGCATCGTTCATCGCGATCACCTGGGTTGTGAAGATATTTGCAATCACCAACACCGCAAGCCACACCACGCGCCGCCGCGCGACGGTGAACAAATTGCTCTGGAAGTAGTCATCCTCATCACCAGCCTCCACCGCACCAGCGGCATAGAGGTCACGGGTGGCCTCCTGCTCGATCACGTCGATCACGTCATCCACCGTGACGATCCCGACAAGACGACGTTCCCGGTCCACAACAGGCACGGCAAGGAAGTCGTAACGCTGAATGGCACGGGCCACCTCCTCCTGATCGAGGTCGGTACCTACGCTCACCACCTCTCGCGTCATCACATCACCAATGCAATCGCTGGGGTCGGCTGTGACCAGATCACGCAGAGACAGGATTCCGCTGAGGTGGCGCTGCCCGTCAGTGACGTAAAGGCTATAGATCGTTTCGGTTTCTCTCGCACGTCGTCGAACGATGGTGAGAGCCTGCGCGGCACTATGAAATTCTTTGAGATCGATGTATTCCGTTGTCATCAAACGGCCAGCCGTTTCGGGGGCATAACCGAGGAGCTGGGCTGTCACTCGCCGCTCAGCGGGACTGAGCTCCACCAAAAGACGGCGCACCACTTTCGCTGGAAGTTCATCGAGCAGGCGCACCCGGTCATCGGGTGACATCTCTTCCACAAGCTCCAGAACCTCACTGGAACGCAGCCGCTCCAACAGGCTTTGCTGGATGGCTGGCTCAAGGTATTCGTACACCTCAATCGCTTCGTCCTTGCCGAGCAAGCGAAAGGCCAGTGCCTGCAGCGTTCGCGGAAGACAGCCCACCGCTTCCGCCACATCCACGGGCTGAACGGGAGCCAACAGCAACTTGACGCCGTCGTAATTGCCAACCGACAACATCGATTCCAGCTGCTGAGCGACAACCTCAGCCACCAGATCATTGGTCACGCTCACACCACTGCGGCCGTGGGCTTCTTCCATGCTCTCCACCCAGCCCTCTCCAGTGTAAATGGGGCTGCAGCCGGTTATCGTCAGCGCCGATTGCACCCCTCAATAGTTATGGCTCCCAACATCAGCGCCGTGTCCGTCAACACCCCCGATGGCGCCAACAAATCACTCGGTTCTTACTCCGGAAAGGTGCTCTTAATCGTGAACGTGGCTAGCCGTTGCGGCTTCACTCGCCAGTACAGCGGCCTGCAAGCGTTGCAAGACAGCTATGGCACTCAAGGGCTTCAGGTTTTGGGCTTCCCCTGCAACGACTTTGGCGGTCAAGAACCCGGCTCTTTGGAGGAGATCAAAAGCTTCTGCTCCACCACTTACAACGCCAGCTTTGAGCTGTTCGACAAAGTGCATGCCACCGGTAGCACCACGGAGCCTTACACCACCCTCAACAAAACAGAGCCTTCAGGCGATGTGGCTTGGAACTTTGAGAAGTTCCTTGTGGGCAAAGACGGAACGGTGATCGCACGATTCAAAAGCGGAGTCGAGCCCGATTCCGACGAACTGAAGAAGGCAATCGAATCAGCCCTAGCGGCCTGAGTTCACTAGGAATGTGCGGATCACTGGAACCGGTTGGCATCGTTCCAAGTGATCCGCACACCTGTTTTGTGGCAAAGCCCAAACGAGACATGCAAGCAACTGAAACCTGCCAGCCACAACAATCTCAAAGCCAGTGGATTGATGGGATTGAATTACTTAGGGCCATTGCCGTTGCACTCGTTGCCGTTTCCCACGGCTTTGACTTAATCAACAACTGGAACAACTCCGTATCCGAATTTTTGACATATTGCTTTAGCACTTTCTTAAAGCCAGGCTGGTGGGGAGTAAGAATATTTTTTGCAATCAGTGGATACCTAATTGCCAGCCAATCCATCAAGGTGATCAACAAAGGCTCACCCGTCTTAGCCAAAAACTTTGCCCTAAGACGCTGGATTAGAACAGTGCCAACCTATTGGATCTTTCTGATTGCAATCACACTCTTAAGCGGAGCCAGCATCTTCACAGGAGTGTTCAAAGACAATGCGTTCTTCTTACAAACTATATCCAATAACTCCAGCATTATTGGCGTTGGCTGGAGCCTTGTGATTGAGGAGTGGTCGTACGCCATTATCTCAATCTTCCTGATCCTGATCACATTACTTTCTGGCGGTAAAAGCCGAAAAGAAGGGGCGCGAATGCTTGCTGCATTGGCCCTTTTCTTGCTGATCATTGCCACCCTCTTTCGCTATCAAACGTGCCTTTCAGGCGATGGCTCATGGGAGACTTTAAAGAGAAATCCATTCCTGCAGCTCGATGCTTTAAGCATGGGAATCCTATTGGCTTGCATCCAAACCATTTATCCAAATTGGCTTGATCGTGTTTTGAATCAAGCTGGCTACTTAGTGATTGCTGCCGTTGTTGGCATGAATCTAACGGGATGGTGGATCAACGCATCTATCGTTAATGCAGACGCTATCAGCATACAAACTTGGCTCACGCTTGGTGTAGTCATCTACCCTATTTGCTCATTTTTTAGTGCACTCTTAGTTTTGGGTTGTTTTCACTACAAATCGAGCGCCATTCATCCAATCCCCAGAAAGCTAATTCAGATTCTTGCCACAACGAGCTACAGCATCTACCTCATTCATCTCTATGTGTTGCAAGGATTGAGAAGCATTCCTTTGTTCACAGATTCAGGAGCTGCTTTCTGGATCTATCTACTTTGTTCCACCCTTGCGGGCATTGCTGCATTTGAAGTGACCGAGAAACCCTTTTTCCAACTAAGAAAACGATTTCGCACTGATTAATTTAGTAATTAAAAATGCAACAAGCTTGCCCACAAGCACAAACAGTCATTCCAAATCTGTTATTCGAGTGGGCTTTAGTCCCTTACCAAAGCACGACCCGTTAAGACGCCTAAACCAGCTGCACCCACCCCTAGTCCGAGCGTGAGTCCAATTAACCCAAGGGCAGCCAGCCAATCTCCTTGAGAAATAAACGTGACGCAGTGCACCATCCAGCTACTGAACGTAGTGAGCGAACCGCAGAAACCGATGCCAATCAACAACTGACGCTTGGGTCGGATCGGAAGCCCAACTAACCAACCCAAAATGAACGCGCCGAGCACGTTCACAATCACGTCATTGTCGTGAAAGTGAGACGCGATTTGCCAGCGCATCACAGCACCGGGAACGGCACCAAGCGCCACAAGGGCCAATTCGCGCAGGTCTTGCCGAAGGCTGAGCTGTCCCGTCGCAGGGGTAGAAGGCTGAGGCATCAGGCGACACCCTCGGCCAAGCCAAGCCCATAGCCAAGGCCAGCCGCAATCAAACCACCCAGGATCGAACCAATGCCGAGGAGCAGAGATTCACGCCAATTCCTCTGCTTCAGGGTGTTGAGCAACTCAACGGCAAACGTCGAAAACGTACTGAGGCTGCCGAAAAAACCCACAGCAACCAACAAGGTCAACGCCGAAACACCTTTCGACGTTGAACAGGGGGCATTGGCCTGAAGGCCGACCACTAGCCCTAGGGCAAAGGCTGCTACGAGATTGACAGCAAACGTTCCCCAGTGCTTGAAGGGAACCATCGGTTCAAAGTGATTGACAATCCTCAGGCGAAGCCAAGCCCCAGGAATCGCCCCAATCCCCACCAGCACCACTTGACCGGCCGTGAAGGAATCAGCCACGAACCCAACCGCGAACTGGCTGAAAGCCAGCTGGCAAAACTTGGCCTGAGGACATCTGCACTTGAATCCAATCGCGGCCGTCGTCTCCACGCCAGTGACGCAACATCTGCAACGGAGTGCCTAGCTCCAAGCGACGGAGGGCAGGGGCTTCAACAAGAGGGCTAGAGCGCAACACGCAGCACTCACCACTGAGCAAGGGACTTTTGCTCTCCTGCCTGCGCAAAGGGGGAAGCCGCCGTTGAGCGCCACCGGCAGGCAATGCCGCCGGTGCCATCAAAGCCACGCCAAGAAGCCAACCCCAACGCAACACCACCCCTGTCGACATTTTCATCAGATATCGAGGGAGGCCATATCCAAGTCAGCGCTATGGGTTTCGATAAATTCCCGCCGCGGAGCAACTTTATCGCCCATCAGGATCGTGAAGATTCGATCGGCTTCGAGCGCATCTTGTACTTCCACCCGCTTCATCATGCGCGTGGAAGGATCCATTGTGGTTTCCCACAACTGCTTAGGCATCATTTCACCAAGACCTTTAAAACGCTGGATGTTGTAGTTAGCTTTCTCGCCAAATCCCGCCAAAGTTTTTTGCAATTGCTGCTCGTTGTAGCAATAGGTATGGTTTTTTCCGCGTTCAACTTTGTAAAGAGGCGGACAGGCGATATAGATATACCCGCCTTCAACCAATTCTTTTTGATAACGATAGAAGAAAGTGAGGATCAAAGTTCGAATATGCGCTCCATCCACGTCCGCATCGGTCATGATTACAACCCGGTGATAACGAAGATTTTTTACATCAAAGTCTTCTCCCTTAATCCCCAAACCAAGGGCAGTAATCAGGGCTTGAATTTCAGTATTTTTATAAATCTTGGCGTCGTCAGTTTTCTCAATGTTGAGAATTTTTCCGCGCAGGGGAAGAATCGCCTGAAAACGACGATCACGTCCTTGCTTGGCGGAGCCTCCAGCAGAGTCCCCCTCCACGATATAAATCTCGGATTCAGAAGGGTCTCTGGTGCTGCAATCCGCCAATTTACCCGGCAACGTTGAACTTTCGAGCACGCTTTTACGGCGCACCAACTCACGCGCACGGCGAGCCGCCTCAGCTGCATTGAAGGCCTGGATTGCCTTCTCGAGGATCATATCGATCACTCCTGGATTGAATTCCAGGTACTGACTCAGTGACTCTCCCACCAAGTTGTCAACAATGCCCCGAACCTCGGTGTTACCAAGCTTCGTTTTAGTTTGACCTTCAAATTCAGGCTCAGGGACTTTCACCGAAAGCACAGCAGTGAGGCCTTCACGAATATTTTCTCCAGCCAAATTTGAATCAGCGTCTTTGCGCTTCCCTCGCTTCTTCGCAAACGTATTAAGGGTGCGGGTCAGAACGGTTTTCAAACCTTCGATATGGGTACCACCATCCACCGTGCGGATGTTGTTGGCGAAGCCAAGAATGCTGTCGGAGTAGGCATCAACGCACCACTGCAATGCCGCTTCCACAGAGACGCCATCTTTTTCGGCGTTGACATAGATGATTTCTGGATGCAGAGGGTCTTTCTCTGCATTCATGTAGGCCACATATTCCTTGATGCCACCTTCGTAGAAATAAAGCTCCTCACGAGGCTGGCCCTCTTGATCCCGGGCAGCCTGTCGCTCATCGCGGAACACGATGCTCACACCACCGTTTAAATAAGCCAGCTCACGCAAACGGGCCGACAGCGTGGAGTAATCAAACTCAATTCCGACCGTAAAAATTTGGTGATCCGGCTTGAAGCAAACGCTGGTGCCTGTGACCCCGTTTTCTTCAGCCGGTTGAGGCTCTGAAGCAAGGCTGCCGATGGCAGCACCGCGCTCAAAACGCTGGCGATGCACCTGACCTTGACGGCGCACGGTGACTTCAACCCACTCACTCAGGGCGTTCACGACGGAAACGCCAACGCCGTGCAAACCTCCGGAAACCTTGTAACCACCGGCTCCAAACTTGCCACCGGCGTGCAAAACCGTGAGCACGGTTTCCAAGGCACTTTTGCCCGTACGGGGATGAACATCCGTAGGAATCCCTCGGCCGTTGTCACTCACAAACGCAGAGCCGTCTTCTCCCAGAACAACCGTGATTTCGTTGCAGTGCCCAGCCAGGGCCTCATCGACGGCATTGTCCACCACCTCATAAACGAGGTGATGCAGACCACGGGGACCCGTAGTACCGATGTACATGCCCGGGCGCTTACGCACCGGCTCCAGGCCTTCAAGAACCTGAATTTGCTCAGCACCGTAGGCGGCTTGAACTTTTGAGGCTTCGCTCATGCGCTCGTCGTCGGCCCAGCCACCTTTTCAACTTCAACTTAACACCGGTATCCCAGAGACGCTCGTAGAAGCCTCTGACGCGTCATTTTTAAAGGGGATGCAACCCATCGTTTCTTCGATGAATCAGTTCTGCCCTGAATTCGGGACCAACGCCAACGCAGAGGCTCCCCTTGTGGTGGCACTGGTGGGCCCAACAGCGAGCGGAAAAACCGCGCTCGCCCTGGAGCTTGCTGAGCACTTCCAACTCGACATTCTCAACATCGATTCTCGCCAGCTCTACCGAGAGATGGATATCGGCACGGCAAAGCCCACTGCCGAGCAACAACAGCGCATCACCCATCACCTCCTCGACCTGCGTTCTCCTGATCAACCGATCACGCTTCAGGAGTTTCAGCAGGAAGCCGCTGCGGCCGTGAGCCAGGTGCTCAAAGATCGTGGCGTTGCTTTTTTAGCCGGAGGCAGCGGCTTGTACCTCAAAGCCCTCACCCAAGGACTGCAGCCTCCAGCCGTGCCTCCTCAAGCCGAGCTACGCCGCCAGCTGAGCGCGCTCGGTCAAGCGAACTGCCACCAGCTCCTCCTACAGGCCGACCCCCAAGCAGCCGCCAAGATCGCCCCTGCGGACGCGGTTCGCACCCAACGCGCGCTGGAAGTGCTCTACGCCAGCGGCAAACCAATGAGCGAGCAACAGTCGGCCAATCCACCGCCCTGGCGCGTGCTGGAGCTCGGACTGAATCCAGAGGAGCTGCGCTCACGCATTGGCCAACGCACCCAGCAGATTTATCGGGAAGGATTGCTTGAAGAAACGCGGCAGCTGAGCCAGCGCTATGGACCTGGCCTTCCCATGTTGCAAACGATCGGCTACGGCGAAGCACTGGAGGTGCTGCAAGGAGGCTTAAGCGAAGCCCAGGCCATCGCCACCACCACCCAGCGCACTCAGCAGTTCGCCAAGCGTCAACGCACCTGGTTCCGCCGCCAACACAACCCCCACTGGCTCACAAGTCAGGATGCCCTTAGCGAAGCGATACGACTGATCGAAGCGGGTCTAGGCTGAACAACAAAATCTGCTGAGCATCGCCTTCAATCAGCAGCCCTTCACAACACTGAATGCCCCCACGTCCCCGCTTTGACCGTCGCGCCCCCGTCCGGGAGCTCCCCAACATCAATGACCGCATCAGCTACCCACAGCTCAGGGTTGTTGACGCAGACGGAGAGCAGCTCGGGGTGATTGACCGGGAAAAAGCACTAGAGGTTGCACGTGAACGCGAGCTCGATCTCGTGCTGGTGAGTGAGAAAGCCGATCCGCCGGTTTGCCGGATCATGGATTACGGCAAATTCAAATTCGAGCAAGAAAAGAAAGCCAAAGAAGCAAAGAAGAAGTCACATCAGACCGAAGTCAAAGAGGTCAAGATGCGTTACAAAATTGATTCTCACGATTACGACGTCCGCATTGGCCAGGCGCAGCGCTTCCTTAAAGCCGGCGACAAAGTGAAATGCACGGTGATTTTCCGAGGCCGGGAGATTCAGCACACGGCGCTGGCGGAAGTCTTGCTGCGTCGCATGGCCAAAGACCTGGAAGAGCCCGCTGAGGTGCAACAGCCCCCGAAGCGCGAGGGCCGCAACATGATCATGTTTCTCACGCCCCGCAAAGCACCGCTGTTGAAGAAAGACAAGGAAGACGGAGCGGGGAACAACGCGGTGCGCACCATTCCTTCACCGGCGCGTCGGATCATCACTCAAGAGTGAGCTGCTTCGAGAAGCAGCCTCCATCCCTCCTCTGCTGAGGCCTGGTGATACTGATCACGGGCTTCGCACATAAAGCCGTGATCAGCGCCCTCAAAAGCGCTGTAGCGCAAGCGCATTCCGGTGGGATCCTGGGTTTGCAGCGCAGCCTGAATCGCCTGTTGATCTGAGCATGGGATCAGGGGATCGATGCTGCCGCACAAACAATGCAGCTCCCCCTGCACCGAGGGCAACAGCTCCAAGCTGGGGGCACCTCCGCCGGGTCGCCCACGACTCACCCCTGCCCCATAAAAATCCAAGCTGACTTGCACATCCGCCAGGGTGGCGGCCAGTAAAGCTGCATGCCCCCCGAAGCAGAACCCCACCACCGTGATCCGTAAAGGCTGCTCACGGCTTTCAAGGGCCTGCTGTAACCAATCGATTGCGGCTTGGACATCCGCAAGGATCCCCTCGGTGCTCGTGGCCTCCTTATGACGCCGACCTTCATGGGTGGACTCGGGGTCATACCCCAGCTCCAGGTCTGGAGCCGTCCGCGCAAAGAGCGGCATCGCTAAGGCCGGAACCCCAGTCGCTGACAAGCGATCGGCCACACCCCGCACCCAACCATTCAGCCCAAAGATCTCAGGGAGCACGATCACAGCACGGGTTGCTGGCATCGCGCTGCTGGTGGGCGCCCACCAGCAGCGCAGCGGCACCGGCCCCGTGTTCAGAGTGACCCAGGAGCCTGGCGATGGCTCGGGACGCACAGGAGGAAGAGGGGAAAACATAGACATCAGCGCGTGAAGATAAGCCGCTAGATCGGGGCAAGGATCAGCTCAGCAATTGTCACCAAGCCGTCCAGTCCTTAAGGTGGCCACATCAATCCGGTCCACCGGCGTGCGATTCCACATCCAACAGGAAAGCGACATACCGGCATCGACCCAGCTCTACAACCAGATCTGTTTCGCAATCGCCGCCCGGCACTACCCGCCTGGGCACCGTCTTCCGAGTACGAGACAGCTCGCCATGCAGACCGGCCTGCATCGCAACACCATCAGCAAGGTGTACCGCCAGCTCGAAACCGATGGGGTGGTGGAAGCGATGGCAGGGTCTGGGATCTACGTGCGCGATCAACAGAAGCCCCGGGAGATCCGAACCCCGCCCCATATCCGCAATCGTGGCGTCACCGATCTCGATCGCGAGGTGCGCAAATGCGTGGATGGCCTGCTCAATGCGGGTTGCACCCTGCAGCAGACCCGAGAGCTGCTCACGCGTGAAATCGATTGGCGCCTGCGCTGCGGCGCCAGGGTGCTGGTGAGCACCCCGCGAGAAGACATTGGCGCTTCGATGCTGATCGCAGAAGAACTCGAACCCAACATCAACGTGCCCGTGGAAGTGGTGCCGATGGAAGAGCTCGAGAGCGTGCTGGAGAACGCCAGCAACGGCACAGTGGTAACGAGCCGGTACTTCCTCCAACCGATAGAAGAGCTCGCCAAGAAACACGGTGTGCGCGCTGTTGCGGTGGATCTCAACGACTTCAAGGCGGAATTGGGGATGCTCAAAGAGCTCCGCCAAGGCAGCTGCGTCGGCCTGGTGAGCATCAGCCCCGGCATCCTGCGGGCCGCCGAAGTGATCCTGCACAGCATGCGCGGCAATGACCTGCTGCTGATGACGGCGACTCCAGACATCGGCAGCCGCCTGCTCGCCCTGCTGCGCGCCTCAAGCCACGTGCTTTGTGATCGCCCCAGCATGCCGCTGGTAGAGCAAAGCTTGCGCCAAAACCGCTCCCAACTAATGCGCATGCCACAAGTGCACTGCGCCGAGAGCTACCTCAGTGGTGACACGATCGAGCTATTGCGCAAGGAAATCGGCCTGATCAGCCACTGATCAGGCCCGCACACGCCGCGATACCTTTCTCCGCACGAGATGATGAGTGGATTAGCCACAGGCTCAAAGCAGCAAGGCCATGCTTGATCAAATTCGGGCCGACTTTGCGATCATCCGCGAGCGGGATCCTGCGGCGCGTGGGCCACTCGAGATCCTGCTCTGCTATCCAGGCTTTCAAGCGATCAGCTTGCACAGGCTGAGCCATCGGCTTTGGCGCTCCCGCCTACCCCTGAAATTGCCGGCACGGCTGCTAAGCCAGCTGGGGAGAGGGATCACCGGGATCGAGATCCACCCGGGCGCCACGATCGGCCGAAGCGTGTTCATTGATCACGGCATGGGGGTCGTGATTGGTGAAACCAGCGAAATAGGCGATCGCTGCCTGCTTTATCAAGGCGTAACCCTCGGTGGTACTGGCAAAGACAGCGGAAAGCGTCACCCCACCCTCGCCAACAACGTTGTGGTGGGAGCCGGCGCCAAGGTGCTGGGGGCCATTGAGGTGGGCGCCAACACCAGAATTGGCGCTGGATCCGTGGTCGTGCGCAGTGTTGAGCAGAACTGCACCGTGGTGGGCATTCCTGGGCGGGTGATCCATCAGAGCGGTGTGCGGATCAACCCCCTGGCGCACTCAGCCCTACCGGATGCTGAGGCGAACGTGATTCGCAACTTGATGGAGCGAATTGATCAACTGGAGAATCAAGTGGGCGAGTTGCAAAGCTGCCTTAGCGCTGTCGCCGCAGGAGGAACCATTCGGGACGTGAGCACGGGCAAGTCCCAAAATCTCAAGGATCGCGAAATCCTTGAGTTTCTGGGGGACTAACGCTCTCGGATTTACGCCGAGGTTGTTGCCTGCGCAGCTGCAGGCGGGGAGGGCTGGAACATGAACATCGAATAAATCACATTGCGGCGCATGTTCGTCATCATTTCTAGGAACATGTCGTAGCCCTCATTTTTATATTCAATCAACGGATCTTTCTGCCCATAACCACGCAATCCAACCGATTCACGCAGGGCATCCATGGCCTGAAGATGTTCACGCCAAAGAGTGTCAATCTGTTGAAGGATGAAGAACCGCTCAGCCTCTCTCATTAGCCCTGGACGCAACTCCTCAATCTCGCCTTCTTTAAGGTCATAAGCATTACGCAATTGCTCCTGAAGGAAGGCCTTGAGATCATCCATGGAGAGGCCCTGGAGTTGCTCAGGCTGCAAATCATTGAGCAGATAAACAAACTCTTTCACCTTGCTCACAAGTTGAGTCACATCCCATTCCTCGGGCGGAAGGTCGGGATTCACATAGGCCTCTACGATCTCATTCATGGTGCGTTCGCCATAGCCAATCACCTGCTTTTTGAGTTCACGACCATCGAGCACACGCCGTCTCTCGGTATACACCGCTCTACGTTGATTGTTCATCACTTCGTCGTACTCAAACACCTGCTTACGGATGTCGTAGTAGTACGTTTCCACCTTCTTTTGGGCGCCCTCGAGCGAGCGCGTGAGCATGCCCGATTCAATCGGCATGTCTTCCTCCACCCGGAAGGCATTCATCAAGCCAGCCACACGCTCACCACCAAAGATGCGCAGAAGGTTGTCGCCCAACGACAAGAAGAATCGGGTACTGCCGGGATCACCCTGACGACCAGCACGACCGCGCAGCTGGTTATCAACGCGGCGTGATTCGTGCCGCTCAGTGCCAATCACGTGCAGGCCTCCAGCCTCACGCACGCCCATCTCCTCCTGTTTCACCACGGCGTCGTATTCGCCTTTCACCTGGGCAATGGCAGCACGCAACTGGGCAATCTCAGGATCCTCTGTGGGAGCTTTTTCTGCTGCCGTCGCGATGCGATCTTCCAGCTCGATCACGCTCAGAGCACGATCACCCCAAGCCTTGACCAACTGCTTAGCCAGCTCCACCAGGGACTGATCCGTGTCTTCTGTGAGCTGGCAGGGATACAAGTTGCCAATTGCCTTCGCTTCACTCGGAGCATTGCCGTGGGGACCACTAGGGGCCGGCGTCGAGAAACCTCCACCGCCTTCCTCACTGCGCTGAAGAGGCACGGGGGGGCGATGACCATCCTCTGGCCGCACCAGCCGGGGAAGCAACACCTCACGCAACTTGAGGCGAGCCATGTAATCGCTGTTGCCGCCAAGGATGATATCGGTTCCACGTCCCGCCATGTTGGTGGCGATGGTCACCGAGCCAGCCCTACCGGCCTGAGCAACGATTTCTGCCTCCCGCTCCACGTTTTCTGGTTTGGCGTTGAGCAGGTTGTGGGGGATGTTTTCCTCCGCCAACAAGGCACTGAGGAGCTCACTTTTTTCCACACTGGTGGTGCCCACCAAAACAGGGCGACCTTGCTTGTGCACCTCAGCTGTTTCTTTGGCAACGGCACGCCATTTCGCCGTTTCCGTTTTGTACACCTGATCCACCCAGTCTTGGCGGGCACGCACCCGGTTCGTAGGCACGATGGCGGTTTGTAGGGAGTAAGTCTTTTCGAATTCCACCTCCTCTGTTTTGGCCGTACCGGTCATCCCGGCCAAACGGGGATAAAGCAGGAAGAAATTTTGGTAAGTAATCGACGCCAAGGTTTGCGTTTCTGGCTGAATCGCTAAGCCCTCTTTGGCCTCAATCGCCTGGTGCTGGCCATCACTCCAACGCCGCCCTGGCATGACTCGGCCCGTGAACTCATCCACGATCACCGCCTCACCATCGCGAACGATGTAGTTCACATCACGAACGAACAGCTCTTTAGCCTTAAGAGCGTTGGTGATGTAGTGGGCCCAAGGATCCTGTGGGTTGTAGAGATCTTCCACGCCAATTAAGGCCTCGGCTTTGGTGAATCCCTCATCGGTGAGTGTGGAACTGCGCTGCTTTTCATCCACCTCGTAATCACCTTCAGGGTCAATGCCGTCTTTGCCCATTTCGGCGGCCCGCTCCAGAGCATTCGCCACCTCTACGGCCTTCTCATATTTCTCTTGCGGGCGTTCCACCTGCCCGGAAATAATCAAGGGCGTACGGGCTTCATCAATCAGGATTGAGTCGACTTCGTCGATCACGCAAAACTGAAACTCACGCTGCACCACCTCATTGATATCAGCGGCCATGTTGTCGCGCAGATAATCAAACCCAAGCTCTGAATTGGTGGCGTAGGTGATATCACAGCCGTAATTAATGCGGCGTTCCGCCGGCGACATGTCTTGCTGAATCAATCCCACCGAAAGGCCAAGGAAGCGATGCACTTGCCCCATCCATTCCGCATCGCGGCGCGCTAGGTAATCGTTCACCGTGACCACGTGCACGCCACGTCCCGTGAGCGCGTTGAGGTAGCTAGGAAGGGTGGCAACGAGGGTTTTACCCTCACCGGTTTTCATCTCAGCGATCTGCCCCTCGTGCAGCACCATGCCGCCGATCATCTGCACATCGAAATGGCGCATGCCAAGCACACGCTTGCCGGCTTCACGCACCACCGCGAAGGCCTCAGGCAATAAGTCGTCTAATACAGGCCTTTGTTTATCCAGCGATCCAGCTGCTTCTAGGCGTTGGCGAAACTCAGCCGTACGGCGGCGCAGGTCGTCGTCACTGAGTGGCTCAATCTCCTCCTCGAGCAGATTGATGTCTGAAACGATCGGCTGATAGCGCTTCAGCTTGCGGGCGTTGGGGTCACCCAGCAGGAGCTTGAGCATGGAAATCGCCAAATCGTCTGCAGCCCAGACTACTGAGAGCGAGGGAGGAGCTCGTGAAAAAACCAGTAGCCGATCGATACAGTGCCCCAATGACCCTTTCCATCGACGCTCTCAACACCGACGCCCTCGCCTTGCTGAGGCGCCACAACATCCTGCGCACCCTGGTGGAACGGCAGGTGGTTGATGAAGCCGTGGAACGAGCAAGCCTGAGCGAAGAGGAGCAAAAGCAGGCGCGGGATAGCTTTGCCCAACGCAACCGCCTGCAAAGCCCCGAAGACATCGATGCCTATCGGGCCAAGCTCGGCCTCGGTGCCGAAGATCTCGACCAACAAATCCTCAGGCCCTACCGGATTCAGAAACATTGTGAATCCGACTTTCAAGCCAAAGCCGAAGCCCATTTCCTCACCCGCAAAACCCAGCTCGATCAGGTGGTTTACAGCTTGCTCAGGGTGAAGGATGGGGCCTTGGCACGAGAGCTCTACTTACGCATCGCTAATCGCGAAGCCAATTTCGCTGATCTAGCAGCGGCCCATGCCCAAGGGCCTGAACGCTCCACCAAGGGCATTGTCGGTCCGGTGCCGCTTACTCAAGCCCATCCACAACTGGCTGATCGTCTGCGGACCAGCCCACCAGGGCTGCTCATGGAACCCTTTCGCATCGGCGAATGGTGGTTGGTGACCAGGCTTGAGAACTACACCCCTGCCACCTTTAACCCTGAAATGGCCAAGCAAATGTCGAAGGAATTGTTTGACGTTTGGGTTGGGGAAGAAACCGATAGCCGGATCAGCAAGTTGCCCCAGATCCAGGCTTTGGCGGATGAAAAGTAGATAATGACGATTCAATTTGATGAGGAGTCTGCGCGTCACAGCCGCTGCATACACCTATGACCACGACTCCCATCGCCGCTCTGCAAGAGCATCCAGCCTTTCGCGCTCTGAGCCAAGACGGTCAAGCCAAGGTCAATCAAAGCGCCAAGCTGCTGCGCTTTCGGATCGGCCAAACCATTGCTGATAGCTCCACCATGCCCGCCAATGTGGTGGTGTTGCTGAATGGGCAGGCACGCCTGTTGGGCCGGGAAAAAGGCCAACTCGTGACTCTCGCCAAGATGGGCCCTGGCTCCGTGGTTGGCCTGGTGTCCCTGCTGCGTGGTGTGTCCTGTGAAGACGCGAGCGCATCAACAGAATCCACGGCTGTTGCCATTCCAGATCAATGCATCGCCGATTTATATCGCGATGAAGAGAGCTTTCGGATTTGGTGTCACCAAACTCTGTGGCCAGCAGAACTTGCAACGCTGATTGAAGCGATTCAGAAGCGAGCAGCCCATAGCGATGGGTCTTTATTGCGCTGGCTAAAACCTTTAGCCGAGCAAGGACAATTGCTTAAGAGCACGGATGAAGCACGCCAAGAGGCCGCAGAGAAAGGCTTCAAAGTCTTTGCTCTTGATCGCTCCAACCCAACGGAGCTGGGGATTGCCAAAACCGCCAATGATCCCTTACCGCCAGGAGCATCACCGTTTGAGCTACGAGTGATCGCAATTCCTCAGTTATTGGTTGAGGCTGTCGCAGGAGAAGGCAACACCGCAGCAGTGACTCCCGAGATCGTTGACGACAGCGAAGAAGAATTTCTCACCCTGGAGGATGCACCCGACCGCCCAGCTGCCAGTGGGTTGCATCAAACCGGTAGCCCAGGCTCTGGCCGTTTCCGCCTCGTACGCGGCCAAGGTCCAATCCAAGAAACCTTGGCCTGCTTCCAGATGATGGCAGCGGTGATGGACTTGCCCTTCCGCCGCGACGCCATTGAGAAGGTGTTGCGTGATGTGGTGCGACGCAACCAAACCCCCAACATGCAAACCTGCGGCCAACTCGCCGCAGGGCTCGGATTGCACGTGGTAGCGGCCAAAGTGCCCGTGAGCGAATGCACCCGCCTTAAAACACCGGCGCTGATGCAATGGGGCGAAGGTTTTGTACTCGTGATTGGAAGCAGCAACAACGGTTTGCTTCTCGCCTCCCCTCGCGAAGGAGAAATCACAATCTCACCCGAGCAGATTTCAGAACGCTGCCCAGAGGGCTTTGAAATTTTGTTGGTGGATCGCTCCCACAACACCCCCGATCAAACCTTTGGCTTCACCTGGTTTCTTCCAGCGCTGCGTCGCTATCGCGGTGTGTTGGTTCAGATCTTTGTAGCCAGCTTTGTAGTGCAGCTGTTTGGACTAGCGAATCCACTGCTCATTCAGGTGATCATCGACAAGGTGATTAGTCAGCGAAGCCTCGACACGCTCCAAGTGCTGGGTGTGGCCCTCGTAGTGGTGACTCTGCTGGAAGGAGTGCTGGGCAGCTTGAAAACATTCCTCTTTGCAGAGACCACCAACCGCATCGACCAACGTCTTGGCGCTGAGGTGATTGACCATCTGCTGCGGCTCCCGTTGGGTTACTTCGATCGAAGGCCTGTAGGGGAACTAGGTACGCGGATCGCCGAGCTCGAGAAAATTCGAAATTTCCTCACGGGCCAAGCCCTCACCACAATCCTCGATGCATTGTTCTCAGTCATCTACATCGCTGTGATGGCTCTCTACAGCTGGGTTCTAACCCTCGTGGCCCTCGTGGTTCTTCCTATTCAAGTAGGCCTCACCCTGTTGGGGGCACCCTTATTCCGGCGGCAGTTCCGCCAGGCGGCTGAAGAAAATGCCAAAACCCAAAGCCATTTGGTGGAGGTTCTCACCGGTATTCAAACCGTGAAGGCTCAAAACGTGGAGATGGTGAGCCGCTGGAAATGGCAAGAGCTTTATAGCCGCTACATCGCCCGCACCTACGAAAAAACAATCACTGGAACTGCTGTTACGCAAGCCAGCCAGGTTTTGCAAAAACTGTCTCAACTGCTGGTGCTCTGGGTTGGTGCGGCGATGGTGCTGCAGGGCGAACTAACCCTCGGCATGTTGATTGCCTTCAGGATCATCAGTGGCTACGTGACTCAACCGCTGCTGCGCCTCTCCACGATTTGGCAAAACATTCAAGAGTTGAAGGTGAGCTTCGAGCGTTTAGCCGACATCATCAACACTCCCTTGGAATCGAATGAATCCGACCAAGCCAAAATCCCTTTGCCACCGATCGATGGGAAGGTCAGCTTTGACGACGTGAGTTTCCGCTTCAAGCCATCATCTCCGCCCGTCTTAAAAAATATCAGCCTCAGCATTGAAGCGAATAGTTTTGTTGGAATTGTGGGTCAAAGCGGAAGCGGCAAAAGCACATTAGTAAAATTACTTCCAAGGCTTTATAAACCTGACAGTGGTCGTCTATTAATCGATGAATATGACATAGACAAAGTTGAACTTTATTCACTCAGGCGCCAAATCGGGATTGTTCCTCAAGACCCCTTGTTGTTTTCGGGAACAATTTCAGAAAACATTGCCTTAACTCAACCAGATGCCAGTAGCGATGACATCGTGCATGCGGCGCGCATGGCCAATGCCCATGACTTCATCATGCAACTCTCCAGTGGCTACAGCACCAATGTGGGAGAACGGGGAAGCAACCTCAGTGGCGGGCAACGTCAACGCATTGCGATTGCTCGCACGTTGCTAGGCAAACCCAAATTGTTGGTAATGGATGAAGCCACCAGCGCCCTTGATTACGACACCGAGCGACGGGTCTGCAACAACTTGCTCGAATCGATGGACAACAGCACGGTTCTGTTTATCACCCACCGCCTGTCTTCGATTCGCCGCGCTGATCGAATCTTGATGATGCACGACGGAGCCCTGGTAGAAAGCGGCACGCACCAAGAATTAATGGATCTCAAAGGACGCTATTTCGCCCTTTATCGCCAACAGGAGGCAAGCTAATGCTTGGTTTTAAGCAAGGACAAAACGCCTTAGAGAAAGCCGTTAAAAGTTCAGACCATGACGAATCAGTGCTTCAGCAACCAAAACACTGGATGCGGGCAATCACATGGGGCTTGATCGGCACTACTGCTTTTGGCGTCGCCTGGTTGTGCTTGGCAAAAACAGAGGAGATTGTTGTGGCGACAGGAAAGCTCGATCCTCTTGGTTCTGTGAAAGAAATTCAGATGCCAGTGGGTGGTATCGCCGATGAAATCTTGGTGGAGGATGGGGACCGCGTAAAGGCCGGCCAAGTGGTGATGCGCCTTGATACGGAATCAAGCAGCCAACAATTGAAATCACACATACAAAGCATTTCCTTAAAAGAAGAGCAACTTAAACTCAAACTCTTTGAGCTCAAACGCTATCTGCAACTCAATGACGAAGAAGTGATCATGTTGAGCGGGAACTTAAAACTTGAAAATGAAATCTTAAGTCGCTACAGAGATCTTGCAGAACAAGGCGCTTCCTCCGAGCTGCAATACCTTCAGCAGCGAAATAAGGTACAGGAAGTGCAAGGTGAACTAGCGCAAGCCAAAGTAGAGCGCCTACGCCAAACGGCAATTTTGCAGCAGGGGATTCAGCAGATGAAATCAGAGCTGTCTGATCTCCAGGCCAAACGCACCGAGGCAGAAGTCACCCTTAAATATCAAGCGCTGCGTTCTCCCGTTAACGGGGTGGTATTTGATCTGAAGCCACGCTCCACCGGCTATGCCGCCCAGGGCACTGAAACGGTGATGAAAATCGTGCCGTTTGACAAGCTTCAAGCCAATGTGGAAGTACCAAGCCGTGACATCGGCTTTGTGCGCGTGGGAATGCCCGCCGACATCAGCATCGACTCCTTCCCCGCCACCGACTTCGGCGTTTTAGAGGGCACAGTGAAATCTGTGGGTTCCGACGCGTTGCCGCCAGACCAACAAAAACAACGCGACGAATACCGCTATCCCACCACGATCACGCTCTCCAGCCAGCAACTGAAGATAAAAAGCGGCAAGCAGTTACCCCTTCAGGTGGGCATGAGCCTCACCGCCAACATCAAGCTGCGTAAGGTGACTTACCTTCAGCTCTTGATAGGCAACTTCCAAGACAAGGCCGACTCACTCCGAGAAATTTAACAAAAGAGCTTGGCCAGTAACCAAAACACTCCCTACTAGGGCCTATGGCTAGTTTGTCAGGAATTAGGGACAGACCAGAAAGCCCACTTCCCTTGGTGTCACAGCAGAAGCGCTTATTTATTGACACTTTTTGATGCTACTTCTAAATTGTATTGGCATATCCAACTTCCTAAGGCTTTGGCTTTTACACGCAATCCTTCTGATACAAGCGTTTCACCAGCAACCTACACAGCTGATGGCTCCAGTGATCTGATCCTCATCGATCAGCAGCGCAATATTGCTGTCGATGGCAGTGACAAAGCAGACGGCATTTTCATAGGCGCTGCCGCTCTTTCCTCCAATGCACTTTATAACTACAACGTTCGAGGTTTTGACGGCAAAGACACCATCCAAATTGATGCTCAGTTAGTTCAAGACACAGTTGTCAACGGCAATGCTGGCGATGACTCAATGACACTGGGTAATGCTGGTCTTGAATCCAACATCCTATTCAATGGTGATTCCTATTTCTTAGGCGGAAAGGGTAACGATGACATAAAAGCTTATGACGTCGTTGGCGGTGAAGTTAATGGCAACATTGGTGACGACACAATCTTGATCGACAACCGCGTTGATGCAGGTTTCTTCCAATATGTTGGTGGTGGTAAGGGTAACGACGTAATTGATATCATCGGCGATTTCAATGGTTCTATCATCGATGGAAACAAAGGTAAAGACACCATCAACATCCGGGGTGTTGGTGGTTTCTTTGGAACCCAGACTGATACTTCAGTCAACGGCGGTGAGGACGATGACATCATCAGGCAACTTGGTGGTGTCAACACCAAGGGCTTGATGCTTAATGGTGACAAAGGCAACGACACCCTCATTGCTCTGGGTGACTTGGCTTCCACACTCACCGGTGGAGAAGGCAAGGACACCATCGTTTCTTTTGCTCTTGCTGGTGAAAAAGGAACGATTGATGCTGGAGTAGGCGCTGACACCGCCGTTATTACTGGTGCAGGTGCGGAAACAATCGTCTTTAACCAAGGTGATTCAGTTGCTGCATCCAAGACTGCCTTGACTACTGTGCCATTTACGGTCCTTAGCAAGGGCACTGTTACCTACGCAAATGGCGTGGATGAAATTAGTGGCTTGACCAGTGGTACCGATAAAATCGATATCGATTTCAAGCCTTCAGCCATTATTGTTGGCAATCAGTCGCAAAACACCGCTACTATAACTACAGACGAAATTGTTGAGTTCCAAGGAACTTTTGCAAACGGTGTTTTCACAATTGGTAACAACAACGCTGCCGTTGGCGGTGATTATGATTTCCTCTACGTCGTTGGTGGTGCAAACCTCACTCTCGGCACAATCTTCACAAACAACACTAGTTCGTTCGTGAGCGATGGTGTTGCTGGAGCAACAGGTGAACTTCAATTAGCTGATTTCGTCTGATTAAGTTTCTGAATTCAGGAATTACTAAGCCCTGCTGATGCAGGGCTTTTTTATTGGCCACTGCTAAGGCAATGAACCAGTTCTATGCATAATACGAACCAACTCGATACGGAACAGTCTCATCTGCTTTTACGATTAACCAAAAGCACTGTAATCTGGAGACCAAATCTACTGAGCCTTTAATTATCAATTACAATCAAATTGCCGCAGAAAGCCCATGCAAATACAAAATACGCAACTACAAACAAGCCAAACAATTATTTAAGCGATATCAGCTTTAATCGAATAAGTTAGTCAACAAGTATTCCATACAAGTCCATACTGATTCTCCATGGAATCATACGTTTGCCCCAATCGTTCACGCAATTGAACGTAAATTTTAGACCTTAAAATATCTCGTACCTCTCTTGACTCGCCTTCACTAGCGTTAGCTCGCACGCCAACTGCTGGAAGCGGGATTAAATCCAACTCCAGCAACTGAAGAAGTTCCCGCCAGACCCATTCAGGCCTTTCAAATAAATCTTCGCTTCGTGCAATAAAAATTTGCTCCCTTGGAAATAACTGCTCATAACGTTGCAATTGAAATTCATAACGACTGCGCGACACATAACTATGTTCTTGATGGCTCTTATGGCGTTGCCGCCGCTTCAGTGCTTTATCTGCAGTCCTTAAGCGTTCAGGCTCTGCAGCCAAAGCCCGATCTAAGGGCAAAATCTCTAGGCCAAACCGCTTGCTATGAAAATACTGGGACAAAGCACGCTCTACGGGATCACGCAGCAACACAATCAAGCGAGCCTTTGGGCAACAACGCTTTATCCGCTCCGGCACCAAGGGATGGAAGAGGTAGTAGGGAGTGATTTCGCCGCACTTCTGATCGGGTCGTGCGTCTCTGAACTGCCTCCCATACCAGCGTTTGCCGCGCCAATAACGGTGCGTAAAAAAATGCAGCTCCTTCTTCTGCGGGAGCATTAACTGGGGATGGGCCGCCAGCAGGGTGTGCAGCGTGGTGGTGCCACCCTTTTGCACCCCTAAGCCAAGGAAATCTGGAACCCTGCTCTGGCCGATCAAAATCGCACTCCAACACCCATCCGCCTTTCATTCTCACCATCCAACGAACCTGATCTCTCCAATCGCCGTGCATCCATTCATGCTGCGATGCTGAATGATGGGGCAAGAAGCTCCATGAACCGCCACCAACAGCCGCTGCAATGAGCCTGGTGCAACCAACAAAACTGAAATTGCTGTTTGTGCATCAAGGCTTCCCTGGCCAGTACGTGCACATTCTTCAAGCTCTTGCGGAAGAAGGGCATGAGCTGGTGGGCCTAGGGCTGCGGCCACCCTCCGATGTGGTGCCCGCCAACCTCAAGTACATCCAATACAGCCTTCAGCGAGGCAACGCCCCAGACATCCACCCTTGGGCCTTGGATCTGGAAAGCAAGGTGCTACGGGGCGAGGCCTGCGCCAGGGCAGCCGCTGAGCTGAAGGCCTCTGGTTTCGATCCCGATCTGATTTGCGGCCACCCTGGCTGGGGTGAAACGCTCTGCCTCAATGATGTTTGGCCCGATGTGCCCCTGCTCACCTACCAGGAATTCTTCTACCAATCCCATGGCTTTGATTCCAACTTCGACCCGGAATTGCAAGCAAAGCCCGATTGGCAAAACACCGCCAGATTGCACCTAAAAACCGCCAACACACTGCTGAACCTGGAGCGCAGCCGCTGGTGTGTGACACCCACACACTTCCAACGCAGCAGCTTTCCCCGGCGCTGGCACCCCCAGATCAGCGTGATTCACGACGGGATCAACACCGAACAACTTCAACCAGCGCAGCACTCAGGTGCGTTGCAACTCCAGGATGGCAGCGAGCTCGAGCCCGCAACGCCGCTGATCACCTTTGTGAACCGTCATTTGGAGCCCTACCGGGGGTGCCACACGATGATCCGCGCCATCCCCGCCCTTCAGGACTTGGTCCCAAACGCCCATCTGGTGTTGGTGGGCAGCACCACGGGCACCAGTTATGGAAGGCGCTGCCCAAAGGGGGAGTGGAACGACCACTTCCTCGCCGAAATTAAAGGAAAGTACGACCCAAGCAAAGTGCATTTCACCGGAAGCCTGCCCTACGCCACCTACATCGAATTGCTGCAACGCTCATCGGTGCATGTGTATCTCACCTATCCCTTCGTGTTGAGCTGGAGCTTGCTGGAAGCAATGAGCTGTGGATGCGCTGTGGTGGGGTCCAACACCGCACCCGTGCGAGAACTCATCGAAGCCGACCACAACGGGCTGCTGGTGGATTTCTTTGACCCCCAAGCCCTCGCCCGCAGCATCGCCTCCCTCGTGGAGGATCGTGATCGCGCAGCAGCATTAGGACGCGCAGCCCGCCAAACCGTTCTCGATCGCTACGAACTCAATCATTGCCTGCAGCAGCATCTCGCCCTCATCAAGTTGGTGGCCAGCGGCGGCTTAGGGGCGTGAGCCCAAGCCATAGACATAGGGTGGTTGCCTGATTGAGGCAGCCATGCAGGTTTCCATTCTGGTGGTGTCTCGGACGCCAGAACTGCTCAATCGTTTCTGCGCCAGCTTGGATCAGGCCAGCAGCCTGCCTGCCATGGAGATGGAGATCCTCTGCTCATGGAACGGCAGTAAAGCCGATGAAGCACGGATCCACACCAGCAGCCGCTACGACCTGCACATCGCCCAAAGAGTTCCATATCACTTCTCCGGCAACATGAACGGCCTAGCCGCCAAGGCCGGGGGCGAGGTGTTGATGCTTGCCAACGATGACCTGATCCTTGACGCGGGCTGCATGGATGCGGGATTGCGTCTCCTCAACAGCAACCCCGACATCGGCCTCGTGGGAGCCCTGCTCCGCGATCAAGACAACTTGATCTCCCATGCCGGCATTAATTTCGATCCGCGTTGCTCCAGTTATCACCTGCTGGACCGGATGTTGAGCACAACTGACATCGGAGCGATCCCCAGCGCGCCCGTCGCTGCCGTCACCGGAGCGTTGCAGTGGATTGCTCGCAACGATTTTCAGCAGCATCCCTTCAACACGGCCTACAACGTTTGCGGGGAAGACATCGAGCTCTGCATGGATATGCAGCAAGATCTCAAAAAACAGGTGTGGCTCTGCACTGAAGCCACCGCAGTCCACGAAGCGGAAACAACACGCAGCAAAGACGAAAGCCAAGCCGGCAACAGTGAGGATCAGATTCGCCTACGCGCCCGGGTGAAAGCCTTCATCGAGCAAGCAAGCAAGAAACAACTCAAAGTTCTCCTGATGCAACAACAGCGTGAATCGATGCATCTCCGTGATCTTGTGGCTAGCCAGCTCGGAGAAGAGCTCAAGCTTGAACGCGAGGAACAGGAGAAGGTCTTACTCGATCTACGAGAAGAACGCCTACGCCTGAAACAACAACTGGAACTTGCAGGAGGGCAGCAGTGATGACATCAGCACCTCTCAAGGGCATGCGACTAGTCGTGAGCGGCTTTGAACTCGAGCAAGGCGAGCATCGTGGCATCGCTGTGTTTACCAAAAATCTGCTGCGCACTCTCAAGCAATTGGGCGCAGAAGTGTGGCTCCTCACCGAGTATTCACCAGACACCCAAACGATCAAAAAAGCCAAGCTTCCAACAGCCGTTGGCGCAACCATTTTCAGCGCCGAAGTGCTTGAGAAGCTCAATACAACCGAAACAATCGAAGGAAAGCTAAGAAAATTCCAAAAAATACTTTCAAAACTTCCTTTCCTTCAACCCCTAGTCGCACTGCTGAACAAAGAGCTCAGGCAGAAAGCCCTCCAACAGATGCTGCCTGGCAAACACATCAAAGCAAAAGCACTCAAGATTATCCCCAAGAGCGAACTGACCAATAGTCCCTATCAACGCAGCGAACGACTTTCCTACCTTGCCGATATTGAAGGGCTGATCTGCGCAAAAAACTGCTTTCAATCCAGCATGTCGCTGGCAAAAAGAAAATCAGCGAAGCCATTCTCGATCAATTTAAAAGATTTTGATGGCTTTATCAGCACAAGCCCTCTAAATCTCATACCCGAAGATTGTCCACTGTTTTTGCAAACAGTCCATGACCTGATTCCCCTTCAATACCAACGCACACGCGATGATCTTCCTTGCTTCACACGGCGCCTGATCACGGCTAGCAAAGCCAGACGATGGTTTGTGTCGAATGATGCTGAGCAGAATTACAACGCCGCGATTCTCAGCGCAAAGCCCAATCATTTCGAACCACTCGGTGCTGTTTTAACCCAACCTCCATCCCTTCATTTTCCTGGAGATGCTCTCGACTGGGAAAGCAGAACCGATCAGCTACAAGTTCCTTGCCTAACCAAACAACAGACCCATCATTTCCGCCCACTTTCCTACCTTTTATTTAACTCCTCCGTTGCCCCCCATAAGAATCTTCTTTTTGCTCTGAAGGCCTTCATGGAATCAGGCGTAGAGCACTTGGGATTTCAGTTTTGCATCACCGGGAAACCACAAAAAGATGATTACAGCAGAGAAGTGAAGGCAATCGCCGACAACAACCCCAATGTTGTTTTTACTGGTTATGTAAATGAAGCCACCAAACGGCAGCTATACCTCAATGCTTTAGCCCTTGTGAGCCCCTCTCTGATCGAGGGTTTCGGAATTCCCGTTCTCGATGCGGCATGCCTTGGCATGACAGCGATTGCCAGCCCGCTCGGATCCCACCAAGAAATTCACAGCATGCATGATTTTGATCAACAGATTTTGCTGTGTTCCACGATTCAGACCAGCGACTGGGCTAGCGCCATGCGCCTCACCTGCCAACGCCACCAACAGGACTTGAAGGGGCAATCAGAGCGCTATCAACAACTCAAACTCAACGAAAAACGCCACCAACGCATCGTGCGCTATAGGCATTATCAAACTGTGGTGGAGCAAGCCTTCAGCGATTCCGTGTACTCACTGATCAGCCAGTAATCGCTTCGAGATTGGAGAGGATGGCTGCTTGCTGCCGCTCCACACTCAGCGATTGTGCCAAGGCATAGCCCTGAGTTGAAAGTTGGCTCCAAGTCGAATCACCAGAGCACAAGGCCTTGAGATGGGCCGCAAGCGATTCTCCACTGTCATCAATCGGGAAAAACAGTGAACTGCTGTTGTGAAATTCCCTGTGCACGGAGATATCACTGATCAAGGTGGGAATACCTTCAGCCTTAGCTTCCAACACCGGATAATCAAACCCCTCTTCCGTACTGGCCGAAACCAAGGCCAAGCTGGAACGCAACTGCGACAGCAACTCCTCTCGCGTTAGCGAGGCCACCCACTGCACCTGATCAGGCCTGGGCAGCTGCGCAACCAACTGCTTGAGGCCTGGAGTGAGGCGACTTTCACGACCCACAATCCTCAAGGTTCCACCCCATTGCGGCAGCAGCCGCTGGACTCCCGCCATCGCCTTAAGCAAGCCTTCGAGATTTTTATTGGCGTCATGGCGTGCGAGAACCAGCAAATCCTCGCTGCCAGGCGCTTGCACCGCTTGGCGTTCCACGGCAATCCCATTCGGGATGACCACCACATCGCTGGCAGGAGCGCCAAACTCAATCAATTGATCCGCCACCGTGCGACTAATCGCAATCAATCGCCTCGCGCAGCGCACATGCCGTGGCAGCCAGTAGCGATAGCGCAGCCATGCCTTGCGGCTGTTGGATTGACGCAGGGGAGTGAAATCGTGGCAGGTGATCAATTGCGGAACCTGCGGCCAACAGAGCAGGGCATCAAAAAAAGGGGAATAAACCCCAGCCAGATCCGCGGGCTTAAGGCCATGGCGCTGCAATAACCCATCCAAATCCACCCCATGCTGGCCCAGGCTGTAGCGCTGCAGCAAACGCATCCGCCGCGATGGCGCCCAAGCGATCATGTCTCGACTCCATTGCTCTGGAGGAACCAAGGATCCCTTGCCCTCAACGTCCAGCTGCAAACGCAAGCCGGGAAGACCTGGCACCACACGCTTGACATAGCTACCGAAACCAGAGTGGCCTGGCTGCCAAGGAAGCAGGTTGATCAGCGTGGTCAAAAGAACCGCCTCACTTAAATCAAGAAAGGCAAATTTGGGCGCTCATGATTCAAACGCCGTACCGCATACCAAACACCAATCACATTGATCAAGAGCAAGGCCAATCCAACACCCCACTGCAATTCGCCTGTCATCAAGGTGTGGCGAATCGGACTCAGCACCCGATAAAAGGGATTAAAATTAGCGATCCAAACGCTAGGCCCCAGATTTTCCTTGCGATACAAAATCGGTGACAGCAAAAATACCAATTGCATCGCAATTGGCACCAATTGATAGAGATCACGAAAACGGGCGCCAACCAAGCAAATCAGCAGCGGGAACCAAAACAAAAACAAAAACAAGTTGAAAATTGGCAACCAACCACTTACCACCAAATGCAGAAGCAGAGTGTGCTGGAAGTAGCTCAACGCAATCACTACCATCAGGAAGGACTGCACAAAGGTTTGCAACTGAAATGCCCATTCTTCTAATGGATAAAAAATGGGATTAATATTGGTGTTATGGACATGATTCTGATTATGTTCAAATAAATTTGGTGCATCAATCACCGCCGCACTAATGCTATTCCAAATCACAAGACCCAGACCTAATAGCACCACATACTGGCTGAAATCTTGCACCTTAAAAACATATCTGTACACCGATGCCAACACAGCAATCGAAAACAAATTCGAGAGCCCAAGCCAAAAGCTACCCAGCAGGGTTCGCACGAACCTGGCTTGGGTGCGTGCCGTGGCGGTAAACCACCAAACCCGCCGCAACTTCCAGGCATCACGCAGGGTGCGCTTCACACTGGCGGGCCGAGCCCCGGATGAAAGTGGTGGCACGGAGGACGACATCATGGGCGGTGATAAAACTTGAGCGCTTGATCGAGAGGGCCATCAAAGGCAATCGATCCTTCCTGAAACACCAAACCACGCGTGCAAAAGCGCTTCAGCAATTCATCGGAATGGGAGGCGAGCAGCAACGTTCCAGTCGTGGCCAGAAACTCATGCAGCCGCGCCTGGGCGCGCTCATAAAAGCTGCTATCTCCTGCTCCAAAACCCTCATCCATCGCCAAACAATCGTGGCTACACGCTGTGAGCAAGGCAAACAACAAGCGCGCCTCCATGCCTTGGCTGTAAGTCTTAATCGGCAAGCGCACAAAATCTCCCAAACCGGAAAACTCCACCACGTCATCACAAAAGGCAGAGAAGCCGCGCAGGTTGCCATTCACCATCAGGTAGTGGGCCTTCACCGCCTGCAAACCACTGAGTTCGGGGCTGGTAATAAAGCTTTTATGAATCATCGGAAACACCCGAACCTTCGACTCAAACAGGCCAGAAGTGTGCTGATAGATCCCGGAAATCATCCGCAAAAAAGTGGATTTACCGGCTCCGTTATGACCAATCAGAGCAATGCGCTCTCCTTCTCGAATCGAGCAGGTCACGTCCTGTAGCGCTGTCACCACAGCCCCACCTCGCCGGCGACTCAACTTTCCGCCCGTCACTGAGCGGATCAACGCCGACTTGAGACTCCTGGTTTCATTGGTGAACACGGGAATTTCTAGGCGCACATGTTCCATGTGCAACACCACGGGCCTCTGTTGAGGTTCCGCAGATGGCGGGGATAGCGAATCGGACTGGGACATCGGCAGCAGATTACCTTCCAGAAACCTTGCGCTCAGCTGAGCGCGGCAAGAGCTCATGCAACCGTTGCATCCAAATCCGACGCGCAAACATCTGCTGGTACCTCTCCCGGGATTGCGTACCGAGCTGGCTGAGTAGGGCTCGATCACCTGCAAGCCTCTCCAGTACTGCTGGAAGTGCTTCTGGGGTTTGCTCCCACACCAAAGCTGGCAGCTGCGCCACCCAGCCCATCCCGGAGCGATGGCGCTGAAAGGCCAGCGAAGGAATCCCAGCCGCCATCGCCTCAAGCTGCACAATCCCAAACGCCTCGTTGCACCGGTCTGAGGGCAACACCAACAAATCCGCATGCGCCAGTTGCACCAATTTGCTGGCTTCATCCACCCGGCCATGAAAGGAAACAGGTGCTTTCTTCCCCAGCAGCGCGTTACTAATGTTTTCAAACTCGACTCTTAACGGGCCATCGCCAAGCACAGCCAACTGCCAGGGAACTCTCAAAACCGAAAGGGATTCCAGCAACCAGTCCAGACGTTTGTAACTTTCCAAACGACCAATAAAAATGATC
>Ga0099800_1075_pt1 | contig 29711 bp, 11 predicted proteins | sample Uncmet6_SortRC_1_FD_89868 | JGI IMG/M metagenome (GOLD analysis project Ga0099800, IMG submission 89868) | Marine eukaryotic communities from CALCOFI LINE 67, Pacific Ocean - CN11_C50_N6_SortRC_1 | ecosystem: Environmental > Aquatic > Marine > Oceanic | place: Pacific Ocean: Monterey Bay... | reverse complement strand
GCATTGACCACCTTGAATATGTACAATCTCTCTCATCTATATAAGTTATATTTAAAATAGTATAATTAATCACGGCGGTTGCAAAAATTTGACCTTCAGTTCACTGTGAAATAAAATTAATTACTATTTTATACAGGAACTGTAGATGTTTTGCATCCTTCCTCCTTGATTTTCAATGTAATATTATGCTTTTACTTACCTTTAACTTACTATATTACTATTAATATTTTTAACCTTTTCTTTTTCGAAACCAACTCTGGAAAACGGCCAATGTTGCGGAGCTATTGTTAGCGTAACACACATACACAAAAAAAGTCTGTCGGTTCCGGTCTGATAAAAATGCAAGATTCAAGGAGTGTATATTTGTTAGAATTAAGAATTAGACACCGTGTTCCGGTGTTTTCATCTTTTTTCTCTTTTGTCTAATAAATATGTCAATATTATACTTTATGGTTAATTTAAGTTTTATTTTATGTTTTTCCATAACAGTTTATGGCACATTATTAAAGACACCACCATCATCTATGGGATTGGGTGTAAACTCAAATCAAAATGAGAATAAATATAATAAAAACAATGTGGATGTAGATTCAAGTATTGCAGTGAAAACAAAGCAAGATGATATAAGAGATGTTGTAATTATTGGTAGTGGTCCATCCGGTTGTACTGCGGCAATATATACAGCTCGTGCAATGTTGGATCCATTAGTTATTGCAGGATATTCTGCTGGGGGACAATTAATGTTAACGTCAGACGTTGAAAATTTCCCCGGATACCGTGACGCTGTTACAGGACCAATGTTGATTGAAGATTTAACATCACAAGCTGAAAGATTTGGTGCTGAATTTTGGCGTACTAATGTCAATTCTATTAATACAGACTGTTGGCCATATGAAATACAAATTCATAATGCTACTATTAAGACACGCTCGATTATTATATCTACTGGTGCTGATGCACTATGGTTAAATGCGAATCGTGAAGAAGAATTTAAAGGTAAAGGTATTTCTACTTGTGCTACTTGTGATGGTTTCATGTTTAGAAATAAACCTGTAGTAGTAATTGGTGGAGGTGATTCTGCAATGGAAGAAGCACAATTTTTAACTCGATTTGCTAGTTCGGTTACATTAATACATCGCAGAGAAAAATTTCGTGCCTCTAAAGTTATGTTGAATCGTGTCATGAATAATGAAAAAATAATTATTCGTACTAACACTGTAGTAACTGACTGGAAAGGAGAAGATGGAATCTTGAAAGGGGCTATCATCAAAGATAGTATAACAGGCGAGCAAGAAGAAATTGAATGTGATGGTGCATTTATAGCTATAGGACATGTTCCTAACACCAAGTTTCTTGGTGATAAAATTCAATGTGATCAGAATGGTTTTCTTTTATTAAACGAACACACTATGACAAACCTTCCAGGTATATTTGGATGTGGCGATGTTGTGGATACTAGATATAAACAGGCTATTACAGCTGCTGGTTCAGGATGCCAAGCAGCAATAGACGCAGAAAAATGGTTAGAAGAACAAGAAGATTAAGGTGGAGAAAGTAAAGACTTTTTATTAAATTAATTTATAACTTGCTTTACATACACTGATTAATTCTTTCACAAATTCTTTGATTTTTGCTTTTGACCATATACTTTTCTCTAATACTACACTTATTGCTATTACTTTTGTTATTAGGACTGTTGATACCAATGAAACTTAATACCACACTAATTTCTTCTTAATCAACTGGTTCGACACCTCTTCTAGTGTCAGGGTTTGTTTGCTTATTGTACTCCATGATAAGGGCTTCATATGCTATTTCTACTTCTTTTGTCCAATAAGGTTGTTTCTTTTTCGAACCAGGAATAAACTTTTTCGTTCGACATGTTTTCACCAATTCTTTTCTTTTAACACCTGATGGAATTTCTTGAATTTCTTCTAGAATTACTTTTAATTCTTTTAAACTCGATGCTAAAATACTAGAATCTTCAGTATTTGAGAACTTTTCTAATGTGGAATACCATTTTTTGACAACTTTTTCTTGTTTTTCGCGCAACGCCGAAGTTTTTGCTACTTCTTTATTAAATTCAGCTGTTGGTTCGACTAAATATTCAGATTTTGCATTTGATATTGATGGTAAAGTAGCTATTGATGCTAACGTCAAACTTAAAATTTTTGCTTTCTGTTTGAGGTTATTAATGTTATTGTCTTTTACGGATGATGGTACATTATCATTCAAGGCTGATTTTGCATTTAAAGTATTTTGATGAGTCAGTTGATTATTATTAGATGAAGTTAGAATTAATTTACAATTTTTCTTATAAAATGGATGAAAAAGATAACCATTTATATTTGAAACAAAACAAAACAGTAAAAAGATATTTAATAATGTCATTATATGATGTTTTGTACTTTTAAAATCGTCTAGAGTTGTCGATCTTGTTTGTTTGTCCCAGGGTGACGTGATGCTCTAATGCTGCAATCGATGCGAGGAATGAATGTTAAAGTCTGTTAAATATTTTCCCCGATGACCATTGCATGCATAAAATAATTATTCCCATTTTCAGAAAGATGGGGTCAGAGATGAAAGAGAAGAAGGAAAAGAAAGAGAAGAAGGACAAGAAAGAGAAGAAGGAGAAGAAAGAGAAGAAACATAAAGACAGGGATGATGAGAAAAAGAGTAAAATTCCATTAGTACTTGATAATGTCAAGTCAGCATCATTATCATCCAAAAAACGTAAGTTAGATGAAAATAACGAAAGTAATGATACAATAAGTGAGTTACCACTTAAAATTGCAGCATTAGATGAAGTTTCTAATGGAAATAGAAGGAGAACAAGGTCATTATCCGATGCTGAAGAATCATATCGTGGTACTCAAAGTGCAGATGATTTTAGAAAAGAGCATCAAATTACTGTAACAGGTAAAGATTTATCTGGTAATGAATATCTTGTACCAGATCCAATGCATTCATTTGCCTTAACACCATTTGCTCCGCCAATTAGACGTTCATTAGATTCTGCAGGTTTTACATCACCATCACCAACACAAGCACAATGTTGGCCCATTGCATTACAAGGTAGAGATGTTATTACTGTTGCAAAAACCGGATCAGGTAAGACTATTGGATTTCTATTACCTGCATTTCATCGTTTACTTAATAATACAGGTCGTAGACGTGGTCCACCTGCTATTTTAGTATTAGCTCCTACTCGTGAATTAGCATGTCAAATTGAACAAGAATCAGTCAAGTTTGGAAGATCTTCTAATATGCGTTCAGCATGTTGTTATGGTGGTGCTCCAAAAGGGCTCCAAATCAATAAATTAAGACAAGGTGTAGAAGTGCTTATCGCAACACCCGGTAGATTGAATGATTTACTTGAAATGAAAGTCGTAAATTTATCTCAAGTATTATTTTTAGTTTTAGATGAAGCTGATCGAATGCTTGATATGGGTTTTGAACCACAAATTCGTACTATCATTGAAAAGATTCCTACAGATAGACAATCTATGATGTTTACAGCTACATGGCCAAGAGAAGTTCAATCATTAGCTAGAGAATTTTTAAAGGATCCAGTAGAAATTAGATTTGGAGATCAAAATAGTTTAAATGCAAATAAAGCAATTACTCAAAAGATTATGGTTATAGGTGAAAGTGAGAAATCAGAGAAGTTAAAAGAAGTTATGACGCACATCAATCCAGGTGATAAACCAGAAACAATACCAAAAACTATTATTTTCGTATCTCGTAAAGCTTCTTGCGATGATTTGGCAAACGAGTTATGGAACGTAGGTTATTCGGTCGATTCTTTACATGGTGATAAACAGCAATTTCAACGTACTAGAGTAATGGATAGTTTTAAAAAAGGTAGAATAAGAATTTTAGTTGCTACAGATGTTGCGGCTAGGGGATTAGATGTTAAGGATATTGAAGTAGTTATCAATTATGATTTCCCTGCTGGTACTAATGGGGTAGAAGATTATGTACATCGTATTGGTAGAACTGCACGCGGTGGTGCTAAGGGCCAAGCATTCACATTTTTTACTAGAGATGATTCCAAAAGAGCTAATCAATTAGTGGGAGTACTAAAACGTGCCGAACAAGAAATACCAGATGAATTGCAACGTTTCTGTAGTAGTAGATCATCTGGTGGAGGCTGGGGCCGTGGTCGCGGTGGCTTCGGTAGAGGTGGTAGCAGAGGTAGCTGGGGTAGAGGTGGTGGAGGGTATGGTAGAGGTCGTGGTGGTTTTAGTGGCCGTGGAGGTGGAAGGGGTTTCGGACGTGGATTTTAGGCAAATAGCAATAAAAATAGATAATAGTAATAGTGATAACAAGAGCAGATAGTTAATCGATTCAGTTATATTTTATATTGAAAGTAACAATAAATTTATTTCAATTAACAATAATGTAAATCAATCTTTCTATCCTATCTATTCTCTCATTTCTCCCCTCATGAGTAATCCTTTACTAATAGTATTACTCTTGCTGTTACTGCTGGTATCAATGCTTCTCTGCTTTTCAACAGCTCGAAAGGCGAAGACATGATAGTAATGCCAGTCTACCTTCATCAATTGATATGTGATTAATTCGAATCCAACAGCTGTGATCTCCTTCTTCCACAGTTTGATAGCTTGTGAAGCTATGTTCCCTCCCTGACCAAGACATGACAATTTCTCCATTATGAGTAGAATGCCTGAATCACATCTATGATCACTGGGTTCAGCTTTACGCAGAAATTTCCATGCCTGTTCAATCATAGCAAGACGTTGTTCAGGCGTAGGAAGATAGGATAATACCAAGGAAATGGTTGCAGCATCATAAGTATTTTCAGGCAGTTTGAGACATCTCATCAAATTTGAGTCATCAATTTGCTGAGTGATTATGGATTCGCCTTTAGGAACACTTTTTACATCTAAAAAATCACATTGAAGTACATCACTTGCCGATTTTGCCGGTTTCAAATCAATAGCTGTCACATCGAAATAATCTCGAGACCCACACGAAGGAGATGCAAAAGGGTTATAACAACTACCAATGTCAAGTATTTTGATCTTCTCAGATTCCTTCAAATCTAAAGGAAAAGATTCTAATAAAATTTTGCTTCCTTCAATCTCTTCAATATCTTGATTACCACTTTTTTCTTTCTCAACACGTTTAAAAGTTTTGATGTATGCTTTTCTTGCACCACCTTCTTTAAAGAAATTGATAATGGTCTTCTCCATCCACTTCAATCCTTCTCTAACCCAAAGTTTTTCACCCATAGCAACTGCTGCATTAGCATATATCTCCAAAGATTTTTTATTTGTAGTCCCTTCTTCATAATTGTTAATGTCACCCTTTAACGAATGATGATGTGAAGTAATTGAATGAAATGTACTTTTATTTGAGGCTATGTCTAATTTATATTTTGCTATATAATTCTGCAAAGAACGTGGATTTATACATTCAAAATTTTCAGTAGTTGATATTGTATCGTTTATTGTAATAAACGAAGTAATTGCTGAAGTTTGAGCATGACGTAAAGCTTTTGAAAGCCAATCTATTTCCTTATGAACTTCTTTTCTCCATACCTTTTCATTTAAATCATTATTTTGTGATTGTTTGTGAATATAATTAGACGACATTATATCAATTGTTGTATCCACTAGACTTTCAGTTATTTTACTTCGATGCTCATTTATATATTGTTCATGCATTTCCAAACCCCATGATGTTCTTTTTAGAAAGTAATCTCTCATTGAATCAGGAATATCGAACGTTAATTTTCTTTTCATTATAATAAGGATATATAAAAGAGGGGAAAAGGCCAAAAACATATATAAACTCAATTCATGAGCTAATATAATTCGAAGATAATACTAGAAAATAGAAAATAGAAAAAATAAAAAATAGAATATTGAAATAAAATATTAGGGACAGCTTTCGGCTTTTGGGACGATGCCAGGAAAGAGCTGACAGAGGGCACTAAGAAAACTGTGAAAACTAATTTAAAAGGTGGTTTCCCCGACAAAGGGCTTTGGGTGTGTACTGATTCTTGGATATATCAATCTTTGATAAAGATGGCAAGTAACTTATACATGCGTCATCTCTCTCAGAATATTAGAGAGTTTCGTTTTGGTGCTGAAACAATGATTGAGGACCCTATTGTCAATGTTTCTAGTTCACGTAGACCATTAGTCGTTATGATGTGCCGTAACAGATCACGTGTCATTAGTCAAGCTTGGAAACGGTGGATAGATAATGGTTTTGCTTCTGATGAAGCACCTCATGATTATGTTTATGATATTCGCGCTTGTTTATCACGTCGTATACTCCCAACAATAATGCGATCAGAATTAGAGATAGAATCAATATATAAATGGGCTATATATAATGCAGATAAAGATCCTACTGGTATTGCACATATTTTAGTATCATCAAAGTCTCGTAAAGCTGTTGTAAATACTATTCAACATATGAGATTAGAAACATTTGATTATAATGAAACAATCCTTTTTCAAGGAACATTGCCTAAACCAGAAGATGGACATTTTACAGTACTTTCTGGTGTTACAAAAGTAGTTGCATTTCCAAGAGAATCAATGAAATTATTGTTGCTACAAGAATTTTATAAATTACATTCTTATGATGACGCTAATCTTTTGAATCAATCTGCTAATAATATTGCTTTTCTTCATGCTCCAACAGGTTTTGGAGAATTATCTACATTAGCTCATGCGAAAAGAACAGCTAGTATTATAGCGGGAGGTCAAGAAGGTGATATTTGTGAGATAATTGTGATACCAGCTGACTGTCTTATGAGTTTAATCCAATCAAAATCGAAAGGAAACATTGATTGTTCAGAAGCAGTAGATTTTTTACGTCAATCTGGTTTGGCTAATCGAATCAACCCTCAAGATTTGATTGATTTTGCTTCTTCTATGGAAAAAATTACATTAAGAACAGGGGATATCCTACATCTAAAGAACGAACCTTGTGAGAAGATATATTTGGTAGTAGCTGGTGAAGTCTTATGTGATACAGAGAGCAGCAAAGCTTCAACAACTAGTAAGGGTAGCAGCCCAATAAAAGAAGTAATTAATACACGCCCTTTTGTTGCTTCTCAAATGGACAATTGTTACATCCTTAAGGGGGCTAGTATCATTGGAGAGGAAGCTCTGATAGGTAATCAGAGGAAATACGGTGCAACAGCAGCTATTGTATCGGAAGCAGCTATCCTGTTTGAGATAACAGGCTTTGGAATTCAATTTCTAATGAATCGACTTGGATTAGAACGTTATTGTGCTCTTTCTTACAAAGACTTGAAGTTATGGGGACCTGAATTCCCAGAGGCAGAAAGTAAGACCATTCAAATCTATTTTGACTCACTACGAAAAGCTGTATCTCGTAGATTTCCTTCTCGAGGTCTGTTCTCACAAAAGTTGGAGGTTGATGAGGTAGCTCATAGTCAGTACTTTCATGATGCATTGATGAAAGATTTTTCCGATTCGAAGGATCAGTCCACTTCAAAGAAAGCGAGTGAAGTAAAATCGTCAAAAAAGAAGTCTCCTTCTACTACGAAGAAGGGAACAAATGCAAGTCCTAGTGACAGGACACAAAACCAAAATCAAAGTGTACCCAGAAAAGGAGACGATCCACCACGACGACCACAGCATATTGACGATACCGTTGAAGGTGCATGGCGTAGATTAGGAAGACTGTCCATGCATGCCGCACTGAATGCGCGGACTAATCTGCGTATCAATAAGGAGGCGTTGAGTCAAGCCAGACGTGATGCCAAACAGAGTATATTACGCGATAGTTATTTCAATTCATATACTGGAGCAATAATACAAGAAGAAAAGGAATTGGAGTCTTCAATGAAACTGACGCAAGCTATAGATACTTTTAAAGAAAGAGTGAATCAACTGCCTCGCGGTGTTGGAGATGATGAATCTGTCTCGTCAGAACCGAGAGTAGCTCGTATGTTGAGTACCTTCGCCTTGCTACAAGGAGATGGTGCGAATGGGTTATCACCTGGAAATATGATCAATAAGGATGACGCTGATGACACCGACACTATTAGAACTGCATCTGCATCGCGAATTCTACAAGATGACATGCAATCAATATTATCTTTGGATACAGTGTCTGAAGTTTATTCAAGAGCGGAATCTCCTTCTGTTCAGAATTCAAGACCAGATTCTCCTGCATCATATCTCTCTTCCAAGCAGGTATCATCTGCAGCATCTATTAGATCGCTTTATTCAGCTACTACTGCTACTACTGCTACTAGTGCCACAAGTGATACTTCTGACGGTTCATTTGTTCCTATTAGTCCAATAGCTCGTGCAAGAATGGGTAAAACTCAAAACCTCCTAGTATTTGGTGGGGGTCAAAATTTAAAAAAGATCGAGCAATATCTGCAATTAGTAGCTACTGGTCAGAAAAGTGATACAGAAGCAGTAAACTTCCTCATCACAAGTCAAACATCCGATGATGTGACGAAGAAAGGAAAAGGTAAAGGGAAGAAATCGAATCGAAAAGAAACGGAAAACGACCGTACTGAAGGTATCAAAGTGGTAGAGAAAAAAGAGCCTTTTCTAAGAGTTCGTGGGCCTAAGACAAGACGAACTAGAAATGGTATCTGGAAGTTCTCTTTCCCGACTAAGACACAAGCAGAGAAAAAGGTGGATGAGAATGCTCTTAAAATTAATTTGAATTTGAGAAGATTGAAAATAGATACCGGATTTGGTGCTTTTGGTGATACAAATCGTTTGTATCCGGAGAATTACCTTACTAAATTTGATTTGGAAACAAAAGAAGGGCTAAGAAATATGATGCAAGACATGGACACGCAACAAGTCAGGAAAAGACGCGAGCACCTTCCTAAATACTTGTGGACAACGCGATTCATGCGACTACAGAAACAAGTTCATGGACGCGGATGGGGTGCACACTCAGTGTCTTTTACTGAGAATAAATCAAATTCTCAAGTCACTAATATGGGCACTGCTGCAGACGAATTTATGAAGACTATTGAGGTAGAAAATGAAAAACAAGATGCTGATACTGCTGTTAATGATATTGATGAATATGGAAATAGTGATAACAGAGAGAATGATCAAGTTGTCGAGGCTGCTCTTGACGCTACCGCTGAAGATACTGCAACTAACACTCACACGAATACTCAGGATGATGACGTAGCTAGTGAAGGAGATAATATTGTGAAATTGCAACAGATTCATGGTAAGGCACCAGGGAATAAGAAGGAAAGCGTGCTGAATCGATTTAGAAATGCAATGACTTCGGAAGTAAGCACTTCTTCTTTTCTACAAGGTAAAAAGAAGAACTCCAAAACAAGTCGCTTTCGTCTCTACAAGGAGCAACCTGGTGATCAGATTCCTCCTCCTGAGATGGATCGGAAATCTAAGGATGATCTATTACTCAACAGCTTGAAGGAGATTCATGGAGATGAAACGATGGCTCATTGGCAGGTGTATAGTATCGACAGGACTTTGTCTAATCAGGAAGGTTCTCATATTACTTTGCCTAGTCTTGGTGGAGCGAAGAATGTAGGGAAACAAGTGCGTAGAAGTAAAGGTCGCTATGGCAATCGTATGGTGTACCTACCAGGCAAGGGTGACGAGGACTTCAAAGGCGTATCTTCTTATTTTGAGATTGCGAGTAACATGAAGAATGGTTTCTCTAGTATTTAAAAAGTTAAATATTGAGTACACAAATGAAGATACATAGCAGTACAAAGCAGCAGCACAAAGCAATTAAATATATGTACATATCATTTATATAATAATTTAATTTTAATTTTTAAGTAATTTAATCACATTTAGATTATAATATATTGTTTGCCATCTTTGTAAAAATTGAATAGGTTTTTTTTTCTATCATACAACACGTGATCGATCTGATAGACGAGTTTTCCTTCTCTTTAAAATACTCTAACATAGTTTCTAGCATCAGTTTAGCACTAATATGAGGATCACATTGACCAACACCACAGGACAAAGCAGGCATGCTAATACTTTTATAACCATAATCATCCGCTGCTTGTAAAGGAAATTTGAAACAAGCTTTAAGCTGCTTTTGGAATAATAATCCTTCTTGACTATTGTCTAAAGCATTTTGTACAATTGTGGTCATTCTCGGCGTCACAACAAAAGCAATTTTTTTAGTACCATTTTTTTCCAATTTATAGCTACTGGTAAGCACACCATCTCCAGGATTTTGTGCTAAATTTGATAATTTATTACATTCTTTTTGTAACAACGATCCTGCTTTAGAATGTACAGCAGTGTCAACATTTTTTCGACCTGTAAACATCCAATAATTTTTATTTGTGCTACCTAGTAGTCCAATATTACTGGGATTTACGATAATATCAGAATCAGATTCCATAATATCGATAAGTCGAATGTTTAACTGAATAGATGATGAATTAGGTATTTTAAATATATGAGAACAAAGAAGATGTCTGGTTGATTTCATTATTTACTTGAAAGATGAATTATTTTTTACTTAAATTTGACATTATTACTATAAACATAAAGTTAATTCCAAATCTAAGAGATTATTTAACAATATATACTCTAAATTAAGGTGATAAAATAAGTTTATTCATTTCGAAGAGGAGAAAGAAGAAAGAAGTGAAGGCCAGGGAAACCTGACAGACAGACAGACAGACGGACATGAAGGTATGACGCTAAAGGCAACTTACTTCGATATTCAAATTCACAAAAGTTTTTGGACATTATATGTTCATAATCTCTGTCCAAATCACGTGAGAAATATAAAAGTTCAAAACTAATGTTAATTGGTAGAGATCCACCAAATCGTGGTCGTCTTCCAAAAGGTAATCAATTACCTAAGGATTGGGAAGATGAATATCGGAAATTACATTCCAATTTTCAATCTCAAAAAGTAGAGAGGAATAAGTTGGATTCTGAATTAATAAAGTTACGCGCCGCAAATTTAAAATTAAGTCGAGCGCAATCTACTGGTAGTGGTGGTGTACGTAATCGTGATAATGAAATGCTTGTTGATGATTTAAAAAAGACAAATGAAAAATTAACATCACAAATTGATACAATGACTAAAAGAAATGCTACAATGTCCGCAGAATTAGAAAAAAAAACGCGTCAATTATCTGCAGCAAATAGAAGAATACAGAATTTGAAACCATCTATTGGGTACAACAAAGTTAGAATAACTAGAGATAAACATAGTGTTGTAGAGGATACTGATAGTCTCAATACTAGTAATGTTTCTTCAATGATACAAAATATGCCATTAAACGCACAAAATTCGAACGAAATTCGTATGTTACAAGAAAGGTTGATAAGGACTGAAGCTGAGTTGAAAAAAGCCCACGAACAAAATAAAAAACTATTATCAATTGATGCAACTACTGCATCTCGTAACACTAATAGTATGAATAATTCTAATGATCCAGATGGTCGTTTAAGAGAAGCTAATTGGAAATTCCAACAATTGCAAACTAGATTTGATCTACTTACGAATAAATGTGAGAGTCATGCTTTGATGTCCAAGAGTGCCGAGGAGAATCTGGAGAAAGCAGATGAAAGGGTGAAAAGTTTGAGAAGAGCTCTCGAAGATTTGAGGCAAGAGAAGTCTGAGGTAGATCGTCGTGCAGCGATAGCAGATGATCTTGAAGATGCCAATAGAGCTCTTCGTATGCAAGTTTCTACCCTAGAAGATCGGGTGGCTGCCCTATGTGAGAGTCCCTTCAGTGGAGGAAATGCCAAGATGGAGGAGATCCAAGCAGGTGATAATGAAGAGACTCGTTTCGCTATTCAATCATTACAGACAGAAAGAGAAGCACTGAAGGTAAAGGTGGAAGAATTAGAAGAAGCAGTGGCAAAGAATTTTAAAGCAGTGAAACTCGCCAATGAATCAGCGGAAGCAATGAAGAGAGAGAAAAGAGCAGTAGAAGCAGTACTTGATGAGACTCAAGTCAATCTGCAGCAAATGAAAGATCGTTGCTCCATAATCACAGAGAAATTACACTTGTATTCAAGTGATGCGGATGACCTCGATCACGACGAGTTAGATCGTGCTTTGACTGCGATACAACGAGCGGGCAACAAACCACTTGAGCGACCTGACTTCCTTGAAGATACTGGCACATTCCGAGACGAGATGGAAGATCCCAATTCCAACGACTCATTGAAACGTCGAATCCAAAATGTACAAGCAATGAATGTAGATCTCCAAAAAGAAACTGAGCATTTGAAAGGAATGCTAAAGATTGAGGCACAGATAAGCAAAGATTTACGTGAAGAGATTGCTAGTCTTGCTACTACTACAGGTGCCGATTCTCATAGACATCTACGACGTGCAGAAGATGCTGAAGAGTTGGCTAATCGTCGATTATTAAAGATTCAATCTCTTGAAGCACAACTACGAGAATATGTATACTCTGCTGCTGGTTATGCTGGTGGTGCACCTTCTTCATTATCTGCCACTACTACTGCAACTGCTAGTAGTGCAGGAGCAATGACTGTTGTTCCTGGAGCGGATATATTCCAGAGTGTTGGTAATGAAGCATTGCGAAAATCACTTGCAGCAGCTGGAAGAGCTGATGCAGCTTTACTTGCTGAATTACTTCGTGAGCGTGGTTCTCATCTACAGGTAGATGAAAATTTGATGGAAGTATGGGTAAGAAGAGCGACTATATTACCTGCCTGTAAAGGCTTTGAAGAAGACTCTACATCCTTCGTGATGATCGACTTCTTCGAGTTTGAGTCTCAAGCTACCCCTCTAGCTGAGACTAAATCACCAGAATGGGATTATGCAACAACATACAAACTCAAAGTGGACGACTTCCTTCTACGGTATTTGGCAGGAGATACAATGTCTTTTGAAGTGATGATGGCAGTTGGCTCCGCACATGCATTGATCGCTAAATGTGAACTACCATTGGCATCTCTACTCAAGTCAAAAGCCTTTATTTGTTTGGAAAACCATCCTTTGATTAGTGCTAGTACTCAAGAACCTGTAGCTACTTTGTCTGTAGAAATTCGTCTTGCAGTGCCTATCACAGAACTGTACAGATTATTCTGTGAGAGAAATCCCGAGGAGGCTAATCGTTTACAACAGAAAAGTGTGGATTTGGCGCTTGATTTTGAGAATACCATCCAGAAAGCCAAGATTGTGGAAGCGGCTCGCATCGCTCCTGGTGATGATGCCGCTCTATGGAATGAACTCGAGATATTGATCGATTCAGTAGCAGATGTGAAGACTCCTCATCGCAATCAAGATTACCTACCATCTCCATATGTGCATTTTACATTCCTGGGTCATCCTGAACGTTTCACTGCTCCAGTGGCCAATGTGAGAGAGGCTGTCATCGGTGAACACTTCACTTATACCACCTCTACAGCAGAAGCCCAATTGCGTCTTTTACGTAGAGGTAAACTTGAGGTCTCTCTATGGGATATGAATGCGGAAAACAGAGATGATGGTGGCATCCTGGGACGTGGTAATGTGAATCTACTTCCACTATCTCAAGGAGAGTCAGTTGATACGGAATGCTTCATCTATATGGGTGCAGATGTAGATCAGATACAATCATCAAGAAAAGAAGATGAGACTCCTGTTGGTCGGGTACGTTTACGCGTACGCTGGGTACATAACTTCCGTCGTGAACGAGGAGGTGATCCTAATGCCATTTCTGGTCCTGAAGTTAAGATCCTTATGTCATCATTTGCCTATAAGGACAACGGTGACAAACATAATACCGGTATCATCAAGGCTGCTTCTAGGACCAAACGAATGATGTCATTCTATGAGTTATTGTACTATATCCAACCACCTGATGTAGTCACTGGAGTGGTAGAGAAGTTACGTACCTATGCTCTGGGTGTTTGTCGTCGTGAAGGACTGAATATTAGATCAATCTTTGGGGCTCTTGTTGAGCCAGGAACTAACAAGATCATTGGAGAGAGCTTCTTACGGAAAATGCAGATCTTAGCCATAGATGTTCTGCCTAATGAGTATGTGAATCTCTTCACTTTCTTAGACCGAGAAGCCAACAACGAGATTTCTTACGATTCTTTTATCGCCATGATTCACCCAGTGGGACCATCTGGTGTACCTGCACCTTTACAACATAAGATTGCTAATAAATGCTTGGAATTGACTGATCATGGTCAATCAGTAGAGCAAATGTTCAAAGATATTGCCACCGCCAACAAATCTTCATCTGCTCACTATGGTCTGCCTCCTGTCTGTGTTTCACGTAAGGAATTTGAATTAGTATTAATTCAAATGGGATTTGATGTGTTAGATAAAGTGGGAGATGAAGAGGTATATGAGGAAGAAATGGAGGATACAGCTCAGGATTATCGAAGAGCCACTGCAGTCAATAAAGTATCTGAGACTGAAGGTGCAGACGATCCTGACATTGCACAGATGTTCGCGAGAGGAAATTCTAAAGCAACTGATTCAGCTGCTCCTGAAGATGATAATAATTATGCTGGTGAAAGATCTCATGAGGAGAATATGGATACTCGTAGTAGATTCGAGAAAGATAGAGCGCGGCTACAAGGAGTTGGTACAGATGAAGCTGTGGTTCGTCGTGATGGGGAGATGACGATAACGGAGATGAATGGGGATCTTGGACCAAATATCGATCCAGAGGTGCATTCCACCATCACCCTTGCCAATAACACGCTTCGTCAGAGAGCTGATGAAGCAGAAGCGGCAAAACTTGCGCAATTAGAAGCTGAAGAGGCAGCTCGTCTGGCCAAACTTCAGGATCCTCTGGTGGACACAGCGATATTGGGTGCAAATGACTATATGATACATCTCTCGAGGAATATGCCTAATTTTATTTCCTCCCTACGCAAGGAGTTTGGGAACCTCGATCGCAGAAGATTTGGTATCGTGCCTGCTGACCACTTCCAAACGATCGTATTCGGTGCCTCAGGTCGCACAATACCCAAGGACATGATTCGTGTGCTCGTAACTTATTTCACTTCTCCTGAAGACCCTCTGCAGATCGATTATGAAGCTTTCATGCGTATGTGTGACCTACACCCACCTCCACTACCCGATATTGTGCGTGTGATTAGATCTGTACCCCTCACACACAACCTTGTCAAGTACATCAGAGGATTAGACGTACGTGGATCGGGAGTGATTGATACCAATGCCATGGTTAACATTATGCAAAAGCTTGCAGGACGCAGTATCTCATATGAAGAAGAGTCAATTTTACAGAATATGTTTGAGAGCCCAGTGAAGGGTTTCATTGATTATGCAAGTGTGTTGCATACTTTTAATGCTACTCATAATAGTCAAAGATTGCAACGTTTAGAGAGTCGTCTTCGATCCGTGTTGAGAGCGAATGTGCTTGATAAGAATGGTCGCCTGACTCAAGAAGGAGTCTACGAGTGCTTTCATCGTTTCACTCGTTCCAATGAAGGAACTTTCGGACTCAATCAACTCGAGATGGGCATGAAAGACCTCGGCATTGACTGTCCTAGACAACTTTCAGAGCTACTCATTGAGTCTATGACCTCTGCATCCATGACAGATGGTGATATAAGCACTGGTCTAATCGCATCACAACAATTACGTTTCAGCGACTTTGATGATTGGTTGAGTGCTGACAGTTGGGAATTACCTTCTAATTCCGCCTCCCGCTCTATTCCAGCTTTGCAACGTAAGGCTCGTATCTGTCACGAATCTCTCAAGCATCAAGATGGATACACTTATGATAAGCTTTTGCTTTGTTTCCATGTTTTTGATTGGACTAGTCCTCCTAGTGGCTTCATTGCTCCAGCAGAGTTCAAACGTGCTTGTGAGAATACGGGCTTCCTTTTCAGTCATGAAGAGATACTGCTCCTATGTAAGAAATTCGCTGCTACAAATGATGTCGGTACTGATGAATCAGTTCCAATGGCTCCTTCTGTCGAATACAATGAGTTCTTAGAATGGGCATGTCCTCGAGAAATGGATTTGAATGCTAGCGGTTCTTCATCTTTATCGAAGCTATTCGGTGACACTTCTTCTACTCCTGGTATGATGGTTGCTACAGCCATTAAATTGTCATTACAAGCTGCTCTTCGAGATGGATACGATTTATTAGCGCTCTTCCGTGCTGCAGACAGATCTTCAGCCGGGTTACTAACAGCAGATGCTTTTGTTGAATGCTTAAGAAAGGATAGCAGTCTTTCTCTACCTCAGCTCACCGAAGCTGAAGCTATGGCTTTGGCAGGTATACTTGACGCTGCTAGTAGTAATCATCATATTATGTACGCCAAAGTAGTAAATGCATTATTATCTGATGATGAAGGTCGCAATGGTAACATAGATTCACTGAGTGTGTTAGATGATGCTCTCAGTCGCGGCAAAGTCGCATTACGGCGATTGCGAGACATGTTTGAGTACTATGATCGCAAGCAGAACGGACAGATCAGTGCCTCTGATTTACCAGTCACCATGGAGGAACTGGGATTGACATTACAGCTGCGAGAGCTAAATGACCTAATATCTTGTTATGGTGACGAGTCAGGTGTCGTACTGTTGTATAGAAGTCTCATCTCTGCATTGGAGGCTAAGCGATCTTTGCGTAAGGTTGACCAGAATTCTGAACCAAAGGCATACATAGGCAAAGATTTGAGCAAACGCATAATGAGTGCATTAGACACTCTCGTTGATCGTGGTGTAGATATGCGTGGTGACGCTGATGCTCTGGATGTAGACATTATGGGAAGTGTTCCGACTGCTCAAGTAGAGACTCTTTTACGTTCTGTATTGGGTCTCAGTCTCAAAGATCATGAGATGGCAGCAGTCAAGGATTGCTACACTATTATGCCTGAACAAACTACATTAGATCGAAAGGGAGCTCACAACCGTCATATCAGCAACCAAAGAGATAACACTCGTTTCGATCATCTTCGTTTCTTGCGCGACTTCCACCCTCCTAAAATGCCTCCTTGGTTGGATTCGCAGCAGGATGTGGATGAGAGTATAATTACTGAAGCTGCTGCCTTGGCAGATGAAGTCAGACTTAAAGTGCGTCGCAAATATAGTCGCAAAGAGCTCAAACGTCCTTTTAGACACTTTGCGCGTCGTCGGGGGGAGACTGGGGCTACTCGTGCTGATCTAGAACTAGGTTTGACTGAACTTGGTCTCGATCCTTCCGCCGATGTCTTGGAGGTTTTATTCCGCATGATTGCTGGTACAGAGGAGGCCAAGGATTCTAGTGGTGAACCTACTTTCCGTTATCCTGACTTTGTTGTCTTTGTTTGTGATGCATATGCTGTTGATGTCATTCTCAAATTACAACTGTCGATTGAACATGCATCAAGCCTGAACAATCTTATCGCAGCTCTAAATGTCCAAGATGTGAATAGTACAGGGATCATTCGTTTGCGTCAATTTGACTCAGTGTTCCACTCATGTGGCATGGATCTCACTCCAACTGATACGCAACGCTTCTCGATTCGCTTCGATCTCGAAGATGAAGGAACTGTAGACATAGAGAGATGTTTCTCCTACTTGCGTCGTCTTTCTTTGAGTAAAGATGGTCAAACGAATAGTAATGGCAAATCTCCTGAAGAGTTGGCTGTGGACATGTGTTTATCTAAAGTCGCCAACAAAATCAGGGGTATGATGGAAGGGGGATCTAGTCACGATGAGATTCTACGTATATTTGCATTGGATGGCAAGAATCTTGGATTAGACATCGGACAGTTACACAAAGGTTGTCGTCTCATTGGTGTGGAGTTGTCTCGTGAGTTAGCTAGAGGTCTATTGAGAAAGCTATGTCTTAATGTGCGAGGTCTAGTCGATAGAACAACATTTCTGAGAGCAGTATTGCACACTCCTGTTCCTTCTACAACCACAGAAGCGCCAACAGCCCGTCATACGAATGCATCAGTGGTAGACGAGATTAATCGAGCTCTAAGATTGCGTCCAGACTTGAGAGCTGAGTTTATTGGAGCACTTTTGAAAGCTCAGCAGTTACAAGGGTCTGACTTGGTGGTTTTAGAACGTGATCTCAAGCAAGCCGACACACATCAATTAGGGGAAGTTGAACGTTCAAACTTTTTGAATTGCCTACACAACCTCGGAGTACATATGCCCGTGGAAAAGGAACGTGAATTGGCAGAGATGCTTGGTGTGGCCTCTGGTGGTGCGGGAGTGAATTATGAAGCACTCATGGTTTGTTTAGAAGACTACATTGCAGCAAGAGTAGACTCTTCTGATGCTTTTGATAAGTTCAGTATGCAAGTAGTAAATAGTATCAATGAGATGAATCTCAACATTGAAGCAGTCTTTGATGACTGCGACAAAGATCATGATGGAAAGTTGAATGTTGATGATTTCTTAATGATTCTTCGTAAATATAATCCTACATTAGAACGTCCAGAAGTGATTTCAATTATGAGTCGCTTGAGTCATGCTATGGGTACTCAAAGAAATCATGTCACATTCTTAGAATTTGATTCATACTTTTCTCGATTGGCAAATGAAGCTTTAATACAGAGAAAGGAAGAAATAGCAGAGGCGGAAGCCAGAGCCCATGCAAACATCCAAATGCAGCAGTCAGCGGAAGAAGAGATGGATTTAGAAATGAAAAATGCTATAGGAGCGATTCGTAACCAAGTAGAACATGACATATCTGAGATGAATGAAGACGCAAAAATGCGGTGTCAAATGGCATTCATTGAGGCTGGAAATAAAATCGACTTTACTGAATTTATGCAACTAATGGAACAGAACCGCTTCCGTCTAGAGAGTAGTCAAATTGATGCTTTGTTCGATGAGCTAGATCCTCATCGTGTGGGACACATTGACAGTAGAGACTTCTTAAATTTCGTTGGATTTTAAAAGTTTATTTGGTTAAAAATTAATATATTAAGATAGCATGTAATCAATTGTTTAGGTAATAATGTTTCCTTTTTAATTAAAATTCTTCTTCTGGTTATCATTCGTTAGTATCTTCAGGGACTTCTTGTTTCGTCTCTACAACATCAGATATATAGTCTTTGTAAAGACTTCTCATGTCCTTCATATCTTCGATAGTCAGCTCTAATTGCTCCTCTTTTTCCCCAACTATTTCCAGCAAAAGATTCACTTTTTTTAGTGCATCATTCAACCTGTGTTGCATACTATGTGATTGCCCAGCTTGTTCTTCCAGTTCGGCATTACGCACACTAAGAAGATTAACTTCTTCCAGCAATGAATCTCGCGTCAATTCTAGTTGCTTGATAAGGTCTAGTTGCATCCGTTGAGTATCTTCATGTTTTTCATTACGCAGATGTTTGCGTTCAAGTGCTGCAAATGAAGGTTGTCCACTAGGTAAGCGTTCCGGTAGTGAAATACTACTAGAACTGGACTTGATATCTTTATCCACCGCTCTCCTACTGCTGCTACCATAACTTGGTATTGTATCGGAACTTGAGGCGTTATTTGGGTTAGAGTTGGGGTCCTGACCGGAAGTATTCGTGCTCAAAGGTTGCAATTGTGTCTTCATTTCTGACAATTCCTTTATAGCGTTTCTTGCATTATTCTCCGCTTCCACACGAGCTCGTTCTGTCTCTGCAACCTGCAACTCTTGCGTTGCTGAGCGAGTCTCCAATTCTCTGATAGTGGCTATTTGACTAATTCGTTCTGCTTCTTCTAGCTGTAGTTGTGACTTGACCTCTGCAAGTTGAGCGGTAACTTTCTCTTCTCGTTCATTACTTGCTGCCTTCTCTTTCTCTAGAGTAGTAGCATTTGTACGCAGCGACTGCAATTCTTCATTTAATTTCTGTAGTTCTCTTACATTCTTCTCTTCCGACCTTTGCGCTTTAGACAATTCCTCGTTCATTTTATTTAGTGATGTCTCAGAGCGAATAGCTCTTTCGCTTAGACTAGATTCCATCTGTTGCCAACCTTCAGTGCGTACTCGCAATGTATCCTGTAATGTCGCCACTTGACGAAGTAGTGGGGTTGTAGCTTCACTGAGCTCTGATGCCAAACTCTCACGAGCTGCCACAGCATCCTGCCACTTTCGTCTTATGTCGTACACTTCATCTCGTAAACGTTCTTCTCTAGTAGATGCATCAGACATTTGTCGACGTAAACTTTCTTCTAATTGTTTATTGGTAGCTACGAGCACTGCTTCTCTTTGTTCACCGTCTCGACGACTATTTTCAGTCTCTTGAGCTTTAGAAGTACCTTCTCCAATTCGATTGAGGAGATCATCTCGTTCTACTCGCAACTCCACGGATGTCCGCTTTAACTCGCTCACTTCTGCCCATGCACTTTCTAGTGCTTTCTTCTGAGAAGATAATTCGTCTGATTTGCTCTTCACTTCTGCTTCTAGTTTGCCCATCTTTTCAGTGGAAGCTTGAGATACAGCTTGCATCGCAGACAAAGACTTACTAGTGTCAGAAGCTTTAGATTCATTTGAACGAATTACTCCCTGTAATTCGCTTACTGTTTGAGTCATCTGCGAGACGCGTTCTTTCAATTTTTCGATTTCTTTATCTTTTTCTTTTCCTTCCGCTTTAGCCTTTCTAACAGCTTTTTCCATATCACTTTGCTTTTTAGCCAAGACTTGAGCTTCGGCCTCAATACCTGCTACCAGTTTTTGTTTGTCTTCCAATTGTTCCTTGTAACGAACCAATTTTTTGGCTAATTCAGTTCTATCAGCCGCTCCTGTCTGTGCATCTCGCAACATATCATCTTTTACACTCAATTCTCCTTCTTTCTCTCCAATTCTGCGTTCAGCATCTCTTACTGTAGTCTCCAAATCATTAACTTTTTGCCTCAAGGAGGCACTCTCTCTTTGTGCGGTGGTAAGATTTGATTGAATTTCTTCTTTAGATTCCTGTAATTTAGTCATGGAATTGGTTTTATTATTAACTTCTGCCTTCAATTCAAGGATGTTTACATTCAGAGACTTGATTTCTTGTAATCTCTCATCCTGCAATATCTTGGTACCGGACAACTCCTTCTGCAGTTGTTCCACCTCTCCTTTTAATCGAATTAATTCAGGATCTGGTCCAGGAGAAGGTTCAGGGGTAATATCCTTTCCACCTTTACCCTTAACTTTACCTTTTCCTTTATTACTACCTTTCTCTCTCTGCTGTTGTTCCAATTTAATAGCTTTAAGGCTCTCAGATAGATTCTGCAACTCCTGCTTTAAACTATCTCGATCCGATTTTGTCATCTCTAACTCTTTAATTTTATCGTTAGCATTTTGTTTTTCATTACTTAAAGAAGTTTCTAATTTAAGTATCACCTCTTGCTGTCTTAATTCATTTTCTTCATATTTATTCAAGTCACTTCTTAATTTCTCTGTTTCTTGAGATGAAGAGGATTTTAATTTTTCCAATTCATTCATATTATGTCTTGAAGTTGTTGTCAATTTGGCATTTTCATTTTCCAATTCAATAATACGATCACTCATTTCTTTTAAGTTCCTTAAATTATCAGAAGATGATAATAATGATGATGATGAAGAAGAGGGAGAAGATGAAAAAGCTTTTTTGTTATTCAAATTCGAACTATTGGATTTAGAAGAAGATGATGATTGAATAGCTGACGAATTACCAATCTCTACTTTATCATTTTTAATAGTAGAATCATCGTATAAGGGAGTAGTAACTGCTGGAACGGCGACACTATATCCTCCATCTATGTCAATATCATCCCCATAATTGCCCTCCGCACCGACAGCTTCATCCATTTGATTTTCTAATTCATTAGCGATTTCCTTTACTTTATTAACAGCATTACCAAATGCATCTTTTACATTTGCAAAATGTCCCCACATTTTGACAGTAGAAGAGACACTCACCGCACGAATTTGTAAGGTTTTAGGTTTAAAAGATGAGCGGGAGAAAAATATGTGCCTATGCTGTAGAGCAATTATTATATTATTTTAAGTTTACAAAAAGTCCCTACAAAACGTCAGGTTTCTTGAAAAATGGAGTTTATTGACGATAAAAAGGACGCTGGCCAATCACAGAGATCAAATGTAATTGTAAGAGTAAAAAGAAAAAGAACTGAAGAACCCACAAATTCTCTTTGCATTGTAGAAGATGTAAGAGAACGAAAGAGAATAGGTTTATCAAATAAATTAGCTGAATTATCTACTAATGATACTGATACTCCTACTAGAGTATTAATGCATCGTGTAGCAACGGTTGAAGATAACGAAACTCATGATTTAGATAACGAAACTTTACAAACGTGGAAGTGTCAATCTCAAACACGAGTCAATATAAACAAAACCACGACAACAGCACAAGCTAATGGAGTAAAAGCTAAAAGAAGAATAATGGTGACAAATAAAAAAAGACTTCGTTTAGATAATGACGATGATGCGAATAGTCAAGATGATGATAATCCAAGTAAAAAAGCCTTAGTAGTAGTAGATATGTTGTCTTCGTCATCATCTTCAGCGTCATCATCATCGAAGAGAATTAGGAACAAGAGTCCCACCGTGACAGAAAAATCATCATCACTATTACGTGGAAAACCAATTATGGACCCCTTTACAAGTGCTTTACAGGATGCTATGCACGAACTAGAAGCACTTATTCCTCAAATCCTCGAGAAGAACAAGGAAAATAAAAGTCCAGGAGAAATGAATATTGAAGCAAGTGTATTATTGACTGCCATTACAGAAACAGTAAAACAAGGAGCGAAAGTAGATCACCAATTGAGTGGAAGTGGTTTATCTCCACTTATGGCATCTGTGATTTTATCTGACGTAAGAGCAACTAAAAATTTATTGACAGAGGGAGCATCTGTCCTCTTAAAGGACTCTAATAATATCTCTGCTCTCCAACATGCTGAAGAGGCATGCAATCTCCGTTCCGAATATACGACTGCGCGTCATATATTAGGATTAATACAAAGAGCCACCATGGCAGCAAATGATGACCTGAATGAAGATACAGATGCAGAAGCAGATGCCTATGACTTTGTTTATGATGTGTTTGTAAGTGAATCTATTCCTTCACAACCCACTTCTAAGGGTACTGATAATATTAATGAAAATCAAGGATTGGTAGGTGAAACAATGAAGATAGAAGGGGAAATAGAGGCTGAAGTCACAGTGGCAGTACCCGGTGTTAGATTTGGAGCTGGAATGGGATGTGAGATTGTTTTCGATTACGACTCAGACTGGTCAGATCTAGCCGATGATGAGGATCCTGATAGTAATGATGAGCGATTCTTTGGAAACGACTATCCCGATGAAGAAGATGATGACGACGCCGATTCACTTTTTGGGTCAGATGAAGATGGAGATAGAATACAGAACCCTGGTAAAGGCTACAAAAGTGATAATTCTTATGATCTGGAAGAGTCTGATGAAGATGATGACTTAGTATTTGACGGACAAGATACTTCTTTCCGTGGTCGCTCAATGAATGGTACAGTTATGAATGGTAGTAATAGTACTAATTCTAGTGCTGGTATAGGTAAAACAGGTATCAGTTTAAGACAGCATTTCTTCAATAGTCGCAATCAAGGAAAGAGTCGCGTTGGACATGTGATGCGCAATTACCCAGATAGTGATGGAGATGATGAGACTGAAGATAATGCTTACAACAATGGTGTTGGTTCGATGGATATGGGATATCGTGACAAACTGCCAAGGTATGGGAATGATTTGTCTGATGATGACGACGCCTATTTGTACGAGAATAGAGTAACATCTTACGATAACGAGGCTTGAGAGTTGGGACACAAGAGATTCAATGGTTAATATTTCTTTTGATTAAATTTTATAATTATGTACTTTTGATTCTAATAATACATTCTTTGCTTCCAATTTTTGAATTTCTTCAGACAAGTATTTCTGTAAATAAAATGTTGTACTTTATTTTACACTAAATTATTAATATTACTATGCTATCATAACTCCTATATGTTTACCCTTCAACCATAAATAATATTACTATTTATTCCAATAAAGATTTCTTGAATATCTCTCTAAGATCATAAGGATGGAACTTGACCCCATCAGCTTTGAAGAACTTGTTCTGGAACTCCACCCAGTGTAGACGGAGTGCATGCAAGAAACACTCTAAGACATCCATACACAAAAGAACACCTGTAGTCACTCCTGCAAAGAGACCATATCCGAGAAAAATGGCAACAGGGTTACCTGAAGAGATGGCACCTAATAAAGCTTTCGACCAAAAGACATTCGCCAACTCTGTATGCGCAAGACTCAAAGCCCAAAGACGTAGATATGAAGCAGTATTTGAGACCATTCCAAGCACAAATTCAATTGTTTCAATAGCTTGATGAATAAAGATCTCACTAAAGTTGAATTCATCTCCATGACCATGATCATCATCACCTCTACCGTGGTAATCATCGGCATCGTCATCACCTGCACCTAACAAGGATGATTTCTCAGGAATCTCACTATATTCTTTACGATGTCCCTTGGTTTGTTCCAAATAATTCAAATAGAGAGGTTTGCTTAACAGCAACCATGGCACAGTAATACCTGAGATAATCAATATTGCCGTTTGCACACTGTTCTGACCATAATACATTGGCTCTGCTACTGCACCAGGTTGTAAGACAATACCAATAAGTGTGGTTACTAGATTGGGAGCAGAGCAACCATCACCAGTACCACCCATATCTAAGGTACATACATCAGCAAGTGGACTTCCATCATGACACTTATCACCAGCAGCATTAAAACATGATCCTTCAGAAGTACTGCATCCTCCTGCGATACCATCTGCATCAAAATTACAGGTACCTAAAGCCATGCGGTGATTCCAATCAATGGACCATTTGGTGAAGATAAGTACGATCATATAACCGAAAAAGGACCCTGCAAATAAAATCATAGGTACTACATCACAAATCAAATCGATGTAATTCTTGAAATATAAACAATTTAATCCTCTTAAAATTACGCCAAACATCATTTGGGTAATACCGAGAATTACACTCATCTTCATCTTCATGGAATTGAAAAAGAGTAGCTCATTCTCGGAAATCTTCCAGGCAGGATCTGATCCAAAAGGATAGACTACTGAAGAATCCCCATAGGTACTAATACTTTTGGCTTGTGATCCAGCTTCTGGCTCGGATGGCCATATATATCTAGTTCCAAAGAGATTCAAACCTAATGAAAAGAAATCATTATAGATGAGACCAGCGTAAATGCCACATAAACCCATTGCTAAGAACATATACCTACCCATATAAACCCCCCTCATCATCTCTCCAGCTCCTCTCTTACTGGCATTTGCTTCAGTAAGAATCATGATTAGACCTGCAATAGCGAGACATGAGCCATGTCCGATATCACCATACATTATACCAAATAAAAAAGGGAATGTAGCAGCTGTGAACAGTGCAGGATTGATTTCTTGATACCGTGGAATGCCATAAGTATCAACAAATTCTTGAAATGCAACAGTGTACTTGTTAGTCTCAAAGTGCGTTGGACATTGTGGCCAGGATCCTCTCACTTGTTCGAAGATGGTGGTCATAGGAAGTCGCATCTTATCGTGAGCTCTAGCAATTTCCCTTCTGACGTCATCAATATGAGTACTTTGCACCCATACATTTGCCACCAAAATACCTTGAATATCACCTTGCATTAAATTTAAATTGTGATATACAGATTTATCTCTTCTAGTATGCCACAACCATAATTCAATCTCATCTGCAGCTTGAGTACACATAGTTGCCTGTGATTCGTGATTACGCGATATAAGAGATTTGGTTTCTTTCATACGACGTCGATTATTTTCTATTTTTGTTTGAATTGAAGAAATATCATTGACATCTCCTACATCATATAGTCTAGCTGTAAAAGATTCACATATTCTTCGTACTTTACGATCAATTACAGCAGATTTGTACATGATCATAAATACCAATTGAGGAGAAGTATAAGCAGCATTGTCGCAATCATAAAATCTTAAATAACTATTCCCTCTTGTAGTTCTATAAAGAATGCGTTCAAAAGCATGTTTATTGCTTGCTTCAATAACTCCATACATCTTAGTAAATGCAAGATCCAACTCCATTTCACGTGCTTCAGGATCAATTAGATGAGCCATTTCTATGGAAGCGGGACCAATTCTATTTCTGTCTTTACTACCTAATGTTACAGTTTCAATAGAATGAATTTCAGGAATAAATTTTGTCATTACAGCTGATAATACACAATCTAGATCAGCTGAAGATATAAGATTTTTAGATAATTGTGAACCAAATAATTTTAATTCTGTTAATTGTGCTTCCATATTAGATAATTTTTCATCTAATAATTCTAACGAAAATTCTTGTGACTTTTCATTCTTATTATCAATATTTCTTGACATTGCTATCATATCGTCTTCTTCGCCAGATGGTTTGATTGTTATTCCACCTTCAAATGATTTTATTTGTTCATAAACAAATCTTATACGTCTTTCAATTTCATCATATCTTTTAATTTTATTGACATAACGTCTTTGAAAGGGTGTTAATGAAGGATTCATATCCATAAATTGTAATGAACTTAATGCACCAAGAACCCGAATAATAGCAGGTGCTGTTTCTTCACTCATTACTAATGAGTAAAAACTCATTGATTCTGAACGATACCAACTTCCCATTATGAATTACCACAGTAATAATATCGATGCAGCAGAATCTACTACCAAATAATTTTCTTGAAAAAAAGAACAACGAAAATTACAGATACTTCTATTAAAGAAAGATCAGAAGAGGCAGCATGGGAGCACAAAATCATTGGCACATCCCCGTGGATCGATCCCAATTCGAGAAATTCCTCATGGGCACATCAAAAAAAATTATTATTCTTAGCTGGAATGAATTTTATTCGTATTAAAGAACATACAAGGTATAATTTCATATTTTGTTTCTATAAAAGTTGATTTATATTTATTACAATCAATTTTGTGCAGTTAAATTTTAAAAAAAAGTTTTATATTCTATAGATTTTGTAGTTGAGTCATACCTGAATTCTTTGAAAATAAAATTGCTGAGAGAAAGTGAAAGTGAAAGAGAAGAATAAAGAAGAAGGAAGAATATTAAAATGATGATGGAAGAAGATGATTGGGTATCCTTAAATGCCACATTTCCCCAAAAATTATATGCTTTAATGCATCACGATGATAATTATGAATCAGTAGCATGGTTAGATCATGGTAAATCTTTTCGCATCTTGAATCCAGATCGTTTTTCAAACGAAGTGATACCAAAGTATTTCAAACATGCAAAATTAACAAGTTTTCAGAGACAATTAAATCTTTATGGTTTTCGTCGTATAACAAAAGGTGAAGATCAAGGTGCTTACTTTCATCCTAAATTTCAACATGAAAGACAAGATTTGTTGGATGAAATACGTCGCTTACCTAATAAATCTGCTTTACAAAGCGAAAGAGCTAGCTATCCTTATTATGATAACTCCGGTTCTAGTTTCAATTTGAGGAATAATTCCCGTTCTTCATCAAATATTGTTAATAACAGTTCTAGTTCAGTTTCTTCTTCAATGAACAATGGTAGCAGTAAGATTGGTAACAGTGGTAGTAATAATACCATGACAGTTGTAACAAGAAATTCTGCTGCTGCTGCACAATCATTAATTTCTAACAATAATAATATCACTTCGTCAATAGGAGATGAAAGTAGTGGTAATGTTAATGTTACTCGTCATGCAACACGAGAAATATTCGACGATAATCCTGATACACAAATTCCATTACCGAAAAAAATGTCCAAATTATCCATGAATATTGGGTTTGGACGTGATTTACGTCAAGGATGGCTCAAGCCTCCAGTGAAAAGACGACGTAATATGGGATTTGAAGGAAATGATTCCTCAAACACAAATACTACAAATACTATGCCATTGAAAAAATTGAATTATTACGGTGCATCTGAAAATAATAATGTAGAAAGAGATCTCGAGAACAAAGCACTACTTTCAGATCCTCAGTATAAGTCGAATCAACTTGGAGTACCAGGTCTATTTAGTAGTAATAGTAATTTGTTCAATGTTCCTCTTCCCTCTGAGTTACATCGTGTGGATAGCCAGACATGGGACATCCCTGATCTTGAAGACGGATTAAATTTTTCAGAGCTTTTCGCATGAAGCGAAGCTAGTAGTTGAGGGTACTAACAGCACTGGGTTAAGGTTAGCGTCAGCGTTAGTAACCACTAACGGCACTTACATTTACAATACGTGGGTGATGCGACGACATGTGGTGTATGTGTACATTTGTTGAGTACAGCATACAAAAGAAATTAATTGAAGAAAATAATTAGTAATGTGAGTTGAATTGAATATCACATGAAGTAGATGTTTTAGGAGTACAAAAATAATAATCATTACAGTATATAAAGAATCGATCCGATGATCAAGGTAACAAAAAATTGGAAAAAATGGATAAGCTTTCAACGTAGCCATTAAATTTACCTTAACAATGTAATGATAATTGAAATCTATTTTACTTTCTTATCATTTATTCTTAACCATTTCTTTTCAATAATATAACACTTCAAACAATATAACTCACGATTTCACAAAGAATGGTCTGTCCCGTTCATGTCATTTGTGGATGAGATTCTTTCAGTGAGTCGAAATATAAACTCTAGTTGTTCAGGTTGAAACATGTGAGCCTTTGTGAATTTTAACCAATTGAGTTGACGCCCAGCTTCCAGAAAATAGACTTTATTACACTTAGGCGAACAACAAGAACTAGCAGTTACAAATCTGTCCAGATTCAGAACATATTTCCAATTTGTATCTGGATCTTGATATTTCTTGGTGGCAACAAAGGCATGACTATGTAATACTAAATCTCCTGCTGCGTAAAAGTGTAAGTATTGCTCTGCATCTCCATGGAACTCAAATAATTGATGGATCAAAAGATTACATACTCCTATCTTCGACATATAAGCTAGCCACATAGTTCCACCTTGGAAGATGACAAATATGTCACAAATACTTTTAAACAAGGCTATATTACTTGTACGATAGTATCCAATGACCTTCATCAATCCATCAATAACAGCTTCATTCCTCGACTTTGTTAAATATCGTGTTCCCAATGCGCCGATAGCTTTAAAATATTTCAAAGCTTCAGTCATTATTATGATACATTTATCTATCAATTGAATATCATCTTCTAAATATTGTTGACTGAGATCAAATACTAAGAAATAAAAATCACATATCAAATGAGCTGAAGCTGCCCCATTTAATTGATTATTTGGAATTTGCCTATAATTATTTTGAGCTATATTTGATCCCCAAATAGATAACAATACATTTCTTGAATCAGTTAATGAATTTAAAAATCCTAGCATCCAATTTAATGAATTATCAATAAATCCAAAAGAATTTCTTAATAACGAGTTATTATTTAAACGTGCTAATACCCACAATAAATCTACTTCATGATGATAAGTTTCAATATTAGCATCTTTTGTTACGGATGATTGCGATGATTGTGACGTTTGTATTAATTGTTGTTTATGTTGTTCAATTTGTATTGCCTTCAATAAAGTTTTTAATGATTTCGCAGTGTGTATAGCATGAATCTCTACTTGATTTGATGAAAGTGCAGATAAATAAATTATATTATAAAATCTATAAGGATCGCGTTTAAGACACTTTATCCATACATACTTCCAATCACAATTTTTTAAAATCAAACAACTTGATTTCAACAATACTAAATCTTCTA
>Ga0099800_1074_pt1 | contig 30002 bp, 45 predicted proteins | sample Uncmet6_SortRC_1_FD_89868 | JGI IMG/M metagenome (GOLD analysis project Ga0099800, IMG submission 89868) | Marine eukaryotic communities from CALCOFI LINE 67, Pacific Ocean - CN11_C50_N6_SortRC_1 | ecosystem: Environmental > Aquatic > Marine > Oceanic | place: Pacific Ocean: Monterey Bay... | reverse complement strand
TTGCAAGTATGATTAAGGGCATGAAGAATAAACATCAATCAAGAGAGGCGAAGATATTGGCTAGAAAAAAATATGAAGAAAGTCTAAATTAAAGTTTGACAAGGGCTATCCTATAATATAGGATAGTCCTATTAACTAGAAAGGTATAATATGACAAACAAAACATTTTACATTACTTATTGGGCAAGTAAGCACAAGAAACACATTACAAGACAAGGAAAGCACGACGAGAAATCTCGTTATGGTACATCAAAGCAAGGTGTTCCATATTATGTTTATTACGATCTAGATAGTCATGGTTATAGAACTGCGACTACAAGTTGGAAAGTGAGGCACTAATGCCAAATAAACATTTTTGCCAAGGACCAACCTGTCATGAAAACCCTACACAAGATAGATTTCTAAAATCTAGAGGTGTAGTTAGAGGGCGATATGCATACTGTAACATGGACCAACAGAATTGGTATTCAGACTCAGATAAATTCTTTTGTAGTCAATCATGTAAATTAGATTGGTTATCAGTTAACATGAAGAATATAGAACAAGGTCGACCGATTGAGTTTATCAGACACAGACGAGAGAGCCAAGGTTATCGCAAGGTAACTAGTGATGATAGGTGGGGTCCAAGAAATATTATTCAAAGGGTTGACAATGGTCAGCTTATAGAGTAGGATTATCCTATTAACAAAGAAAGGTATAATATGTTAACAACACAAGAACACGAACCAAATAGAACAGAGGTAAGAAGAAATAGATTTAATAATGAATCTTATCATCTTACTAAAGAAGAAGCTATCATTCATGATAGACTATTCATCAACGAGTTAAAGGCAACACTAGAAGACAAAGAAGCGGGTGTTGATGGCACGTCTAAACTATGGGACAAAGTACGTGCCGATATCAATTGGTTTCGCAAAAACAATGCGGAAGCATACATGGTCTTGCTAGACTAGACCAACCTTTCTTACCCTGGCGCTAACGCGCCAGGGCGCACGATCCAAGTACCTTGGATCCCTATCCCAACCCAACACAGCTTATAACTTAAGACCCATACACCCTTTGCACAAAAAGGGGTCCCACTACTCTAGGTTGTATAGCTTGATTTAGACAGTTTATGGTGGTAAAAACATATTCAACACTTTATGGTGCAAAAAAATTATAAAAAAATTTTTTAAAAAATTTTATGAATTTAAATAACGTAGATATTAGTAAGCTACCTGCAGACGTCAGAAAGACATTTAAGAAACTGCAAGTCATGCATGCAGAAAAACAAATCCAAGGTAAAGCCAGAGATGACTTCATGTCCTTTGTCAAATGTGTGTGGCCCGATTTTATAGAAGGCTCTCACCATAGACACATAGCAAAAAAATTTAATGAACTTGCAACAGGAGAAATAAACCGACTGATAGTAAATATGCCTCCACGTCATACGAAATCAGAATTTGCAAGTTACTTGTTACCAGCGTGGATGGTGGGCCGTAACCCTAAGTTAAAGATAATCCAAGCAACTCACACCGGAGAACTAGCCGTAAGGTTTGGTCGTAAAGCTAAGACCTTGATTGATAGTGACGAGTATGGAAAAATATTTGAAACAAGACTAAGAGAAGATTCGCAAGCCGCTGGTAGGTGGGAGACAGCACAAGGTGGTGAGTATTTTGCAGCTGGTGTCGGCGGTGCAATAACCGGACGGGGTGCTGACTTATTAATAATTGATGATCCACATTCTGAGCAAGACGCAATGAGTCCGACTGCAATGGAGTCTGCTTATGAATGGTACACATCAGGTCCACGTCAGCGTTTACAACCTGGTGGTAAAATTATATTGGTTATGACTAGATGGTCTAACAAAGATCTAACAGGTAAATTGGTTAGTAATCAAAAAGAAGCTAAAGCTGATCAGTGGCACGTGGTCGAATTTCCAGCAATCTTGGACCACGGATCAAAGAAACAAAAACCTGTTTGGCCTGAGTATTGGAAGCTAGATGAATTAGAGAAGGTCCAAGCAACACTGCCCACGGGCAAATGGAACGCACAGTGGATGCAAAACCCAACAAGTGATGAAGGTGCAATTATAAAACGTGAATGGTGGAGAGTATGGAAGCATGATTGGATACCAGAACTACATCACGTTATACAATCTTACGATACAGCATTTTTAAAAAAAGAAACTGCTGACTACTCAGCTATTACTACTTGGGGTGTATTTTACCCGGACCAAGACTCAGGAGCTAATCTTATGCTCCTTGATTCTATAAAAGGTAGATATGAGTTTCCTGAATTACGTAGACTTGCATTAGAGCAATATAAGTATTGGCAACCTGAATCGGTTATTGTTGAAGCAAAAGCATCAGGTTTACCTCTTACATACGAGCTTAGACAGATGGATATACCTGTTGTGAACTTCACACCGTCTCGTGGAAACGATAAACATTCACGTGTAAATGCTGTTGCACCTTTGTTTGAATCTGGTATGATATGGTGTCCTGAACAGAAATTTGCAGATGACGTCATTGAAGAGTGCGCTGCGTTTCCGTATGGAGATCATGATGATTTAGTCGACTCGACTACACAAGCAATCATGCGTTTTAGACAAGCAGGGCTATTACAACACCCTGAAGATTATGTGGATGAACCACGTGAGGAACGTAAAAGGAATTATTATTAATGAACGCAATCTATAAATTTGTTCTTGGAATGATAGGTAAAAGAAGTGGAGTAGTTACCACTCTTCCTAATCAAAAACAAATTGAGTTTCAAGCTAATATGTTAGCAGAAAAGTTTATGCAAAATGGTATAGACCCCAATGCATTAAAATCACCTGAACAAGTAAAAAATGTTCTAGCCAATATTGATCAAGCAAACACCAGAGTTATTTCAGCTGATAGTGCTGAAGGTAGAGGTATTACAGAACAATTATTAGGTAAGAAAAAAGCAGATGTAATGGATATGGAAGGTAATAAGATTCCTGATGGTGCAAAAATTATGGCTGGTAAAGAAGTAAAACCAATAGACAAACTTCAAAATTACACAAAGAGTGAAGAAGAAATTGTACAAGATCTTGTAGATCAAAAATTTGGTAAAGGTTATTTTGATGATGTCGATGGATCAAAAGAAGCGATTAAAGATGCAGCAATTAAAGCACGTCTTGATGCTGATAATAAAAAAGGTATTGCAGGTATAAAAATTAGTTTAGTTGATGATTCAATTGCTAAAATAAAATCTATGGAACCCATTGAAGCAATGAAAGAATCAAATCTAGTTGCAGGTAAAAAAGGTAGATATGCAAACTTAGATGATAATCAAGTTAAAAAAATTATGGATGATACTCAAGATCATATCTTTCAAGATGCAGATCCTATAGAAGATCTTGCAATAGGTGGACGTGTTGGTTTAAGTAAAGGTGGCGGATTATTAAAGCTATTAAACTTCTTTAATAAAAAAAGTCCATTACAAGTGAGTAAAGATTATTTAAAAAATGTTAAAGAGAAAACATTAAGAGCAAATGAGACAGGTAAGTTTATGGACCTACCTCTTGCAGAGGTTGGTATTCCTGCAGCATCTGGAGCTTTGGTAAATAATCAAATAAGAAAAAAATTAAAATCTATGAACGAAGACCAGAAAGAAGAAAACTTAAAAAAATTTATAATGGAATTAGAAAATGATGAGTTCTATCAAAAGTATCCAGAACTTAAAGATGAAACAATAGCAAACTATACTGAAAAATTATTTGGTGAAAAGAAAGCTAACGGCGGACGTATTGGTTTAAAGGGTGGTGGAAGAGATTTTGAAATGTCCAACTCTGATAAAGAGTTTGAAGCATATAAAAATTATTTGATGAATGAAGGAATGATTCAAGGAGATAAACAACTAAGAGATCAAATGGAAAAACATAAGAAAAAACTTATGGAAAAAAGATACGGTATTGCAGTAGCTGACGGCGGACGTATAGGTCTAAAAGGTGGTAGCGTTGATAAGATGAGAAGATTATTTTTACAAGCTATTGGAGCTGGCACGGCAGGTATTGCAGGAGCTAAGTCTGGTTTATTTAGTTTTGGTAAAGGAGCAACTAAACAAGTTGCAAAAGAAGTTGCACAGCAAACTACATCAAGTATGCCTCCTCCGTATTTCTTTAAGCTTGCAGAGAAAATTAAAAAGATGGGTGATGATGTAACTGCAAAATCAGCAACCAAAGATAGAGAAGTAGTTACAAAATTTAAAGAATATGAATTAACAGAAGACGTTGCAACAGGTGAGATGACAATTCAAAGAATGAAAGTACTTGATGATGATTCAGGTAGTTACTATGGTAAAAATTTAACGGAAGAAACTTATATGAATTATAAACCTGGATTAGCAGATGAAACGACTAAAGGTAAAATTCCTCCAGGTGAGTACGAAGAAGGCACGGCTTTATTAAGAAATGATAAAGAATTTGCAGGAGAAATTGTCGATGAATCATTTAAAATTTCTGATGACGTACTTGAAGAAGCTGGTGAAGCTAAATCAATTAAATATGCAACAGGTGGACGTGCAGGTTATCAAACAGGGGGTGATGTTTCTTATGATGCAACAGACCCTATCTATGGATCAAGTGCAGCTACTTTTACACCAAATACTGTAATGGATCAATTTGGAAACCAAGTACAAGCAGAGATGGGAAACAATTTTAACAAACCTTTAATCCCTCAAGTTACAGATCAAGCTGCTAAAAAAGAAGGTATTATGAATTCTAGTCCGCTAGTATCACAAGCAGGTGGTACAGGCGAAATAGACATGCCAATAGCAGGTGGAATTAATAATGCTGGTGGACAATTACCAGTGATGCCACGAGAAGAAGATATACCAATAGCTGGTGGAAATAAAAATGAAATGGGAATATTACCAGTGATGCCCCCAGTAGAAGGAGGACCATCTAATCCAGACATGAAATTTACAAAACAACCAGTAGAGGGAGGAGGTGAAGTAGTAGGTAATTATAATGATCCTTTACCTCAAGATCAATTAATGGCAGGGTTTGCAGAATGGAAAAGAAATAATCCAGACAAAGTTTCAATGACAGGACACATGGCTATGTCGTATATGACTTTACCTAATGGAGAATCAATAGATTTTTCAGGTGGCGCACAAGCAGGTAATATGGCACGATACTTAGAATCTATCGGACAACCACCTATGACAAGAAGAGAAAATTCTTCACCTATTAAACGTATTGGTGACCCTAACGCTAAACTTGAAATGGCATTAGCATCAGGTGGCCTAGCCTATATGTTAGGAGAATAATGAATCCATATAGACTTAAAAATGTATTTGAATATCTAACATCTAACAACCAACTACTTAAAAAGAAATTAAAACTAGGTACTAGCGAGATACCCATTCCTCCTAAGAGAAGTGATGTTACAGCTATAGAAGCAATCAATAGATTTAACAAAGCCAATCCTAGAGTTGACACTACAAGTCTAAAACCTCTTTCAGTAAAACATTCTAACGTTAGACAATCTAATGTTAGTGAACCTAACGAAGGTGCAATTCAATCTGCATTCGATACAGCAACAAGAGACGCACAGTTCGAAGGCTACCCTGCACCAAGTTACGATAAGTTTAAATCAAGATACTTGAAAAAGAATATGAAAGCCGATGGTGGAAGAATAGGATTTAAAGGTGGTGCTGATTTTGCAACTGTTGCAGATTCAAAAGGAAACGTAGGAGCTAAAAGCGTTAGTGTTTCTCCAAGTGGTAGTGTTACTACAAGCAGAACTAGAGGACCAGATGGTCCTGATGACAGATCTAATTCTCAACAAAATCAAAATCACAGAGAGGCTATGCGTAATTATCAAAGACGAACAGAATCAAAAATAAAAAAAGCAGTAGATGTTGGTAGTGAAGCTTCTTTTTTAAGAAATTTATATAAGATGGATCCCGTAGGTCTAGGTTTAAATCTAGGTGGAAAGATTCTTTACAATAAATTTTTTGGAGATCAAAGTTCTTTACCTACCGAAGAAGAAGAAGACACAGGTACTATGCAGATGGCAGAGTTAAATGATATGCAAAAAAAAATGTTGGAAGGTCCTCAAAAAAATTTAAAAGATATAATGGGTATTTCTAACGAAGAAATTTTAGAAAATATTCAACCTTTTGATGATCCTGAAACTCCGGCAACTATTGAAGATGTAAATAAATTTTATGCAGCGAGTGGCGGACGTGCAGGTTACGAGGACGGCGGTATGTTGGTACAACCCAGTGACGATGGATCACGGCCCGGGTATAGAGGATCTGGAGATAGAGAGTATTTAGATCAATTAGTTGAAGAAGCTAATAAAGGTTTTAAATTTGTTAAAAGAAAAGAATTACAAGCTAAAGCAGGATATAGTGCAAATACTAATTTATCTACTAATTTAGATACTTTAGAAACTAAATTTAAAAAAGCATTCGATTATGTAATGAACAACCCAGATAAACCTGTTGTTGATATGTTTGATCCAATGAGACAAGTTCAAAAATTAGTAGGAAGTAATGATGCAGTTGGTAGATATTTAAAAGGATACGAACCTTATGAATCCAGTAAACTTTTAATTAAAACTTTAGCAGCACCAAATTCTAAATCTTTTCTTCGTAAAGCAGAAGGTTTAACACTAGGTGATCTAGAATTTAGAATAGATAATAATGTTAAAGGAGATGTTTTATTTGCGCCTCCAAGACAAAAAACTAATGAAACTAAAATAATGGATATTGTTGATAGACATATTAAACAAGGTGGGACTAAAATTGAATGGGTTACTAAACCAGAAATAACAAAAGGTGGCTATTCTAGTTATGCAGACGCTGTATTTAAATATAAAGGAAAAGACTATGATTTAGGTAGATTAATTAATGAAGCTAAAGATGATCCTAACTTTAAAGAATTTTTTAAAGCTCAAAGAGAATACAAAACATTAAATGATAAAATAGTTACACATCCTAAAACAGGAGAAAAAATTAGATTTGGTAGTTTAATGAAAGAAGTTTATGGTAACACAGGAACATCAACACCTTATAATGTTGATCATGCTAAATCAATATTGGATGAACCTTTTACTAGTTTAAGAGTTTTACCATCGAGAATAAATAAAGCTGCAGGAAATATACAACAAGTTAATGAATTAGATATTACAAATCCAGATCTAATTGGAAAATATTCTGATGCAGGAAAAGAAATGCAACTTAAAAAAATTGGTTATAACTATGATCAATCTATTAATAATTTAATAGAAGCAGAATTAAAATTAGCAGATGATGTATTAAATAAAGGAAGAGTTTTAAGAAAGCCAAATGACATTATAGAAAGTATAAGAAGTGGAGAAAATTATAAACCTGATTTTTATTCTAAAGACGCTAAACCAGGAAAAGGTTTTGAAAAAGTAATTCCAGATTTAACCCCTAAAAAAGCAAACATACTAAGTGCGTTTTGTACTAGAAAAGGATTAAAATCAGGTACAGGTAGTTTAGCTTGTTCAATGGAAGAGATACAAACGAATATGCAGAAACAAATAAATGAAGCTAAAAAAGTTTCTAAAGATGGTAAGATACCCAAGAGGTTTGGAAAGTTAGCAGGTTTTGCAAAAACATTTTTTGGTGATGTAGCAATACCATTGGAATACATGTTTGCTGCTCCCTATTTAGCAGCAGGAGATATTGAAGGAGCTAAAAGAGCAACTACCGCTGGTCTGTTTGGATATGGTAAAGTTGATCTTGATAAATTACCTGAAGGCGAAGGACAAAGATTTCTTAAACATATAAATGCATTAAATAGTTTTATGGATAATTATCAATCAAAAGCAATGGCTGAAAATGAATTAGAAAATGCAAGTGACGACGAAAGTCGTTTTATACTTACTAATAGAATATCAGAAGCAGCAAAAAATATGAAAGATATTTCTTTAGATTATCAAACTTATGGTTATGATGGACAGAAAGGACTTCTTCAAGGTAAGGTTGCAGCACAAAAATTAATTCGTGATCAAGTACAATCAGATTATAATACAAAAATAGACAAGGCTGCTAGCACTGAATTTTTTAAAGATTCCGACCCTGAATTATTAAGACAAAACTTAGAGTTTGTAGATAAATATTCTCCAAATGAAATTACACCAATTACTGATTTAAAATCTTATATTAAAAATAAAGGTGAAGCTACAGCAGGTAATACAAATTTATTTTTTGATGTAAAACCTTACACATTAAATAGAGCAGAAGCATATGGTGTTCCAGATATTTTTGATCAATATGCCGGAGGATATGCTGGTGTTGAGACACCAGGATTTATAAGAGAAACAGGTGAAGTTGATATGGGTACAAAAGATGTAAGAGATGCTTATTCATCGCTTCCTATAAATATGGCTAGTCAATTAGCAGCTTTAGAAAAAGAAGAATTTGATAAAGGTATGAAAGAATATAATCAAAATAAAGTTTTAAAAAATACACTTGCTTTCGCATCAGGAGGCATAGCAAGCCTAACAGACACCATTCCACCAAAATCAGGGCCAACACCTCATGGGTTGCCTTATGTATATAATAATGTTAAGAAGATATAGGAGTAATAAATGGCAGATATAGATAAAGGACTCCCGAACACACGTAGTCAAATTGAAATTCCTTCAGAAGAGGAATTGCAAGAAGTTGCTGTTCAGGACGAAAACATAGAAGAATTAAAAGGACCAGTTGAAGTCATACCTGAAGAGGATGGCGGAGCAACTATTGATTATGATCCGGGTGCAATAAACACTCCAGGTTCAGAGTCACACTTTGATAACCTAGCAGATATTTTACCAGAAGAAGCAGTTGAACCAATCGGAAATGAGATGGTTCAAAACTACATGGACTATAAATCTTCTAGAAAAGAATGGGAAAGCGCTTACACAAGCGGTCTTGATCTTTTAGGATTTAAATACGAAAACAGAACAGAACCTTTTCAAGGAGCTTCAGGTGCAACACACCCAGTTCTAGCAGAAGCAGTAACACAATTCCAAGCTCAAGCTTACAAAGAATTATTACCAAGTGATGGTCCTGTTAGAACACAAGTTATAGGAATTAAAAACCCACAAACAGAACAGCAAGCAACTCGTGTTAAAGATTACATGAATTATTTAATCATGGACACGATGAAAGAATATGAATCTGAATTTGATTCTATGTTATTTCATTTACCACTTGCAGGTTCTACATTTAAAAAAGTTTACTACGACGTACCACTTGGAAGAGTGGTATCGAAGTTTGTACCAGCGGATGAATTAATTGTACCGTATACAGCTACCTCATTAGACGATGCGGAAGCAGTTATTCATACCGTGAAAATTTCAGAAAACGAATTAAGAAAACAACAAGTCAATGGTTTCTACAGTGACGTTGAGTTAGGACCCCCAGGTACAGATACCAATGGAGAACTATCTAAAAAAGAACGTGAGCTAGAAGGAACTAAGAAGACAGGTAAGAACGAACCTGTTTACACTTTGTTAGAGTGTCATGTTAATTTAGACTTAGAAGGTTTCGAAGATGTTGGTGAAGACGGAGAACCAACTGGAATAAAATTACCTTACCTCGTTACAGTCGATGAAGGTAGTAGGAAAGTTTTGTCTATTAGACGAAACTATGCGCCCGATGATCTAAAGAAAACTAAAATCCAATATTTCGTCCACTTCAAATTTCTGCCAGGACTAGGATTTTATGGCTTTGGACTCATTCACATGATTGGCGGATTGAGTCGTACGGCAACGTCGGCTCTCCGTCAGTTATTAGATGCAGGTACATTATCAAACCTACCAGCAGGATTTAAACAAAGAGGAGTTAGAGTAAGAGACGAAGCATCACCAATACAACCAGGTGAATTTAAAGATGTAGATGCACCAGGTGGTAATTTAAGAGATGCATTCTTTCCTCTACCCTACAAAGAACCATCAGCAACATTATTACAATTAATGGGTGTTGTAGTTGGTGCAGGTCAAAGGTTCGCGGCTATTGCTGATATGCAAGTGGGCGATGGAAACCAAGGCGCTGCAGTAGGAACTACAGTTGCACTTCTAGAACGTGGTTCAAGGGTTATGAGTGCTATTCATAAAAGATGTTACGCTGCAATGAAGAATGAATTTAAATTATTATCAAAAGTAGTTTCACAATATCTACCACCAGAATATCCTTACGATGTTGTAGGTGGTGCAAGAAACATTAAGCAAGCTGACTTTGATGATAGAATAGATGTAGTACCAGTTGCTGATCCTAATATATTTTCAATGAGTCAGAGAATAACTTTAGCTCAAACACAATTACAAATAGCAACAAGTAATCCACAACTTCATAACATGTATCAAATATACAGAAATATGTATAATGCGATTGGGGTAAAAGATGTTGATGCAGTTCTACCACCACCGGCACCGAATGCACCATTAGATCCAAGTTTAGAACACATAAATGCAATGGGTGGAAAACCTTTTCAAGCTTTTCCTGGTCAAGATCACAGAGCACACATCACTGCACACTTAAATTTTATGTCAACTAACATGGTTAGAAATAATCCTAACGTTATGGCTGCGATACAAAAAAATATATTAGAGCACATTTCAATTATGGCTCAAGAACAAGTTCAATTAGAGTTCAGAGAGCAAATGATGCAGATGCAACAAATGCAACAGATGGCTGCTATGGATCCACAGATACAACAACAGTTACAAATGTTAAATAATCAAGTTGAAGCAAGAAAAGCTATCTTGATTGCTGAGATGACTGAAGAATTTATGAAAGAAGAGACTAAAATTACTTCACAAATGGATTCAGACCCACTATTAAAACTAAAATCACGTGAAGTTGACCTAAGAGCAATGGAAAATGAACGAAAAAAAGAAGCAGATCAAACAAAAGCTGATTTTGATAGAGCAAAATTAATGCAAGCAAGAGAATTAGCTGAAGATAAGATGGATCAGAACGAAGAATTAGCAGAATTACGTGCAAACACTAGTTTAGCTAAATCTGGTGTTAAAGAAATGTCTGTTCTTGACAATTAATAATGGTATATTAAGTTAACAAAGGTAAAAAACTATGATGAACTATAAAAAAGCAAAAGAAGTAGCAATTCCTGAGCAGAATTTAGAAATAGATCCAAGATCTAAGACTACTGCTGATGGTTCTTTCAATTATCTTCCTACTGGAGACAAGGAAGAAGTTAGAGGAACTAAAAGAATGCTAAAAGACAAAAAGAAAACAGCTACTTGGTACTAATATGTGGTTTTCGGCAATTAAATTAGCCGTCTCTGCTGGTAGTAAAATTTATGCTAACAAGCAGAAGACTAAAATGGCAATGTCAGACGCACAGTTAATGCATGCGTCTCGTATGGCCGAAGGAAAAGAAGCTTACCAAGGTAAACTTCTTGAAGCTAGACAATCGGACTGGAAGGACGAGGCAGTTTTGATAATTTTAAGTTTGCCCGTGGTAATTTTGGCCTGGGCAGTCGTAAGTGAGGACCCAACAGCGATGGACAAGGTTAAATTATTCTTCGATATGTTCTCACAGCTCCCGTCATGGTTCACAAATTTATGGATCCTTGTCGTGGCGAGTATTTATGGTATAAAGGGTACACAGATTTTTAAAAACGGAGGAAAAAAATAATGTCTAAATACCACAATGCATTCCAAGGATTTGTAAAATTATTTACGGGTGCAAAACAACCTGGAGTAAAAGGAAGTTCAACAACTATTATTGGTGTAGCTCCTTCTAAAAATATAAAAAAATTTCAAGAACAAAAAGAAAAAATTATTAAAACGACAGATGCATATAAGAAAAAAGTTAACGATCCTGAAGTTAAAAAGAAAATGAATGAAACTACTTCTAAAACTCTTGGAAAAATTTCTCAAATATTAAAAGGTAAAAAAGTAGAGAAAAAAGCCATGGGTGGAAGAATTGGTAGAAAAATGGGTGGTGGTTCTGATATGGGAAACACTAATGTTAAGAAAAAATATAAAGGTTTTTCAAAACTACCAGAAACAGTTCAGATTAAAATCAACAAGAAACTAGCGAAAAAAGTCTAATGGCAAAGCTTTGTGCAAAAGGTAAAGCAGCAGCAAAGCGTAAATTTAAAGTTTACCCTTCGGCGTATGCTAACATGTACGGTTCAGCAGTATGTTCAGGTAAAGTTACACCAGGTGGCAAGAAGAAAAGAAAAAAAGCTATGGGTGGTGGAATGATGGACATGACTAGAATGAGATATTTAAAAGGAGGACAAGTATAATGGCTGAAGAACAAAGAAAAGCAAGATTAATGCAAGGACCTAAAAAAGGTAAAGCAGATTTAGGATCTTTAAATAAAAAAGAAAAAGAAGATAAAATTATAATACTTTCACAACCTAAAGAATTTGACGATAATAAAATTATGATACTTACACAACCTCAAGAAATGAAAACAGGTGGTAGAGCCGGATACAAAATGGGTTCCAAAGGTTGTAAGTTAGCTATTAAAGGTAAAGGAAATGCCTACGGAAAGAATTCATAATGAAAACAAGACAATCAGGTTTATCAAAAAAAGAACAAGTAAAAAGTATAGTTTCAAGAGCTAAACAAAGACAAAAAAGATTTTTTGATGATGGTCATCCTTTACATCCAACTAAAATAGCTGTTTCAGGGGATATATTTTACCCTGATAATTTAAACGCAGCTGCTAATAAACATAAAAGAGAATTTCCAGAAATGGTTGACAATATTAGAAATGATAGAAAAAAAGAGTTTAAAAAAGTTGATCCAAAACCTCAAAAAAGAGGTCAATCTAAAGATGGTGGACGAATGGGTTTAAAAATGGGTTCTAAATGTAAGTTAGCCACAAAGGGCAAAGGAAGAGCTTACGGAAAGAATTCTTAATGCGTACACACTTTTCAAAAGGTGGTTTAAGACAATGGGTAGCGGACAAATGGGTAGACATTGGAGCACCGAAGAAAGACGGGAAGTATCAACCATGCGGGAGAAGCAAAGGCTCAAAAAGGAAATATCCAAAATGCGTCCCACTTGCAAAAGCCACACGGATGTCAAAAGGGCAAAAGGCGAGTGCTGTCAAACGAAAACGAGCAGCCGGTAATCCTGGCGGTAAACCAACTAACGTAAAAACATTTGCATAATGAACTTAGAAAAAGATTTACAAAAACTAAGAAAAGAAAAAGCATTAAAAGAATCTGCTATTGCTCAACTTAGAAAAAGAAGTAAAGACTCTGTTGCTAGACCAAGAGCAGAAAAAAATATTTTATCTAACAACCCAAACATGCAGAAGATCTAATGAGAAAAAGAGAAAACCCTATTAGAAAAACTACTACAGGTAAGGGTGCTAATTATAGAAAAACAAAATCTGGAGCTGGAATGACAGCTAAAGGTGTAAGAGCTTACAGGGCCGCAAACCCTGGAAGTAAATTAAAAACAGCCGTGACTGGTAAAGTGAAAAAAGGGTCCAAAGCTGCAAACCGACGTAAGTCGTACTGTGCAAGAAGCGCAGGTCAATTAAGAAACTCATCAGCTAAAACACGTAACGATCCTAATTCTCGAATCAGACAAGCACGGAGAAGATGGAAATGTTAAATGCAATTAGAAACAGTAATAAATAAAACTTTAAGATTCCTTGATTCAAGAATAGAACAATTGTCAATTTCGGTAACGTCCGGTGGGGTTGACAGTATGGAAAATTACAAGTATATAATAGGACAAATCAATGCACTGGAATCAGTGCGCCAGGAAATCTCTAACCTGCTAAACGATAAGGAGCACAATGAAGGAACAGTCATCGATATTAACACCAAACAATGATCTTGTTGGTGTAAAAAAATCAGAGAAAAAAGAAGAGAAAGAACCTAACTTACCAAAACCTACTGGGTGGAGGATGATAGTTTTACCTTTTAAAATGAAAGATAAAACTAAAGGTGGATTAGTATTAGCTGAAACAACTATAGAGAGGCAACAAGTTGCATCTCAAGTTGGATTAGTTTTAGCTATGGGACCACAATGTTATAAGGATAAAGAAAGATATCCTGAAGGCCCGTGGTGCAAGGTCAATGATTGGGTAATGTTTGCACGTTACGCCGGATCACGGATCAAGATAGATGGCGGAGAAATGCGTCTTCTAAACGACGACGAAGTACTAGCAACAATTGATAGTCCAGAGGACATCTTGCATGAGTTTTAATCATAGGAAGGAGTAACTATGCCAGACGAAGAACAAAAAAAGACAGTAGATATAGATACATCAGGACCTGATGCCACTATAGATATTGAAGAAGCAAAAGACGAAGCAGTTATTGAAACGGAAAAAGAAACAGGAACAGATAAATCATTTGAAAATGAAAGAGAAACAAAGTTAGAAGAAAAAAAGACTGACGAAAAATTAGAAGACTACAGCCAAGGGGTGCAATCACGTATTGCAAAACTTACTCGTAAGATGAGAGAAGCAGAAAGAAGAGAACAAGCTGCTTTAGATTATGCGAAAGGCGTAGAAGAAAAAAGACAGATTCTAGAAAAGAGGTTTGAGAAAACTGATTCTGAATATGTTAAGAAATTTGAGACTAGTATTAGTTCAGGTTTAGAAGCGGCGCAAAAAGAATTAGCGTCAGCGATTGAATCTGGTGATGCGGCAGCTCAAGTTGAAGCGAACAAAAGAATTGCAACACTCGCTTTTGAGAATGCAAAACTAGAGCAAGCTAAAGCTGGTAGAGAAGAGCAACAGGCTGAGAAACCTGTCTTATCTCAACCACCCGTTCAAACACAACAAATGGATGACCCAATTAATCCGGATCCTAAAGCTGAAGCATGGGCTTCTCAAAACTCATGGTTTGGTACTGATAAAGCAATGACTTATACTGCTTTTGAAATACATAAGGATTTAACGGAAAAAGAAGGTTATGATCCTAACTCAAATGAGTATTATGCAGAGGTCGATAGAAGAATTAAAGTTGACTTTCCGCATAAATTTGGTACTACTGATAATAAGCAAACGGCCGCTCCTGTTCAGACAGTTGCTTCTGCTACAAGAAGCGTAAAGCCAGGTCGCAAAACTGTGAGGCTCACACCTTCACAGGTAGCAATAGCTAAAAAATTAGGTGTGCCACTCGAAGAGTACGCAAAACAATTAAAAACCACGGAAGGAGCGTAAAATGGAAAACGAAAATAAAAATACTTCTCGTGCGAACCAAACACGGTCAAAGTCTGAACGACCTAAAGTGTGGGTTCCACCGTCATCTCTAGATGCACCCCCTGCACCTGATGGATTCAGGTATAGATGGATAAGATCTGAAGTCGTAGGCTTTCAAGATACTAAAAACATAACTTCACGTTTAAGAGAAGGTTATGAGTTAGTTAGATCCGAAGAAGTTGAAAATGCAAGTGACTATCCTGTTGTCGAAGACGGCAAATACAAGGGAGTGATTGGGGTTGGTGGCCTTCTTCTTGCGAAGGTACCTGAAGAGATCGCACAGCAACGTCAACAATATATGTCTGATAGACATAAAGAACGTAACGAAGCCGTAAACAACGACCTTATGAAGGAGCAGGATAATAGGATGCCTATCAACGTTGATAGACAATCTCGTGTAACCTTCGGTGGTACTAAAAAGTAATTTTTTACATCACTGAATTTTAATAAACCGTACTGGAGGCCCTTCGGGGCAGGTACATAAGGAGAAACAACTATGGCAAATAGAAACGAACAAGGTTTTGGTTTGATCCCTGCAGGAACTCTTGGCTCAACGCCAGCGACTTCTGGTCAAGGCAAATACAAAATCGACGCCGGATATGCAACAACTGTATATCATGGTGAAGCGGTTGCTTCTGCTGCTGGTTACATAATTGGAGGTCAGACAACTGATGCTCCAGTTCTAGGAGTACTTAACGGAATATTTTACAACGCGGCTACAACTTTAAAGCCAACGTTTGCAAATCATTACGTACAAGTAACACCAGCAAACTCAGAAGATATCGATGCATTTGTATTCGATAACCCTCAACAACAATACGTAGTATCAACTGACGCGGCAGTCGCTCAAGCTGGTTTTCTAGAAACGTATGACATGAACACAACAGCTGGTAGTACAACTACTGGTCAGTCTTCAGCTACTCTAGATATCGGCGACACAAGTGCTGACGCAGCTTCATGGAGATTATTAAGATCTGCTGAAGATCCTGAAAACCAGGATATTACTGCAGCTTTTGCTTCAGTAGTAGTAGTTGCTAATCTAATTGAGCTACAAAACTAATAGCAGAATAGGAGAACAATAATGGCTATATCACGATCACAACTAGTTAAAGAACTAGAGCCAGGTTTGAACGCACTGTTCGGCTTGGAATATAAACGTTATGAAAATCAGCATGCTGAAATTTATAACGAGGAATCATCTGACAGAGCTTTTGAAGAAGAAGTTATGTTATCTGGTTTCGCTAACGCACAAGTAAAAGGTGAAGGCTCTGGAGTTTCATTTGATGAAGCACAAGAAACTTTCACTGCTAGATACACTCACGAGACTGTAGCTTTAGCGTTCGCAATCACTGAAGAAGCGATTGAGGACAACTTGTATGATAGACTTGCGTCTAGATATACAAAAGCTTTAGCAAGATCTATGAGTAACGCTAAGCAAGTAAAAGCTGTTGACCCATTAATTAATGGTTTCACAACTTTTCAATCTGGTGACGGTGTTGCTTTAATGGCAACTAACCACCCGACTGTAGCAGGAACGTTCGCTAATGAATTAGCGACTTCTTCTGACTTAAACGAAACTTCATTAGAACAATCAATGATTGACATTGGTAAAATGACTGATGAAAGAGGTTTAAGAATTGCAGCAAGAGGACTGAAAATGATCATTCCTTCTGAGCTACAATTTACAGCTGAAAGACTTATGAAGTCTCAAGGTAGAACTGGAACAGCTGATAACGATATCAATGCAATCGTATCTATGGGTATGGTTCCTCAAGGTTATAGAGTGAACAACTACCTAACAGATACAGATGCGTTCTATATCTTAACAGACGTGCCTAACGGTATGAAAATGTTCAACAGAGCACCATTGACAACTGCAATGGAAGGCGACTTTGACACTGGTAACGTAAGATACAAAGCTAGAGAAAGATACTCTTTCGGAGTTTCTGACCCTAGAGGTATTTTTGGTTCGCCAGGAGCGTAATCAATAATTTTTGTGGCGGGACATAGTCTCGCCACAATTTACAAATAGAAAGACAAAACCATGACAAAATTTATAGTAAACATTTGGGCGTATAATCATCACGCTAAATTTAAAGTAGAATCAGAAGATTCCCCAACTGACCTTGAAAAATCTATCCTTGACAAACTTGGAGAAAACAGTATAGTTTGGGAAAACCTTGGAAATAGTTATAATGACAAGGTAAATAGAATAACCTATGAGGAGGTTATAGATGATACAAGACCTATACAAAGCAAAAAGGTCCTTGGAGTTGAAGTGGGAACAGGAGCATCTATCTAACAATAGATACACTCTTGAAATGGTCAGAATTGATGACAAAGTAAAACAAATCATCACTGACATTAAGCTGGAAGAAGCAGCAATTGCCCATAGACAGAACACAATAGAAGGTTCTGCTCCAGAAGTTTCAGTAGCTACTTAATCAAAAGCTACATCGTTGGAATAAATCCACTCCACACTACAGGCTCTCTTGCACTCTACTAAAAACTAGTATATACTTTTGTCACTATACATAAATTAATATTCTGCATGGACGCAGTATAGTCGACGGCCTAGAGACCATGTGGAATTTAACTAGGAGAATAATCATGGCACAAACTAACTTTTCTGGACCTATTACGGCTGGAAACATAAGAAATACTACAGGTACAATTGTTGGAACTGATGTTAAAAACACAGGACAAGTTTTAATGTCTCAATCATTTTCATTTACTTTTGCTACCGAAGGAACAGCAACTGATACAAACGTTGTGATCCCAGCTAACTCTCAAATCGTATCTGTTGACGTAAACGTAGAAACTGCGTTTAATGATTCAGGTGCAGATATACTTGAAGTTGGTTCATCTGCGGATACTGATTTATATGTTAACGACACAGTCATATCAGCAGTAGGCTCAATCGCTATGGGCACAGCTGCATTATGTGCAAACTGGAAAGATATTGGAACTTCTGATGTTAGAATTGGTTTCATCTATAATGGTGCAAACAATGACGCTTCAGCAGGTGCTGCTACAGTAACTATTAATTATTTGCAGAACAATAATTTAAGTTAATAAATAATTAGTGTGGGGCTTCGGCCCCACATAAAATTAATTTTAAGGAGAAACAAATATGAGTTCAGATCAGAAATTTACAACACTTACAGCTGATGGACAGGTTAAAACTGCTTCAGGAGGATCTACTAATATTGGTCCTGCTAGAGTTACATATATTCAAGGTAGCGGTATTACAAATATAAAACTTTATGATGCAGCAACAGCATCTGGATCAATTGTATTTGAAGCTACTTTTGGAGATGAAGGATTAGATATCTATGTACCAGGAAATGGTATTAGATTTGAAACTACTATCTATGCAGATGTAACTGGAACAGGATCTATTACACTTGGATATACTGGCTAGGAGGCTAAATGGCTAACACTACCTCGGGCACAACTACTTTCGATAAAACTTTTGCTATTGATGAAATAATAGAAGAAGCTTTTGAACGTCTTGGTATTCAACAAGTAACTGGTTATCAATTAAAAACTTCAAGAAGATCATTAAATATAATGCTTCAGGAATGGGGCAACAGAGGTATTCACTATTGGGAAATAGGAGAACTTGATTTAGATTTAATTCAAGGACAAGCAGAGTATAAATTCTTTAGATCATCTGGAGACGGTACAAGTGCTACTTCAAATCCAAATGGTATTTATGGAATATCCGATGTCCTTGAAGCACAATTAAGAAGTAATAGAACAGCAACAGATCAATCTGATAGTCCAATGACTAAAGTTGATAGATCAACTTATGGTGCTTTTTCAAATAAACTTTCACAAGGTACACCTAATCAATATTGGGTACAAAGATTTATAGATCATGTTAGTATTAATGTCTATCCTACACCTGATTCAACTAATGCATCTAAAGATATTCATTTCTATTATATAAAAAGAATTCAAGATGTCGGAGCTTATACTAATGCAACTGACATGCCTTTTAGATTTGTACCATGTATGGTTTCAGGGTTAGCTTATTACCTATCTATGAAATATCAACCACAACTAACTCAGAATTTAAAATTACTTTACGAAGATGAATTTCAAAGAGCATTAGCTGAAGATGGTTCAGCTTCAAGTACATTTATTACACCAAAAGCTTATTACCCAGGAACTTAATGTCTAAGTACGCAACAGGAAAACATTCAAAAGCAATTTCTGATAGATCAGGTATGGAATTTCCATACAGAGAAATGGTTAGAGAATGGAATGGTTCATTTGTTCATTACACAGAGTATGAACCAAAGCAACCACAACTTGAACCAAAACCAATAGGTGGTGATGGTGTTGCATTATTAAATGTAAGACCAGATAGAACAGAACCAATTACAACTGTTATGATACCTCAAGATGGTTTTGAAACATACCAAGCAGGATCAGGAATTATAAATGTAAGTGTACCTGGACACGGTTTAACGAATGGTACGACATATTTATTTAGAGGACCTCCAACAATTTCACCTGGAACAGGAACAACAACTAATCCTGTTTTTGCTTATGCAACTATTCCTAATTTTGATGGAATAACTGGTGCACAAATAGGACAAGGATCAGGTTACGCTATTACAACAGGACTTTATGATAATGGTTCGAGAGTTACAACAGACTATGCTTTATCTAATTTCTTCTTCTTTACAGTTAATACAGATACTGCTACAACAGGAAATGTTAAAGGAGGAGGCTACGGTTGTTCCGTTGGGCCTATAACAATATCGGCATGATTAAAAAAATTATTACTTTTATTAAAAATATGTTTACATGTGAAAGACAAGATCCTCATCTTGAAATGTATGAAGATGTAAGACTTGATAAAAAAGAAAAAATAAAAAGAAAATATAAGGATAGTTCAGAGTAATGGCTTACACTTTAGCAAATTTACAGGACGATATTAGGAGTTACACTGAAGTTGATGATGGTGTATTTACAACAGGTGTATTAGATACAATAATTAAAAACGCAGAAAATAAAATTTATAGAGAAGCAGACAGTGATGATAATAGATTTTATGCAACATCCGCTTTAGTAAATGGAAACAGATATGTAACTATTCCAACTGATTTAAGAACAATTAGATATGCACAATTAACTGATTCAGCAGGTGATCAAACTTTTTTAGAAAAAAAAGATACGAGTTTTATGGCTGAATATTACAATACTCCAAACACAGCTTCTGGTATTCCTAAGTATTATGGTAACTGGGATGCTGAATTTTGGGTAGTAGCACCTACTCCTAACGCTCAATTTTCAATAACTTTAGCTTATATCAAACAACCTATTAGTATAACAAATACAACACAACCAACAGCAGCTCCAGCAGCTACTAATGGAACTTATACAAGTAATAAATATCAAGATTTACTTTTATATGCTTGTCTGGTAGAAGCATATGGGTACTTGAAAGGTCCCGTAGATATGTTACAATACTACGCACAAGCTTATCAAAAAGCAATGCAATCGTATGCGATCGAACAACAAGGTCGTAGACGCCGAGACGAATATCAAGATGGTGTTATTCGTACTCCTTTAAAATCACCGTCACCGTAAATTTAAGGAGAAAACAATATGGCAAATATAATACCGTTCTCATTTAGAGGAGAGCTCTTTTCGGGAACACATAACTTTGCAAATGGAGGAGATGCTTTCAAAATAGCTTTGTATACATCTAATCCTTACTCAACATCTAGTACAGTTGTACTTACAACTAATGAAGTTAGTTCTTCTGGTAGTTCAAACTATGAGAGAAAAGCTTTAGGTTCTCAAGCAGTGGCAAGTTCAACTGCAGTTGCTTCAGTTGACTTTGCAGATAGTACTTGGGCTAGTGCTACTTTTACAGCAGCATTTGCAGCAATCTATAATGATGACAAGAGTGATAAGTTATGTGTAGTATTAGATTTCGGTGGAAACAAAACGGCTACTAATGGTACGTTTACAGTTTCTTATCCAGATCCAAGTACACCGGCTAATGCAATTATAAGCATGGCATAAGGAGAAAATTAAATGGCGTTTAAATTAAACGATAGGGTTAAAGAATCCAGTTCGACTACTGGTACAGGTACGTTTACACTTGGTGGTGCGGTAACAGGTTTTGAAACTTTTGCTGCAGGTATCGGTGGAGGTAATACTACATACTATTGTATTTTTGAAAACGGTACTAATAATTTTGAAGTTGGTTTTGGAACTTTAAACGGAGGAGCAAGTACACTTGCTAGAACTAATATTATTTCTAGTTCTAATAGTGATGCTGCTGTAAACTTTGCAGGTGCAACAGAAGTATTTTGTACAGTACCTGGTGCAAAAATAAGTTTACCTACTCCTGAAGAATATGGTTCTTCATCAGCGCCTAAAATAATTACAGTTAAAGTTGGTACTAAAACGACAGCTCATCCATACTCAGGTCAAGGATCTTCAAGTGCATATTTCTTTGATGGATTAGAATCACCAGCAATTACATTTTCAGGTGCAGATGCATCTTACAAATATTATTATAGATTTGATCAATCTGATTCTACTAACTCAGGGCACCCTTTAAGATTTTATTTAGAAGCAGATAAAACTACAGCTTACACAACAGGTGTAACTACTAATGGTACAGCTGGATCGTCCGGAGCATATACTCAAATAGCAGTAGATGTTAACACACCAAATGTTTTATATTATCAATGTTCAAGTCACTCTTTAATGGGTAACTTTGCAAACACTATATCTAATTATGTTAATGGTGCTTTAAATGTAGGTACATTACTTAAAATGCCTGACAATACATCTGCTAAAATATTAGTTGCAGATGGTACAAGTTATCAAGAATCAGCAGTATCAGGTGATGCAACAATCGCATCTGGCGGAGCATTAACACTAGCTAACTCTGGAGTATCAGCAGCTAGTTATACAAATTCATCAATTACGGTAGATGCAAAAGGTAGAGTTACTTCAGCATCAAGTGGAGCAGCAGGGGTATCAGCAGGGTTTGTTACTGCTATGGCCATTGCGTTATAATAAAAAATAGTTTATAAGGAGAATTATGGCACAAGATTTTGAACGATATATACAAAGAAACGTAGGAACATCAGCAGCGACTGTTCATACAAGTAATTCAGATGATGCAATAATCTCTGTACGTTGCGCAAACACAACTACATCAACAATAAATATAGATGTATTTATCAATGATGGATCAAACGATTATTATTTAATTAAAAATGCGCCAATAGTTAGTGGTGGATCTTTAGAACTAATTGACGGCGGAAGCAAAATTGTAATGCTGAACAATGACGTGTTAAAAGCTAAGTCAGATACCGCGTCAAGTTTAGATGTATGGGCTTCTTTCGTTGATGCAATAAGCACGTAGGAGTAAACATGGCGTATCTAGGAAACGTTCCAGCAAGAAGTTTTATAAGTTTTGAGAGACAGGTATTTACTATCGTCAATTCTCAAACTGCGTATACCCTATCACATAGTGTTACTAACGAAAACGATATTAGACTTGTTGTAAATAACGTAGTCCAGGAACCTGGATCCGGTAAAGCTTATACTGCAACGGGCACAACTCTTACACTATCAGCGGCATTAACAAATGGTACAGACGAAATGTACTGTGTATTTTTAGGAAGAGCAGTAGGAACAGTCAACGCTCCTGCAGGATCTGTGGGCACTTCACAATTAGCTGCGGACGCAGTTACAAATGCTAAAATTGCTGACGATGCAATTAGCGATGAACAACTTGATCCAACTGTAATTACAGGTCAAACAGCAGAAACATCAATTGCTACAGATGATTTAATTTTATTATCAGATACTTCTGCTTCTGGTGCATTGAAAAAAATGACTAGAGCAAACTTTGTATCTGGTGTTGGTGGAACTAACACTCCAGCTTTTCAAGCATCACTTACAAATAGTTTATCTATATCAGATGGTACAACTACAGATATTGTTTTTAATAGTGAACTTTATGATGTTGGTAGTTGTTATAATAATAGCACAGGAGTTTTTACAGTGCCTAGTGGAGAAGCTGGAAAATATTTATTTGGAGTAAATGTATTATTTACTGATGGTAATGGAAACGTATCAGATATGCTTTTATATGCACATACGACAATATCATCATCTGGAGATCAATCTCAAATTGCAAGAGCAGAAAGTACATCAAATGGAACTACATTTACTCAAAGAAATTTGGGTATGACTTTTACATTAAATTTAAGTGTTGGAGATGTAGTAAAAATACAAGCCTATGCAGATACAAACAATGGTTCTGCAACTGGAGTTGGAACTGGTGGAACACCAGGTAAAACAATTTTTTATGGATACAAAATTATAGAATAAGGAAAATAAATTATGGCAATAGATAAAGTAACATCGGCATCGATAACAACAGACGCAGTAGGACCAACTCAATTAAACGAGGCATCTAACTACGCATTTACAGGGACCGTGACTGGCGCTGGTGCAATTACATTAGCTGATCAATGGCATATAACAGCAAGTATTGATGCTGATAATTCTAATACTGACACAGTTATTACAAACTGGACACAAGATGGATATGGTGAACAGGGAAGAATAGGTACAATGTCCGAAAGTTCTGGAATATTTACTTTCCCATCAACAGGCATATACCTTTGTGAACTTGCTCTTACATTTTATTATGGTGTAGCTGCTTCTAATTATAATTATTCAAGAATACAAGTTACAACTAATAATTCCTCTTATAACACCAGAGCAGAAACAACTAATTTTACCAGAGCTGCTGAAAACTATATAACAACATCACCAACATCAATGATTATAGATGTTACAAATACATCTAATGTTAAAGTAAGACCAGTTTATCATGTAAGAAGCTCTGGAACTGATGTTGAGGGTGGATCTATTGTAAGAAGTTATTTTAAATTTATAAGATTAGGCGACACATAAAATTAACTAGAATTTTAACACATATGTGTTAAAAACAACAAATAAGGAGAACAAACTATGGCATCACTATCAAGCAAGGTTAAAACTTATTGCGCTAATAACGGCGTAGCAAATGTTGACTTTTTAGCAGACGTTTTGCTTCAGGATGACTCAAATGGTTCGGGCCCTTACATCAAGGAATGGAATGTTTCAGGTGTAGCGCAACCAACTGATGAGCAACTGAATGCTGTAGATTCTGCTGCAGATCTCGAAGAGAGACAAAATGCAGTTAGATCTACAAGAAGAAGCGCCTACGGTGATCTAGGTTCACAGTTAGACATGCAGTACCACGACAATGTTGACGGTACTACTACATGGAAAGACCATGTAGAAGCTGTTAAGACTGCAAACCCGATCCCTACAGAGTAAAGGATAAAAACATATGGCTTACGTTGGAAAAGCTCCCTTAACAGGAGCGTATCAAGTTCTGGATAATATTGCATCAGGGTTCAATGCTTCTGCAACAGCATTTAACTTAACGGTGGGTGGCACTGCTGTGCTTCCAGGAAACGAAGCTAGTTGTATAATTTCTATTTCAGGGGTAGTTCAAGATCCATCAGCCTTTGTAATATCAGGTTCACAGATTACTTTTACATCGGCGCCAGCAGCAACAGATACTTTTTTTGGTACTGTGCTTGGTAATACTTTTGATATCGGTACACCGACAGATTCATCAGTAACATCTGGTTCTTTGTCATCAACTTTTTTCGTGAAAAATTCACAAACATGGAGTAGTATATCTATGGCTGGATCTACAAACGGAGCCTTGGTTGGACCCGTTACAGTTTCAGGCACAATAACAATACCATCAGGGAGTACATTCGTAATTTTATAATGAGTAAACTAGAAACAAATCAAGTTGATCCAGCTACAGGCACTACGCTAACGCTAGGCACAAGTGGAGATACAGTAAGTATTCCATCTGGAGTATCTCTTAATGCTAATGATGGTGTCACAATTACAACTGCTGATAACACTGACACTCTTACTTTAGTATCAACAGACACAGATGCAAACTATGGGCCAAATATAGAGATGTCTAGACCAGTTACTGGTGTAAACAGCGATCTACTTGGTCGTATAGATTTTTCTGGTCAAGATTCTGCTGGTAATACTCATAATTATGCTTCGATAGAAGCAATAATTGCAGATGCATCATCAGGTTCTGAAGATGGTAGATTTATGATTAGATCAGAAGTTGCTGGTGCTACAAAAAATATGTTCGATATAAATGGTTCAGAGTTTGTATTTAATCAAGATGGTGTTGATTACGATTTTAGAGTTGAAACCTCAAGTCAAACTCATGGTGTATTCATGGAAGGTTCTAGTGGAAATACTTTTATAGGAACTTCATCTGGTTCTATTGGTAATGTTGGTGTTAAAATGTTTGGAACAGATGATTCTACTAATAAATCTGGAGTAAACATAGTTACTGCTGGAGGTAACACACCTTGTAGTCTTAACAGAAGCACTGGAGATGGCGATCTTATGTCATTTAGATCAGAAACTACTCAAGAAGGAACAATCGCTGTAAGTGGTACAACAGTTTCATACAATGGATTTACTGGTACTCACTGGTCAAGATTTACAGATAATTCTACACCTACAATTTTAAAAGGCACAGTTTTAGAAACTTTAGATGAGATGGTTGATTGGTATAATTTAGAATTTGATGTAACTGAAGATGGTAAAACTTGGAAAGAAAAAATACCTCATGTATTAGCTGATGGTCAATCAGTTGGAGATATTGTTACTTATAATCATGAAGGAACAGATTACCAAGCAACAATAGTTAAAGAAGATGACATCAAACACATGAAATCAAAAGTATCTGACACAACAGATGCTAAAAATGTTTATGGTGTATTTAATTGTTGGGAACAAGGAGATGAAGGTTATAATGATTTTCTTGTTGCTTCAGTTGGATCATTTGTAGTTAGAATTAAATCTGGTCAAACGATTGCTAAAGGAGATTTACTACAATCAAATGGAGATGGAACTGCAAAAGTACAAATAGATGACAATGTTAAATCTAGTAGTTTTGCAAAAGTATTATCAACAACAGTAATTGAAACTTATGATGATGGATCGTTTATTGTTCCATGTTCATTAATGTGTTAAGGATAAATTATGGCAGACGGAACTTTAAAAGTAGGAACAATAACAAACAGCGCAGGATCTGGTAACATTACTATTGGATCGGGTGTTACGTTGTTATCTAGCGTCCCAGCTTTTGAAGCAAGTTTATCATCTGAACAAACAGTATCAGATGCATCAAATACTAAGGCACAATGCAATATTGAAAATTTTGACACTGATGGTGCTTATGATAATTCTACTAACTATAGATTTACACCACAAGTTGCTGGCAAATATTATGTATATGGTTCTGTTGCAGCAAATGCTACTTCAAATTATCTTCAACACTCAAAATCATTAATTTATAAAAATGGAAGTACGGTTAAAGAATCTAGATTATATAATAGTGATGGACACCACATGGCAAACACAGTTCCAGTGGTGGCAATAGTAGATATGAATGGTTCAACGGATTACCTCGAGCTTTATGGTTTTGCTGATAACACAGCTGGATCACCTGTATTTCAAGCCACTCATACATATTTTGGAGCATATAGGATAGGAGCATAATGACAGCAATTTTAAAAGTAGACACGATACAAGATACATCAGGTAATAACATTATCAACGAGAGTTCTGATACTATTACTATCGGAGCAGCTGGGGATACAGTTACTGTTCCAGGAACAGAGGTAAAATCAAATAAATTATCACCTGCTTCAGGAACTGCTTTGCAAATTGGAGACAGTGGTGACACTATTACAATTCCTTCAGGAGCAACGATAGCTAATTCTGGAACAGCCACAGGTTTTGGTGGTGGAAAAGTTTTACAAGTTGTTTTTGGTTCAACATCTACAGAAACTAGAAATAGCACAAATAATTTAGCTGATACTAATTTAAGTGCAAGTATAACTCCATCTGCAACTAACTCTAAGGTTTTAATAATAGTAATGCAAAATGGTTGTGACAAAACTAATGCTAATGCTGGAAACCAAATGATTATAAAATTATTAAGAGGATCAACACAAATATCAACTTTAACAAATAATGGTGGTTATTCTAATTCTTCTATTCCTTTATCATTCGGTACAGTTGGTGGTTGTTTATTAGATGAACCAAACAGCACTTCATCACTCACATACAAAACTCAATTTTCTTGTGGAAATAATACTGCTGGAGTTGGAGTACAAGGTACTGGTGGAGAAAATTCACATATAACTTTAATGGAAATAGGAGCTTAGATGGCAAAAGTAATAGATGCAATATTAGCAATAAACCCAGATGCAAAAGTTGTAACTAGAGGATCAAATATCGATACTATAGAAATAGATTGGTTAGATGGAACAGCAGAAATATCTAAAGCAGATATTGAAACTAAACTTACAGAATTAAATAATAACGAAGCAGCAGAAACTGCTGCAAAAGAAACTAAAAAAGCCTCTGGTAAACAGAAGCTAAAAGATTTAGGATTGGACGACGACGAAATTAAAGCGTTGATAGGATAAATTATGGCGATAACTAGAATTATAACACCTGGGGTAACTGATGATGCAGTGACATTAGCAAAAATGGCACCAGGGACTGATGGAAATTTAATTACTTATGATGCAAGTGGTAATCCCGCAGCAGTTGCTACAGGAAGTGCAGGACAAGTATTAACTTCTGCTGGCGCAGGTGCACCTCCAACTTTTGCAGCAGCAGCTGGTATTACAATGGCTGACCAATGGAGAATAACTGCATCAGCAACTGGACTTAGTGGTGTATCAAATAAAATTTCATCAAATTGGGAAAGAACTGATGCGCCTAGTGGTTATGGAACAATAGGTTCTGCAATGACAGAAAGTAGTGGTGAATTTAGTTTTCCAGCAACTGGTATTTATCTTATAATGTATAAAATAAATGGAAAAAGTACAACTACTGGTAATAATAGATATGCGAATGGAAACCTTTATACATCAACAGATGGTGGATCAAGTGTTGCTATAGCAGCAAGAGGTGCAGGTAGTGGAAGTGGAAATCTTTGGGATTTTGAAACAACAGCAATTTTTATTTTTGACGTAACTAATACATCAACTCATAAAGTACAAATGGGTTATGAATTTGAAGGATCAACATCAATTTATGGTGGCACAAATGACAGTCAAACATGTGTAACATTTATAAGATTAGGAGATACATAGAATGAATAGAGATTATTTTCAAGATGCTTTAGGAATGTTTAATGTAGGTAAAATTCAATGGTATGGTTTTAAAACTCACGATGATAATGGTAATAAAATTCCTAACAAAGATCGTATGCAACATAAATATATAAAATTGAATGATGACACAGCAACTATGCCATCAGAAGCAGAAGTAAATGCAAAGATACAAGAACTAAAAGATGCTGAACAAGACGCAATAAATAAAAAAGCCTCTGGCAAACAAAAACTAAAAGACTTGGGATTAACCGACGCCGAGATAAAAGCATTAACGGGAGCATAGACCATGCTCGGACTAACTTCCTTATCCGGTGCTCCAATAGCGACATCGTTCTTTAACCCTAATGTCCTTATAAATGTAACAGGTAATGCATTAAGTATTGGAGTTGGAACCCCAATACTTAGTACTGATGTAACAGCTAGTCCTAGTGGCTCTCAAGTAAGTCTTGGAGCAGGAACAGTAACTGTTACAGGAACAGCAGTAGTCAATCCTACTGGATCACAGGTATCATTAGGCATAGGAACTGTAGTAGTTTCAGCAGATGCAAACGTATCCGTTACTGGAAACTCATTGACCTTATCAACAGGAAGTGTTACAGTAACAGGAACAGCACTTGTGACTCCTACAGGATCACAATTAACGGCAAACACAGGAGAGGCGGGTATTATTACCTGGAACGATATAGTACCAGGGGTGAACATGACTTGGACACCAATAGACCCTTATTAATAAATTATGGCATCATCTTACTCAACAAATTCAAAATTAGAACTTATAACAACTGGTGAAAAAGCAGGGTTATGGGGCACTATCACTAATACAAACCTACAGATCTTAGAACAATTATCTACGGGTTATTTATCATCTTCACAACTTGCAAGTGGTGATCTTACTTTAGCATTAGACAATGGTGCTACATCAAACGGTAAAAATTTATATATAAAATTAACAGGTACACTTGGTGCAAACAGAAGTGTAACTATACCTGATGGTGCTGAAAGAGTTATGATATTTGAAGATGCAACAACAAGAGGAGCTTCTTCTACATTCTATACTATTACAGTTAAAACTGTATCAGGGTCCGGGGTTGTATTACCTATAGGATCTACTTCATTAGTTTATTCTGATGGTACAAATGTAAATTTAGGACTTAAAAATAAAGGGTATGTAACATTAACTGCTTCAGCTATAACAGCATACACAGCAGTTGACGGAGATCAAATTTTAGCAAATACAACAGCTAACCCAATTACTGTAACACTACCTGCTTCACCTGCAATAGGTTCAGAAGTTACTTTTGTAGATGATAGAGGAACTTTTGCAAATAACAATTTAATTTTAAATAGAAATAGTCAACCTATCTTAGGACTAACTGCAAATTTAACAGTATCTACAAATGGTGCTGCATTTACTTTGTTGTATGTAAACTCTACAAGAGGATGGGTCTACAAAGATAACATATAGGAGCACGGACCATGGCCCTTATTGATTTTACTATTAAACCGGGTATCGATAAACAAGATAC
>Ga0099800_1073_pt1 | contig 30028 bp, 23 predicted proteins | sample Uncmet6_SortRC_1_FD_89868 | JGI IMG/M metagenome (GOLD analysis project Ga0099800, IMG submission 89868) | Marine eukaryotic communities from CALCOFI LINE 67, Pacific Ocean - CN11_C50_N6_SortRC_1 | ecosystem: Environmental > Aquatic > Marine > Oceanic | place: Pacific Ocean: Monterey Bay... | reverse complement strand
TTATGAATAGATATCTTTGGTGTCCGTCAAAGCTTCAGGACCGCTGGTCGAAAGCTTTAGCGACAGCACCGTTGCCACGCGCGTGCAATGGTAGCAATCCCCATCTCCACCACGGCGGCCAACTTTCATATGACGCCAAGCACGCACGGCGTCACGCCGTGCTAGCAGGCACCTTGGTTGTGATCGCCGCGTGGGAGGAGACATCACAAAGACGGCGAGTCTCTTGCGGCGTCTCGTCTTGTTCCTTGCGTATCAAAGATTGTATGAGTCATCAGTGTATCATTACGATGAATCATCACATCATTCAATCTCCACTCACGTTCTGCTTTGATGATACGATGACTGTCCGATGATTCCCTTCCGCTCCTTGTCATGCTTCAAGCGCGCCCTCGCCAGAGCGATTTTCGTATTCAACTTGGCTCTGGTCGAGGTTGGGCTCCCACTGATATTCATATTGAGCGGGTCGCCGTGCTGATCGTCGGGCGCCCGGCCCGCTGGGAGCAGACACAGCTTGGAGAGGTCCGTGGCCATCATACTGGCCCTGCCCGGACCTCGGAGGCTCATCGGAGACAACCATCCCTGCTCCGTCGCCTTCGCGCTCAGGCGACTCGTCGGTCTGTGGCCCAAGGCACTGTCAGATTCCTCGCGCCGGGAGGGCGGCTGCGTCCCACTCTCTGATGATCGAGACGACAGTGAACGCCCGCAAACATTCATGTCACGATGTCGATGAGATGATTCCGTGTGAAGACGCTGTGGTGAGCTCGGATGAGCGGTCCTTGGGCCTCGAGTTCGTCGCTGCTCTTGAGTCCGACGTCGCACGCATCCCTCCTCGTCGCCGCGCGGCACAGCTGCGCATCGCATCGCAGGTCCGACCATACGATCGTCTACGATGTGGTCACCATTCATGTCAGGCACGGACCCTGCAGGCGCCGAGCGCGATATTCGCGCAGCGCCAACGGAGCCAACGCCGACGGCTGCGCGTGCGGGCACACTAGCGTCCACAGCGTCCGCCTTGGGGGCATTCCCACTAGCTCGAGCTCCGTCGCAGACGCCATTCTCCAGCCCGTCCCTTGCTCTCGTGTCGAGGCGTGCCGCTTCATTTAATCGGGCGAGCGAGCTGCCACGGGGCGTGTCGATATTCTTGGTCCGCGCGTGCACTGCGCGCATCGCCATTCTCGTCGTGCCGGAGGCATCCTCTCGCATCATCCTCGTCCATCCTTCACTGGTCCTGGCACGTCTCTGCGTCGCCGCGAATGATGAAGAGGAAGAAGACGGAAGCGGCGGTGTGGGAGTTTTGAGGTAGGTCGTCAGGCGTCCAGACTCCGCGTGAGAGTCAATGAGAATGTTCTTCCTCCGAATGGAGTAGATCGCAGCGGCATCGCTGGCGACCCTCATCTTCCTCTGCGCCTCGCTGGTGCGGTAGCCCACTGCTGTCGCTCCTCCAGCCGTTCGGTTGCTACTGCTGCTGCAACTGCTGCGTCGATGCCGACTCGCTCGATCGGAAGAGGGATACTTGTCACTGTGGGCAGCAACAGATGCGACGGATACCGTGCCAGGACGATGCATTTGTTGGCCGCTCAATGGGCGTGGGCTCGATGAAGATGAAGATGGAAGGTTGACTGTCGGTGAGTTGAGCCACCGGAGGTGGACAGGCCAGTGCACCGTGCCGCCCGGATGGAGACCGCTCGATCCACTGAGCATCGCCAGCGTTTACGTCAAGGACAGAGAGAGAGAGAGAGAGAGAGAGAGAGAGAGAGAGAGACAGACAGACAGATGTTTGTGCGTGTGTGTAAAGCGTCAGAACCATCAATATGTATTTCAGGAGAGTCCCGTGTCGATACGCTGCTGCCGCCAGGCGCAGCGTGCTTCCTCACAGCGGGATACAGCGATGAGCTCAATTGTGGCGTAATACTTCCGCGTCGTACCTTCGCTCTGGATACGCCGCACAGCCTCTCGAGAGGAGCCTGGATACGGGAAGAATTCCTGGCATGTATACACTATCATAGAAGCTCGATGCGAACTCTCCCGAATGACCGATGCCTTCTCCATCCTCCACATCATGCATCTCGTGTTGGTCGCTCGTCCCAGCTCCACTGTATCCGTATCCGTATTCAGCGAGGCTCTGCATCGACCTCGAGTTGCAATCTCCGGATTGCGACGCAACGTCCGAGGTACTCGTCGTCGGACAACCGAGCGGTGCGCTTATGTCGGTGTCGAACCCCCATCGCAGTAGCTGTTTCTGCTGCTGTTGAATGTGATAATGCCGGAGCACTGAGGACGGTGTCGACGGCGACACAATCACGATTTCAGCCATCGTTTGCGTCCCGGGGCCACGGTGGTGGACCGATTGACCCGGGAAGGACCCAACCTCTGCGCGACGCCTCCAACAAGGATTTATGAAAACCAAACAAGCCGTCAAGCTGTCAAAGCCTCTCCAACCGCCAAGCTGTCCAGCCTGCGAATGCTTTGACGCGAGCCTGGATGTATACTGTCTCTTTTTTTTTTTTTCTTTTTTTTTTTGTGTTTGTTTGTTTTCTGTACGGGTTGCTTGCTCTTGGTCGACCCAGACGCTCCCTCCCCCTCCCTCCCTCCCTCCCTCTCTCTTCTTTTTCTTCTTTGGACCTGACTTTGTGGTCCAGCTTCCTACCAATTGAAGAGAAGATATAAAAATTTCCATTGTACATGAAAAATTATATATATAAAAGACGCTTTTGGTACAAGTCGTTTTTTCACTGGTGACGTATCAGAGGCGCCAAGGAGAAAGACAGAGAGAGACAGAGAGAGAGACAGAGAGAGAGAGAGAGAGAGAGAGGGAGGGAGAGAGCGGCGGCGTGTCCCTTTGTGTCCGCGCCGCGTGGCCCTCCGTCTCACGTAGTCTCTGTCTCCGTCTCCTCATTGCCTCTCGGTGGAACGCGCAGAAACTATATATATTTACTCACGGTATATTCATACGCACATACGTGAGTGGAGGAAACTGGAGCTTTCTGCGTGAGGCGTGGTGGCTGTGGGAAGACGAGGAAGGCGGCGATGATGGCGGCGACGGCGGCTGCTATGGCGCTGCGGCGGAGCCAGGCGGCGGCGACGACCACGACGACAGTGGTGTCATCCGATTTAATGGGAACGGTGCAGATGCGCACTCTCATGGGTAGCTTGCTGGGAAGGGCGGGGTGGTCGCTGCCGGTGTGGGAGCGGGCGGCCGCCGGATCGTCGTGCGCTTGGCGCGGCGTATCGTCGGCGTCGGGGGGCGGGCGGGATGCGGCGGCGGCGGCGGCGGCGGCGGCGACTGTCGCAAGTCTAGGGAGAGAAATTTCGACCGCACCTACCGGTCAGCCGTCTCCGCTGACACACCCGCATTTGATGAAGCCCGGCGACCTGACGCCCGGCATTCCGTACGAGGAATACCGGTCGCGTCGGCAGCAGTTCGCGACGAGTTTCCTCGGCGACGCGCGACTCGGCGGCGACGCGCAGATGGCGATCATCACTTCTGACCCGCAGAGAATTTTGAACGGCGTTATTCCGCTGCCGTACCGTTTCGACTCGAACTTCTTCTACCTGACGGGCATAACGGAGCCGGGGCCGGTGGCGATGATCGAGCGCCGGGATAATCACGGCGACGGCAGCGGTGACGATTTCGTGTACACGCTGTTCGTGCCTCAGCAGACGGCGGAGGACGTGCGGTGGAACGGGCGGTCGCTCTCAATTGAGGGTGCTCTCGGTGTTTTCGGCGCACACGAGGCGTACCCGTTGTCTATGTTCGAGCAAGTTCTGCAAAAGAAATTGGCTAAGACGAGCGCGTCGGACGCTGCGCGCGCGGGCCGCATCGTTGCGGACCGGCACAAGCTGCTGGACGCGGGCCTCGCACAAGTCTCGCCGACGCTGTCGCGTTACCTCGATGCCTGCTCGAGCGACACGTCTGCGGCCAGGGGCGGCGGCACCCACACGTCGCTCGACTGGAAGGTGTCGCAGATGCGGTGGAGGAAGAGCGAGTCGGAGCTGGCGCTGATGCGCGAGGCGGCGGCGATCAGCGCGAACGCCTTCAACGTGTGCATCGGCCGCGGGTCCGCGGGCTCACGCGCCGCTTCTGTGGGGTCGGCGCGTGAGGACGGGGTGTGCGTTGCCGGCGGCTTCGAGGACTCGGTAATGGCGAGATTCCAGTACGAGTGCCACAGGCGGGGCGCAAGGCACATGGCGTACCCGCCCGTGTGCGCGTCTGGGTCGAACAGCGTTGCGGTGCACTACTGCGACAATCAGCAGACGATCAGGAACGGCGAGCTCTTTCTGATGGACGCCGGCTGCGAGCTCCATGGCTACTGCTCGGACATCACGCGTACGTGGGCGGTGGACGGGGTTTGCACCTCCGCGCAGCGCGCTGTCATGGACATTGTGCTGCACACACTGAACGTGTGCACAAACGCCATCAACAACGGCGGCAGCTCCGTGAGCCTGCACGACCTGCACATGCTGAGCGTGGTGGAGCTCAGCAGGGGCCTCATCGACCTGGGCGTGTGCAAGGGCACCGTGAGCAGCGTGGTGCAGAGCGGTGCGTACCGGCCGTACTATCCGCACAGTGTGGGCCACTGGCTCGGCCTCGAGACGCACGATACGCCGCACATTCCGTCGCACAGGAGCCTCGAGGCGGGCGCAGTGCTGACGCTCGAGCCCGGCCTGTATTTTAGCAACGAGTCTGGCGCACCGGGCGCAGGCCACCGCTCGACCCTGGCGAAGATGGGCGAGGTGCCCAAGTACCTCAGGGGCATTGGCATCCGCATTGAGGACGACATCGTTGTGGCCAAAGATGGATCGCCGGAGGTCATTACCCTCGGCGTCCCGCGGGACCTCGACCACACGGGCTCGGGCTGGGCGCGTGGACAGTGAGACTACAGTTGGTAGTGTGTCAGAATTTTCCGTTCCAATACAAGCATATCATACATGAACATTACAAATGCCGGCTCGAAATGCCACGCGCAGATCACTGTTGGTCCTCCAACTTCGACATAACGTCTGCGTCTAGCTCGGGCGCCTCGACCGCTTCCAAATACGCTTGCGAGAGGTAGTAGGGCACCCGCGGACCATCCTTAGACTCCTCTGCCAGCAGTACGTACGGGTCATACACAGGCCTCGCCTGCACTGACCCCTCGGCGCCGGCCGTCGAGCCCACGTGAATGAAATCCTCTCCGTAGAACTAGAGAAAGGAATCGCCACGTGTGGTGTCAGGTGCGTGAGTTTGGGTGGGAACAGCGACGGCGAGAAGGGAGACGGAGACCGTGGAAGCCATCAGTAACGACGGGTCGCACGTAAGCAGCGCAGTCCTCCGTCGAAATGAAGAAAAAATAGGCAAAGTCACTGTGATGTCGTACGTAGTAAAGACCGCCGACGCCACCGAGCACTATCGTAATAAGCGGCGCAAAACTCAGGAAAAACGTGGAACCGAGCTGCAGCAGAGAACTTGCGCGCGAGGGCAGTCCATCAAGGCCCTCAGAATTAAGTTTGCGCGATCGCTCGAATTGACCCTGAGTGACGTCCTCGTTTGCCGTCGAGGAGGCCTCACGCTCGCCATTAAAGAAGGATGAAAACATGCCGAATGCGTCATCATCATCGTCGGTCCGTCGACCCGGCGCTGAGCGGGCAAATCGGGGCGCCGGAGGGATGCTGCGTTTGTTCTTTGCGTTTCCATTTGCTGAGGATTCTGGGTCTCCGGCGCTCAATTTCGCGTCACCGGCGCCCCCCTCTCCCATGCCTCTGCGCGCGATTTCCTCGTAAAAACTCGTGGAGAAGCTGTCCACCTCTCCCTCGCCCCCATCCTCGGCCGTCGCCCGGACGTTCCTCAGCATTGTCTTGACATTCATTCCGTGTATTCTTCGTGTACTCACCCACGTGGACATCTGAGAATTCCGCATTCTCCGGTTTCCGTACGGTGTCACCGGCACCTTCGGCGAGGAGATTGAGGCGTGCCGCTTCATTCGTGCGCTGCTGATGCCGGTGCGCCCTACTGCTAGAATTATCCTCTTTTTTTTTCCAGCACCAAAAAAAACTGAGAGTGACGGTCAATTCAACTGCGCCTGAGACTGTCTTTGAATTCTCGGTTCCTTCGAGCACTCTGTTCTGTGTGTGATTGAATGGTGTCCGTCAACAACAACTCTCCCTCCCTCTCTCCCTCCCTCCCCCTCCCTCCCTCCCTCCCTCTCTCTCTCCACGGTGTCGTGTGGCCATGAATCAGAGAACAAAATAAAGATCTTCTGAATTTCAAATAGACAATTATATGTAAAGTATCCCTATTTATTCAAATTTATTCAGACCAAATATTCCATGAGAGTACTATAATTTCATATGTAGATATCTAATGTAATATAGAATAAACATTTTTTGATATATTCTTCAAAAACGAATGACCACTTTCTATGATAGAACAGACACAGAGGGAGGGAGAGAGAGGGGGAGAAGAAAGAAAAAAGGAGGGAGGGAGGGAGGGAGGGAGCGATGGCCTGTGTGGCGTCTGAGCTGGCCAAGACGCCGCCGCTGCTCAAAGGCATCGATCCGAACGCCGAACCCCCGTGCATCCGACGACTGTACAAACAGATATTACAATGGGACTATTTCAAACTGTCCATCGAAAATGAAACGGACGGTGTACAATACGAGAAGGAGGGCGTGGACACTGATGCCGCTGAGGAGCGCGCGGAGAAGAGGAGGGAGAAGGATGATAGGATCGCCGCGGCGGCGGCGGCGGAGCGAGGTTCCGATTCGAAGGAACTGCTGAGGAGCCTGCCGAGCTCCTTTGGGAGCAGCGGTGATGGATCGATCAAGAATGCGATAAACGAGTACCGGGCGCACTTCGAGCCGCTGCTGCTGGAGGAATGCGCGGCGCAGTTGACAATGGGCGCCGAGGACGGCGAGTACGACGTCTGCCGCGCCGCGATAAACCAGAACTGGCACAACCCGGGCGTCTTCTCGTACTTTCAAATGACCATGCGGTCTTCTGCGCTGGAGCAGTTCGTTGAAGGGGACATCGTGCTCGTGTCGGCGAAATTTCCGGGCGACACAGATGCGAGCGAACACCCGCACACTCTCGGGCTGATGTCCAGCAGCCAGGGCGAGAACAGTATGTACATCGCCGTGTTCCTGGAATCGGATTCCCAAGTGCAGAGTACGCGGCTCGGGCGCATCCGCATGACGAGCGCCTCGATGGTCGATGCCACGCGCACCAAAATGCTCAGCGAGACCCAAGGTGGCGACGGCGGCTGGCACTGCTGCCGGCTGTGCAACCTTGCTACCATCCTGCGCGAGTGGAGCGCTGTGAACTCGATCGAGGACATTCGATTTGCGGATACCCTTCTCTCTGGGAGCGACGCAGATGCAGCGACTTCATGCAGCAGTCACCCCAATGGCGATGCGGGTGACCCTCTGCCCATCTCGAAGCGGTACAGCCGCACATGGGAGGTTCCCGAGGCGCTGATGGAGCAGCTCCAGGCGAACTACGATCCGACGCAGATGAAGGCGATCCTATCCAGCCTCACCAACCGCCCCGTGGTGCTCATCCAGGGTCCGCCGGGCACAGGCAAGACGAGGACGCTGCTCGGCCTCCTCAGCGTTATCCTGCAGTCAAAGCCGTACGCGGGAACATACCGTGAGCGGGAGGACGAGGGCGATATCGAGGAACAGATAAAGGGCGCCACGCACGCCGATACTCGTATGACTGACGTCAATTGCGCTCAGGATGGCTCAGGCGACGACGGGCGGGGCCATAAGGCCGTCAAGGGGAGGTCGGTGAAAGGGGCCGCTGGCGCTTCGGCGGGGATGAGGACTGAAGGCGCCGATATTGAAATGGGTGCTCAGAAGAAGGACCATACGAACACCTTCAAGCGCGGCATGAGCCCATGGCTTTACGGGGACTCGCGTGACTGGAAGCAGCCGATCCTACCGTGGGAAGTGCCACGCGAACGACTGCGGAATCTGTACGACCCCAAGCCCGGGCAGCTCGTGCAGCTGAGCAAGCACAATGCGCAGCGCGTGCGCATCCTCGTATGCGCGCCGTCCAACGGCGCCGTGGACGAGATTGTGATGCGCCTGATGGAGGAGAAACTCTTCCACGAGGATGGCTCTCGCTACTCCCCGAAGATTGTACGCATCGGTGTGAAGATTCACGACGAGGTGAAGGGCCAGTCGATGGAGCACCTGGCAGCCGAGAAGCTGAAGATCATGAGACGCTCGACCCGCTCGAGGGAGGCGGCCATGACGCTGGACGGAGCGCGGCTCGCCGTGCTCAACGACGCTCAGATTGTGTGCACGACGCTCAGCTACAGCGGCGCGAACATATTCAAGAAGATGGACCGCGGCTTCGACGTCGTCGTGATTGATGAGGCAGCACAGGCAGTGGAGCCGAGCACGCTCATCCCGCTGCAGCACGGGTGCAAGCAGCTTTTCCTTGTCGGCGATCCCGTTCAGCTTCCCGCGACTGTGCTGAGCAGCAGGGCGGTGGAAAAGAGATACGACACCTCGCTGTTTGAACGCTTCCAGAAGAACGGGTACGCTGTGAACGTGCTTCAGACGCAGTATCGGATGCATCCGTCATTGCGCGCCTTCCCGTCGCGGCAGTTCTATCGGGGCATGGTGAAGGACGGAGAGGGCGTGGAGTTCCGAACGGTGCGGTACTGGCACGCTCGGCCCTTCCTCGGTCCGCTCTCGTTCGTTGACGTGAGCATGTCCCGCGAGGAGAGCCAGGGCACGAGCTGGAGCAACCGCCTGCAGAGCGACTGCGTGATACGCCTCGTGCGGGCGCTCCTCCGAGAGTATCCGAACTTCATGGACTCTAGCAGCGCTCTCGGCATTATATCGCCATATAAGGGCCAGGTGCAGCTCATTCGGGACGGCCTCGACGCGGAGCTGACTGAGGAGCAGGTGTCGCTCATCGACGTCAATTCCGTAGACGGCTTCCAGGGTCGCGAGAAGGATATAATCATATACTGCACGGTGCGCACGCGCCGCAAGGGTCGCATCGGGTTTCTGAAGGACAAGCGGAGACTGAACGTGGCAATCACAAGGGCGAAAGCATCGTTGATTGTCATCGGCGACGCCGCCGCGCTGAACGACGACGAGAGCTGGAGGAACCTGATTCAGGACGTGAAGCAGAATGGCTGCATGTTTCCCGCAGATGCCCGCAAGTTCAACGATTTCCTGGAGGACTGGCTCGCGCAGCCGCCGGCAAGGAAGGTTGTGCCGGTGAGCGGAAAACACGTCGGCCTCTCGCTGCGGGAGACCTAGACTATTCGATGCTCTTGCGCTGAGCAATCCAGCAATATGGTTACAACAATACAACAGTGATCAAGTGCAATGTAATCGAACACGAGCCTCAATTCTTCGACGATCCCCCGAAGCCCGAGAAGCCCATCATCGCGGCCATGGCCGGGTTCATTCCGTCCTCCGTCTCCGCCTCCGCCTTCTCCTGCTCCTTCTTTTGTTTCCGCCTCTCCATCTTCTCGTAGCGCTCCGCCTCCTCCGCCGCCTCGATCTGCAGCACTCGAGCTTTGAAGTCTGTACATGTACGCATGAAGGCGGCAACAAGCGCATGTGCACGGTCAGTATGAGAAGAAAAGCCACTTCTTGTATGGCATACACCATCCATCGACTCCGAGAATTACACCCGCAAAGGCCTTGGAGACTCGATACTCTCGTGCCTCGCAGTGCGCGAGACGGTGCGATAGGACGAATCGAATTGTACGCACCATATGCCTCCGTCTTTATGAACTTCCTCTGTCTGTGGAGCTCAAATCTGTCCTTCACCTGCTGCAGCGTGGACTTCTCCACTTGCATACTCATGCCCAGCAACCGTTGGTGGCGCCGGCCATTGATGTGCGCCAGGTACGTCTGCGAATCCTTCAGCGTGCACTCGCAGATGGCGCAGTAATATCCTCCCTTTTATACGTCGCATTCGTTCCCACGCGTGTGTGTCACGGCAAGTCAGCGGTCGTATGGATGGAGATGTGGGTGCATTGGACGCGCGCCCGACGAGAGAGATAGAGGTAGAGGTAGAGATGAGAGAGATAACTTCTTCTCTCTCACGACGGTCCCTTCCGCTCCTCCTGTCGTTCGAATGAATGCTCTTGTTCGTGCACTCTTTCGATTGGTGCTGCAGTGCGAGGTGACGCACCTGCGCGGATATGTCCGCTCCAGCCGCAATCATTTGTGTCTTGCCGAGCCTCGACGTCAGGTCCACCTCAAAGTCCCTCGCCTTGAGGTGCGAGCGCTGCATGATGAGGCCCATATGGAGAGGGTCCCGCTCCCGTTTCTCGCGGTTCCGCCGCTGCTTCGCCGTCTCCTCGCCCACAACATCATCCTTTTGCCGGCGCTCCTCGGCCTTCCGGGCGAACTCCTCCACATCCCATTTCTTCCTCTGCGTGTTGTCCACTTTTGCGGCGGGCGCGGACCCGCTCGTCCCGCCCTCCCGCCCCGCTGCCCGCCCTCCCACCCGCCCTCGCCGGACGGGCCCTCGTGCTCGTGTCCCAGTCGCGGCCGTCGCTGGTGTCGCTGGTCTCAACCGCCGCGGCGTGGTGGTGGTGCGTGTGAGGCAGTGCCGGCCGGTCCCTCGCAATCGCACCATGAAGGGATGTCATCTACGGACAAACTGATGACACAGTAGCCAAGCTCGCTCTGTCTGTGTTATATCATGTATCGTCGGTCGCTCGGCATCAAAATGAATCGAAATGAATCGAAATGAATCATACGTATACATTGGGGACACGAAGGTTCACATGTTGGTGGTATGTAACACATCGGGAAGATACAATGAAGCAGAATTGAATCAAGTGTAGTCGTGTTTCTTTCTCTCGCCAAACTGCGTCAGCCCCTTTTCGCTGCCGATGACGCCCACCTTTCCCTTTTCATTTGTCCTGAAGATACTCTTCTGCTTCGCGTAATCGTGAAGCTTCCTCTTCTTGCTGCCCTTGCCACCTCCACTCTGGCCGCTTTGGAATTGGATCCAGCTATTCTGCCGCTTGTTCGTCGCCTCCTCCTTCTCCTGCAACCTCTTCTTCGATTTGAAGCCCTTCTGGAGCTTCTTCTTCCGATCGACAGTGGCCTGGTCGTCACCATCGACAATCAAGAAGGACTTGGGCATCTCGGATCCAACAGCAGCGCGTGTCGGTCGCACGGGCGCGGGAACGCCAGTGTAGGCGTCATCCTGAGAAAATACGATGCAGGCATATGAGCGAACAGGAGGGGAAGAGGGAGGCAGGGCAGGGAATACATCACAATCATCAATGTCGAAGCAATGTCAGTCATATGTTGCGGCTCCTTCGCTATCAGCATTCGATACTATGTGCTCCAACGCTTCCAAAGCTCCCACTGGTCGCTACGCGCACGCGACAGAGAGAGGGCCGCTACATGAACATCCCCACATCACGTCGGGAAGTGTGAGCGGCGGCGCATGTCCGTCCTTCACAATTCCTAACTCTCATAGCCTCGAGACCCGAGAGAATCTCGAGGAATTCAAGGAAAAAACCGTCATAGTGGCGTTGATGAAGACAGCACGGTTCGTCTTTGCTCTTCGTCGCAAAGACGACAGTGAGTTATTCCTCGGATGTCAGAGGGGGCATTCATTCACTTTCTCCAGCAGCTCTCATACCTTGACAATCACGGGATCCCTGACGTCCTCGGCGCTGACGTCCTCTCGGTTGCCATAATCGCTAAATTTGACCTCATATCCAACAGCGCCACTCGTTCCAGGGTGCCCGACGATTGGGTCATGAATGACGCTGAGAACAACAGCCTTGTACCAGAGTCCATCCCCGCTGAACCTCGCCTCGCAGACGTCGCCGACGTTCCAGTCGTTCCGGCTGACACGGACTGGCCGCGGTGCCTCCTCTTCTTGTCCACCCTCGCCGAGTGTCGACGTTCCGGTGCCATATACGTCCCCGGCAGCTGCATTCCTTCCTGCACTCATTGATGGTACGGTCTCTGCCCCCGGTTCCTCATCTGTTCCCCTCTTTTCCGCCCCGTCGTTCCTCCCTGCATCGCCAGTGTCCTCGTCGCGCAGGAGGTCCTTCGTCATCTCCGTCATCTCCTCGAGCGTGGCCCTGAGCTCCTTATACTCCTCATTCTCGGGGTCATCAGCGAGCAGCGTGATCACCGTCTGCAGCTGCTCCTGGTATTCCAGTAGCGACGCCTGCAGTTCCTCCCGCGTCTGCATACCGGCCTCCATGCTTCCGCGACAAACACAACACAACACAACACAAGACCAACACGCCGCTCCCTCCCTCCCTCCCTCGCTCTCTCTCCACTCGTCGCGTTCGTTGGATGGCGTCGGCGACAGCGCGAGGCGCACCGACGAGCACGAGCACGACGATGCGGGCGAGGATGACGGCGAATAGGGTGAAAATGACGACCAACTCCTCGACACGAACGCCGGGGAAACTCAAGGGGAAGAGGAGGAGCCCGGGGAGACCGGCGCCGGGGCCGGTCCGCGCCATGGCGAAAGCTGCGCAACCTCGGAGAGGCGTCGCCGGGGCTGGTGAGCCAAGGGTGAAAGGGCCGGGGCGTGATGATAATAATTCTGAAAACGGATCGCAGGTTTGCGCGCCGTCGCCCTTCATTCGGGAGCACTTGCGCAACCTCGCGCCGTATACGCCGATTCTGCCGTTCGAAGTGCTGTCAGCGCAGCTCGGGAGGACGCCCGCGGAAATTGTGAAGCTCGATGCGAACGAGAACCCGTACGGACCGCCAGGGGAGGTTGTGGATGCCCTCAGCAGCATCCAATTTCCGCACATCTATCCTGACCCGGAGTGCCGCAACCTGCGAGCGATGCTCTCCGAAGAGACTGGCGTCGCGCCGGAGCAGATCATAGTAGGCTGCGGCGCTGACGAGCTCATCGATCTCCTCATGCGGTGCTGCCTCGAGCCCGGAGACACAATCATCGACTGCCCGCCGACGTTTACCATGTACGCCTTCGACGCCGCCGTGAATGCAGCGAAGGTTGTCAAAGTCGCGAGGATTGCCGACTCGAGCTCGCCCTCCTCGCCCTCCGGCGGTGCCGAGTTCGCGATTGACATCGATGCCGTCGAATCCGCGGCGAGAGAGCACGGGGCGAAGATGCTCTTCTTGACGAGCCCGAACAACCCCGACGGCTCAGAAGTGAGCGATGAGACTCTCCTCGCGGCGCTTGCCATTCCCGGGCTGCTGGTGGTGCTGGACGAGGCGTACATCGAGTTCTCCTCCTCGCCGTCCCGCATCGAATGGGTGGACACACACGACAACCTCGTCGTGCTGCGGACCTTCAGCAAGCGCGCAGCGCTGGCAGGCTTGCGGGTGGGCTACGGGGCCTTCCCAAGGAACATCAGCGAGTATCTCTGGAGGGCGAAGCAGCCGTACAACGTATCCGTTGCCGCTGAGGTGGCCGCCTGCGCCGCGCTCCGGAACAAGGCGTACCTCACCGACGTCAGAGACAGGCTCGTGCAGGAGAGGGAAAGGATGGCGTCGAAATTGAAGTCGTACAGTCCGATGATGGAGGCTTTTGAGTCGCAGGCGAACTTCATCCTGTGCCGCATACACAGCCCGTGGACGGCGAAAACGCTGCGGGACGATCTCGCTTCAAGGGGCGTGATGGTGCGGTACTACGACAAAGCAGAGCTGAGCGGATACGTCAGAATCTCAGTGGGGAGGCCGGAGCACACAGATGCTCTGGTGAGGGCGCTCGATGAGATTGCCGAGACGAGACGATAGTGCGACGTGCACTTTCACTTCTTGCGGAAGGTTTGGGAGAGTGCGTGCATAATAACAGTAAACAGGCGGTCTGGGAGGGGGAAGCGGGATGAGCGACGATGGTTCGGAATGAACGGTTTACAACAAGAGCATCAAAGATTCTTAGGGTCCTCAGGTTCACGCTTCCTCTTTGCGTCCGCAGATGAGGCGGTCCGTGCCATCTCGTCCATTTTTGTAAATTGCCAAGTCCACTTCGTGTTGTACAAAAACTGACGAAGGTCGAATCTGTCGTGGAAATGTGTGAATGATGAAAGTGAACGTCGCGACAACGAAAGCGGACCGGAGGCGACGACGTACAAGTGAGATTCTCGTCGCGGTCGTCTTCCTGTCGCTCGAAGGCACATACCGGTGGTGGACTTCCGGGGGACGCGAGCCCACCATCCTCCCCGCACCTGTTGTCGTCGGGCGAGTATGCCTCCGCGTGGTACGACGGCGTCACGGTTGTCATCTTATGCCTGTTGACTGCGTAGCTCCTGAAGAAATGCTTCACCTTCCCCACCACCTCCCACGGCGCCAGGTGGTCCCATTCGTGCAACAGATAATTAAACATGCGAACGGGCCCGCAGCGGTAGATCGTACGCAACGTGCCGTAGATACCAAGCTCCTCGTACGTCATGCCCATGTCCTCCTCGTCCGTCTGCGCAATCACATTGCCGTTTCCGAGGGGTTCGAGCTCTGCTGTGGGAGTAGCCTTTTCGACGGCGGCGAGCGATGAGCATCGCAGCTCGGTGGAGGCCCACAGAAGGAACTTTCTCAGGTCCATTTTCGAGATGCCTCCGATCGGGTTGATATCGGCACTGCTGCAATCGTACTTGGTCATATACCCACGCAGGCCCTCGTCGACGTTCGCGCTTCCCATCACCAGCATAAATGTGCCCTGATCTCGGATCCACGGCAGAAGTTGCGCGAGGAAGAAGGCCAGCACCATACGACAGCGCGCCTGTATGTTCTGCAAGGCAATGTTCTCCCTGTACGATCCGCCGTGCGCCCTGAATCGAGGACTCTTGGAGGGGAAGAGCTGCTTCACTAGAGCGACAAAGGCGCCGGTAATGCTGTCAATTTCCACATTCATGTGATAGCACCCGATCTCATCCGCAATTTTCGCAGCACGATCCTTCGTCTCCGTACTGCTATTGACGGTGCCCATGTACACGGTTGTCAGTACTCTGTCGGCAATAGAGGAGCGCGTAATGTCCTTGGCACCGCAGGAGTAATGCGAAGCATCATTCTCAGCTGTCTCTTCATCGCCACCATGGAAAATGCGCGTGATGTCCGCAATGACGTCAAGATCACGGTCGACGTTCACCGCACGTTCGACCATTGCGCACATGATGCCCACGATCGCGGCACTGGACGCGCTATCGGCTCCCCCAGACAGCGGAAGCAGAAAGCCAGAGGCGCCGCTCCTCCTCAGGTAATCCCACAACCAGCACGCCGGGCCATACGCAATCTCCTCCTCGGGCTGGTGGTACCTGGGTTCGATAGGTTTGCTAATCAGCGTCCGCCACTGCGTACAGTGACGAGGGTCCATCGACAGACGACGAGGCAGCGCAACAGAAGTGTAAGAGGCCGTCTTCGCCGCGCTGTGCTGAAACGCGCCCATCCTCCCCCTCATCGTGCTGACGTCGTCGAGGTCGACCGTCGCCGTGACAACTTCCACGTCGCAAAGCGAAAACTGTCTCCCCTGGGCCACCAGCCTCCCGTTCACCATCACTGTCGAGCATCCGTCGAAGTACAGCCGATTTCCATCGCAACCCTTCTGATTCGCGTACAGGTACACGCCGCCCGCCTTCGAGGTGGCGCTGCCGATGAGTTCAAGCCGCTTATGCAGCTTGCGCAGTTCATGATGCGAGCCGCTGCCGTTGGTAAACATCTCTACGCCGCTCAAAGCTAGGCGAATGTGCGGCGCGTTGGGCGTGAAAAGCTCCTCGCAAGTCTCAGAAGCTACTACGGTGTCATCAAACTTCAATACTGCGTCTCCGAATGTGACGCTCTCTGGCGCGCCGCCCGCAGAAGCATCCAGGACACACTGAGGAAGGCGAAAATCCTCGACCTCGCGCTCTCTCCTCCATGCAGCGAACCACCTCGGCTCCCTGTAGTTCCCGTCGTCCGCGAGCGCCATTTTCGGGCGGATCAGCCACACCCTACCGTCGTATATTATCACGCGACAATTGTATCGCGCTCCGCAGTGCGTCACCGGCATACCAACATCGATCACAATTTTGCCGAGAGTCACGACCTCATACGACACCAGTCCGGGGTCTTCCCTTCGCCACCTTTCAATGTCCCCCGCGAGGTGTGGATACTTCACATCCTTCCTGTCCGAATTGTTCACACCACACTGCATGATGGTATGGTCTGACAATGAGTCCGCCACGATCGCCGCCAGAAGCTCCCAGCAGTGGTCCTCCGTATCGCGCTCATAGAAGTGGTCCTCGCACGAGTAGCTGTTCAGTACACGGTCGGCGAAAACGGGTTGGGGCAGACGATGCATGGCACAACCGAATGAGATCAAATAGACGAATGGACAATACCATGCCTGTACCCAATTCCAAGCAAACGCATGAAGCAGTCATGTGTGTGAACGTGAATGTTCAATCTCTGATTCCCGCATGCATGCGAGAACTCGCATGTAGTCCTCACCCGCATAGCTCCAGCTCAGGTCCAACACGATACGCGGCCCCCTCTTTCGCCGCGAGCGCGATGCTCCTCCGTATTCGGCGAAGGTTTCCGGAGAAGTCGAGCGCCCACTGATTCAGCGAGCATGTGGACACACGCACGAGACGCATCGCGGCGGACTCGACCGTGTGTGTAACGAGGTCTCCCTTTCTCCTTCCTCTTCCTTCCTCTTCCAGCGGCTGCCAGAGTACAGGAACCTCACCAACACGATGAAATGTGAATGAATTCAATCAGTGACAAGCATAGCAGGGCAGCTGCAGCTGATTGTTCTGGTGCATCAGCGCCCCCGCCCACGCGCTGCTGTCTCCCTCCTTCGCTCTCTCTCTCTCTCTCTCTGTCTCCGTCGCTCTCTGTTGCTCTCTCTGTGGTTCGCTCTCTCTGGCTCCCCCGCGCGCGCTGTCTCCAGGCCAGGCCAGGCCAGGCCATGCCAGGAGGAATACAATACATTGTAATACAATCCATCAGAGTCTACGAAACAACTACACGCATCTGCAGGCAGAAATGAATGAAACTCATGAATCTTCTCTATAATTAAGAATGATTGGAAGGTCTTATTAATATACATGGATATTTGAAACTCAAATATTTTTTTATCCATCCATTTTCACCTCATGTCACTCGCGTATGAAGAAACCATGGGGAGTGAAACGAAACGGAGCCTGAGGGGGAGAGTGAGATGGTGGACGAGGAGGATCAGGAGCGGGCCAACAAAGAAGGGTTACGACGTCGCATTTTCGGCACTTAGCTTCCGTATCCGAAATCAGGACGAACCCTTCTTTGGTGGCCCGCTCCTGATACTCCTCGTCCACCATCTCACTCTCCTCCTCAGGCTCCATCTCGTTTCTCTCCCCATGGAAGAAACCGCACGATGATGTACTACACAGGGGGACTACCAGTGGTACTGGAGTGACATGGCTGGTGTACATGAGATGATACGCGTCTGACATGGCGGCGTACGTTGAGATACGTCGAATGCGGTCAGGACAATCTCTCAAGAATCTCCAACCTGGCAAAGCGAAACAAATGTTCCGTGATGTATTGATGATCGTCGTTGCAGGTCGGGACTTGTGGTACCCGAAGCCCGTTCGAGTGTTGGTGGCATGTCCAGTACTACACAGTATGAAACACATTATATACGGAAGGAAAACGAAAACAGTGGAGGAAGAATGCGAGCGGGCGCATGGACCTCCATTTTCATCACGCATCCATGAGCTCCCACAGCCTATTGGTGACGCCAAAGACGCCCCCGTCTTCCGCTACGCTCAAGCAGAATTTACGTATGTCGCCTTTTTCGGGATTGCATATCGTCCCCTCCACAGTGCCAGGGTGCGTGCTGCTCGCAGAATTATTTTTGTGGCCACCGCGGCCCTCATCACTCCACGTAATTTTCGAAATGTGTGCGAACAGCGAGCGCGCGTTGACGGCTCTCGGGTACTGCTCAGTTGCCAGCTCTTCGAGCTCTTCGCGCCTCTTCGCCAGTCCGGCCGCCTCGACTTGGAGCTCCTCGTGCTTCTGCTCAAGCTGCGTGTGGGTCCGGAATATTTTGAACAATATACCAACACGAGAATGGAATCCCGCAGGCATAGAAGATATGTTGGAAACGTTAGTCCCATGATGCGCATGCGGAGAGGATTCAAACTATGCAATAAGGGAGAAGCATTCCTGTTTGAGAATCGAATGCAACATGAAACGGGGAACGTATCTTGACTGCGCCTCCATCTGCTGAACATTCTCCTTCGCCATTGCCAGCTGTGCCAGCGCCCCTTCGAGCTCAGCCTTTGCGACTTCCTTGGGCACCTGAGGTTCGCGTGCGACAAGGATAGGAGGCGCGAATGGACGTACGCGGTGCGTTCAATCATCGTGCACGTATACGCATTTTCGTGGATGACCCCGTACAAAGTCATCTCTCCAAAAAGTACATGACGAGCAATATGTCGATAGCAGCTCTGCGGCCTTTGCTTCGTGCGCGTGTCATACCTTCCTGTTTGCCTCGGTCTTCGCGTCGTTCAGCCCAGACTGCAGCTGCAGAATGAGATCCTTGCAGGACTCCTCTGCGTGAGGCGCGCATCACGGGCGTCACAAACTCGTCGCGTCAGTTCACGAGATTCACTTCACGGTGTACATGACGCACTCGAAGGCTCGCGTCACCCATAAACGCAAGGTTCTGGGCAGAGTCGCGCTGCTCGCAGGCCGCGAACGCACCTCGCTTCTTCGCCTCGAGGTTGAGCTGCTCCCTCCTCGCGATAATCGAGGTCATTCTGGCGGACTCGTCGCTGCCGGAGTACACGCTGCGCATTTCATCCAGCATCATTGCTGTCTCGCGAAGCGTTGTTGACCCAGCGAGCACCTCGGCCGTCGTCATTCCTCCGTCAGTCATCTTCTCCATCCCCGACGAACGCCCTCCCTCTCCCTCTCTCCCTCTCCCTCTCTCTCTCTCTCTCTCACGCGCGCGCTCTTGCTGTTCTCACAAACGTCTCTCTTTCGCCGTCTCGAAGGAATTTTGAGAAAATAACGAAAATGAAAATATTCATTATTTTATAAAACAATAAGATGTTTCAATGAATATTTTCATGCCTTCAATGAAATTTTTCAGGGCGTGCAAGGTTCAAATTTTGAATACGCAGCATGCTCAGTACCTCAGGTAAAATCTCGTTGTGAGCGGGATGTCCACAGTTGCGCTGCAACGCTGTTATTTGAACCTGAATCTTGAACCTGAGACAACCATACGACAGACTTTTTTTCTTGTTTGTTGTTTTTATTCTGAGCGACGAGTACTGAACGAACGTTTTCATTTCAAAGACTCAAAATTTTCGTTTGTGCATAGCATAGCTTGCATATATACCTGCATGATGCTTGTATCCTTCTCGGTGTGGAGGTGTACCTGCCGTCGTGTGGTGTCCCTTGTCGATAGACGATGCTCCATGTTCAAACTGCAGTCTCTCCTCTGGAGAACAGAACAGAACTCTGCAGAGCAGTCTCCAGTCTTGAGATCATCAAACATGCGATCTTCTTCTCTGCAGAGCACTCGAGGCGTTCGTTGCTTGCGCAAGTGTCTGGAGTCTGGTGCACCACGCCCTGCCTGCGGTACGCTGTTGCTGTCGCTGTGCACTGAAGACGGCGTGCTGGAGGTGGTGGTGGAGGTGCTCGGTCGCTGGGCTGGTGGACGAGCGTGAAGGACACGGAGGGCTGCTGCATCGGCCAGATTTCCTTCCTGAAATAACGAAAGCCTTCCCCTGAAGGACTGCATTCGTTTTCCGTTTTCTTAAGCATTAACGTCAGCGTCATCAGGCAACGTCAACGTCCTTCCGTTCCGTCATGAAGCTGAAGAGGACCGTGCACGGCCTCAGCACCAAAGTGAGCAACAGTATACTGTGCGCGGCTGACGGCTCGCAGTACCGCATACTCGGACAGGTGGTGCTCGCGAATGGACCCGATGGAGAGCAGACCATGCTCGAAGGACACGACGGTGATATCACGAGCGTGGCCCTGTCGCCGGATAGCAAATTCCTCGCCACGGGGCAAGTGGGCCCCAATGCCGATGTGATCGTGTGGAGCACCGTGGAGAAGCGTCTCCTGTACCGCTTCAGCGAGTACGACGACGACGTATCGAATGTGCTCTTTAGCCACGATTCCCGCCTCATCGCCACCATCTGCAGCAGTGAGGTCCATCCGAGTAGCAGAAACAAGACGACGTCGGGCGTCGGCAGCACGGGCGTGGGCGAATCAATCTCGAAGCTGATAATTTGGGACTCTCAGACGGGGATGATTGTCACGAGCAGCGTACTGCGGGGGAAGTACGGCACGCTTTCATGGGCAAACGGTCACTGCAGCGATGGAAGCGCCGCCGACTACACGCTCGCGGTGGCGGGCACCGACGGGATCGCCCTGTGCGATGTCAATCCGTTTGAAGGCAGCCTGAGGACGAGAAAAGTGGAGCTTGGGTCGACCTCACGGGATTTCATGTCGATGGCCTTCAATCAAGACGGAAGCTGTGTGTTCGCTGGGAGCATGACCGGAGACATCATCCGCGTCGGCACAAGGCTCCTGAATGTCCAGGGCAGATCGAGCCAAATTGCGATGGGAGGTGTCAAGCATCTGCGACCATGCCACGGAGGACTGCTCCTGGCCACCGGCGATGGGACGGTAGCCCACTTCAACGGTAACATGAACAGCGTCGGAAAGACCGTCAGACTCGACAGCGGAATCACGTCAATATCACCGCATCGCAACGCCACGGACGATAATGACTTCATCATCGGAACGTCGAAGGGAAATGTGTACCGCCTCAATATCGAAAATATGGATATCCAAAAGCTAGAGAGCTACCACTGCGAAGGGCTCACAAAGGTTGCGCTCATCGGTGAGAACGTGTGCCTGACCTGCGGTGAGACTGGCACCGTGTGCACATGGGACCTCAGAACGATGAAGCAAACGAAGGAGTTCGTGGGGCGAAACGGGCGTGGTGAGCGGATGTCTGTGACGAGCCTCGCGATTTGCGAGGACATCATCCTCACGGGATGGGAGAATGGCTGCGTTCGAGCCCTCAGTCGCGAAACGCTCGAGGAGAAGTGGCGACTCGACGACATTGACAAGGGTGCGATCAGCAGTATCATCGTCGACGGAAACCATAAGTTTATGATGACTGGGGGGAGCAGCGGGCACACACGTATGTGGTCACTGGCGGATAGACGCATGGTCTCGGACCTTTCAGAGCACATCCGTGAGGTGACTGACCTCGCCTTGATCAACGACGACAAGTGGGTGGTATCCGCCTCGAAGGACTGCTACCTGATTAGCTGGGACCTCGTGAACAAGAGACGGGTTGCCGAGTACAGGCATCGCAGCGGTGGGATCAACAGCATCGGTGTCGCCAGCGAGAACGTCATCATTGCGGTCGGCCTCCCGAAGAGCATCGGGAAGTGGAGGCTTGATCACCAAATGCCGGAGCATCTCATCGAGATTGCGCACGACGGCGAGGTGATGTGTGTGCAGATGTTGCCGGACAAGAAGGCATTTATTACAGGTGCCGTCGACAGCTACGTCAAGGTATGGGACACGGAAAGGATGGAGGTGCAATGCGTGTGCAGGGGGCACAGCGGCGCAGTCAAGAGCGTAGCAGCCTCGGACGACGGGTCAACATTCGTGTCGTGCTCCGATGACGGGTCTCTTTCTGTGTACAGAGTCGTAAATTAGCATTCGACGCGTTGGCGCACTCATCTCACGAGACATCGGCAAAGTCAGGTTGGAAGATCGCTCATTCATCGAAGACACCAGCCATTGTTCACGTAGCACTCGGGTGCTCATCGTCTGGAAGAGGTCCCCCATGAACCTGTTGTAGACATATCTCTCTCTCTCTCTCTCTCTCTCTCTCTGATTTTTGTTTGTTTGTTTGTCTCCTCTGTTGGACTCCAAGAGCTGAAGATGGACCTTGCCCGAGACTGAGACTTGCCCGAGACTGAGACTTTTCCAAGGACCAGTCCCTGCCCAAAATCTTCATAGTCTTCCAAAGATGACTTCCTTGTATGACCCAACACACAGATGGAAGATAAAAATACGCCTTTGAGGCATTCGTAGAGCCATTGAGCTCTCCCTCGAGGCGGCTGGAGCGCTTGCGCCAGCTGCTTCTCCCCCAATCTCCGAAATTGTGCCTGAGCCAGCTGCTTGCTCCCTCTCCCTCTCCCTCGCTGATGATACACCTGATACACCTGATGAGAACAGGACGCTTCACTATCATCATACTCGTACGCATACATTGCATCACATACCGACACTCGGACTGACACACACGCACATGCGCCATCATCGTACTCATACTCATACTCATCATACATTGCATTCTTCCAATCCCAGGATCAGTCACCACCAACAGCACCCTTGCATCCGACGAGCGACTCGAAGTTGTGCACATCCGCTCACGTGCACTCCTCCGACACACAAGCCGAGAAGTCGTGGAAGAGGCGAGAGCCAGCACAGCCTCCCTCGTCAAGCAGAACCTCATCAGCAGCAGCAGCACTCTCGTACATATACTTGCGCGCAGAACGGACTGACCGGACGAGGACGAGACAGGCGACAAGCAGAAGGAGACTTCCTGTCGTCGTCAACCGCACGAAGGTCGACTCGTGACACTGGACACGGGACACGGGGCATTGAACGACCAGGACTGGCTTCATTCATTCTTTCCCGCGTGTGGTTCATTCATTCACGCATTCGCTAGGGTGAGGTGCGCGGATTGCGCAGCGGGCATTGCGCTGCGACGGACGGACAGGTGCTGTATGAGATACTTCGAGTCCGGGTCTCTGTAGTTTTTTGGAGAACGCAAGGTACGCACGTTTGTGCAGAATACACCATCCTGATGAAAGCATGTGGAGGTGACACAGCGTTCACGTACGGGAATCATGCATGCAACCAAAAGAGCACGATGAAGTCGATGCAACCCATTGTGAACACACGATGCTTTCAGCGTTCGTCGCGAGCGTTTTCAGCCGAAAACACCTCATTCTGCATCGCATGAGGGCTTCTATGTTCACCGACCGAAGCAGTCATCCCGTGACACCCACGTTCACTGACGAGGACGCACTCGGCCGTGTCGTTCATCTTTCTTTGATCATTGGTTCTTCGTGTATACGTGTGGGTGGGTGTTGGTGCTGTTGATTGTGCGCACACAACGTGTCGTGCACAAAGGAATTCTTGTCCGTTGTCGACCGCAGCGTGTGTGCGGCGTCGGCGGTACGAGAAGTGGTTTGGTGTTCGGGGCTGGTGGTGCGTGACTCGGGCGTGAATTGACGCCGTGGGCCGAAGAATGGCAGGCGAACACATCGATGAGCGCGTCGCGGCCCATGGTGACCTCGAAATGCACGGTCACGAAACGGGGGTCGGCGGGGAGATTGTGCGATTCCCAAAAGACGCTATACGCATGGAGACGAGATGTGCAATCTGCATGGGCATAGTCAAGAATACTGTGACGGTCATGAAGTGCCTGCACAGGTGCGAGTGGCATTCCCTCGTCGGGGTTTACTTTCATGTTCTCGTCCGTCTGCGCTACGTAGCGCGAGCGGCCTTAATCTTTGTCACAAACATCTGATCGTTTCTGACGCGCGCGCTGCACGCGCTTGCTTTGTCACCTTTGCTCTGGACACAGGTTCTGCAACGATTGCATGGAGGAGTACATTCGCAGGAACAAACACGAGTGCCCAACATGCCGTACGCACATACAGAGCCGGCGGTACCTGCGCAGGGACCCACATTTCGACGAGCTCGTCAAGGCGATATACGGAGACATCGGGCGGTACGAGGACGAGGTACGTAGGGCACAAGGATGATGAGAAGGGAAACGATCGAAATGCTCGCACACATTCCTTCGTCGAACAGCAACTACGAAAACGGGCCGACTTCTCATATACATACATACGTGTGTGTGTGTGTGTGTGTATGTTATTGACGCTGTATGTACGTGTGTATATGACATAATCGTGCGCCGATCGTTGGGCGACTGCATCGTGTACCTGCATCACCTGCGTGCACGTGGGTATCGTGGTGGGCTGATGGTTCCGATAGGAGCAAGAGGCGCTGGATCAGCAACGCTTGCTGGAATCCTTCAGACGCAACCACGAGAAGTTCAAGGAGGAGGCACTGAGGAAGGCCAGGGAGGCCAGGGAGAAGCTCGAGATGGCTTCACGCAAATCGACTGCCAACAGGAATCAAAGCAAGAAGAGGGTCGTAAACGTGAAGAAGCTGACGCAAGAACAGCAGCAACGCAATGGCGGTGACAACAATGACATTGATGAAGCAGGAGCTCCCACGACTGAAGTCAGAATTAAGAGGAAGTACACGAAGCGGCATCCGAAGAGGAGGGTGAAGACGGTGACAGACACGACCATCCGGATCCCAGTCGGATCGTGCGAGCGTGAGATTACGCATAGGGAAGATGACACATGCGCTCCTGGTGCTTCTGATGACACCCGGAATGTGGAGAAGGCAGCGGTCGATAATGACGATGCGATGGACACTCGAAAGGGAAAGAAGAAGGTTTCGATGAAACTTGGCGGTCGACACAAGATCTCCATCAAACGGCGTGACGGCACGGCGCAGCGAAGTGAGAAGAAGACTAGCGAGGTATCGAGAGTTCGTGCAGTGGAGACGGCGAAACTGTCAACATTTCTCATCACGAGGCAACGGCAAGACATGGCAAATATCAACAGCGGTATTCGCCGTCCGAGGGTTAAGGCCTCGCTCTGGTGGCCGGTGTGCGCACAGGTTTATATTATCCTGCAACCATCGAGCAGCACTGTGCACGCCATGGCGAGTAACCGGACGTGGGCCGGGATGTCCGTCCGCGAAGGGGACCGTGACGCCGACCACGAGAAAGCCTCCACTTCCGGAGCTCACAGCCACTCTGAATTGGACTCTGAGACCTGGCTGTCACGTGTGACGTACATTAGCGAATTACTCCCGAAACGCGTCTCGTGTCCTGTGTCGATGAACGTGTCGGGACTGCGATCGTTTCTGGAGGGAAAGCTGCGCACACTTGCGGATGCCAACGCCCAGGCGGACGAGCAACTGGTCTCTGCCATCATGTACACCTATGAGGAGAATGATGCCGATGTGCTGTGCGAGACGGATGAGCTTATCGACATGTACTCATCTCACGGAAAGGATGTCTCTGATGATCTCGTCCTGTACTACGCGCTGTCGGAGGAGGTGCTTCACAGGATTCTACAGAAGCACAGATTCCAGAAGCGCCTCGAGAGTGACGAGGTGAGCTGGTTGCACTCCGAGTCGGACGATGATGGCGATGATACGATGAGCGAGTAATGAGCGGATACGCAAGAGTGTCAATGCCACGTGAAGGTACACACCAAGCTCAAGAAGAGCGCAAGGATACGTCTGATGTTTACTTGTTTGTAGAATAAAGAATAACGATAAAGAAAGAGTCGACACACACATGCGACTTTTCTCATTCCCTGCCTTGTTGCCGCCCCGCCCCCCTCGAGCCCATGCACAGTCGACGCAGGCGTATTGTCCGTCTCTGTGTGTCTCTGGCCTGTGCCTGCTCACTCTCTGCCAGCTGACAGCTGTAGGTGGATATACTTTGAGCCTAGAGCTCTTTGAGTATCTGTTTCATCACCTGATCGTACATCTCCTGATTCTTTCTCATGAGGGACTCGCAGCTTCCCATCAGCCTCTTGAAGCAGTCACGGTCCATGTACACCACGCAGGTGGCGTCCGTGGTGGCATACACACTGGCCGCCCTTGGTTTGTCCGTGAGCAGTGCGAGCTCGCCGAAGTAGTCCCCTGTGCTGTACGTCGCCACCATCTCCTCTGACTGCTTGCCCTCTTGGCTCGTCACGTTGATCTTGGCGACTGCCTGGCCCTCCTCGAGGATGAAGAAGTTGTCTCCCTTATCCCCCTGCTTGATGATGAGCTCACCGGCATTGAAACTCATCGTCTTGAGCGAGTCGCTCAGTTTGCTGCGCTGCTCGTCGTTCAAAGGTGCGAGGATGGGCACCTTGGCGAGGAACCCTTCGTGGAGACGACGAGTGCTGTTCGTCTTCTCCGCCAAAAGCTTCTGGAAGCTCGTACGGTCGATACCCCACATGGTCACGTCCGTTTTGGCACGAATGGTCGCCGCACGGGGGCTGTTGTACATGAGCGCGAGCTCCCCGAATGACGCATCTGGACCGAGCTCACCGACGACCGTCATGCCCTGTCCTGACTTGTTGACAATCACGTCGCACGTGCCCTCCTTGACAATGTAGTAGCTCTCGCCGTCGTCCCCCTGCCTGACGATGATGGTTCCGCTCTTCTTCTGAATCTCGAAGACGATATCCACCATCAGAGGCAGCACGCGCTGGTCGATGTCCTTGAACAAGATATTGTCGTTGACTGCCTTGAGGATTCGCTCCCTGTCATCATCGTTCACCTTGGTCTGGAGCTTCGGAACGCCGCCGTCACCCACGGTGCTGCACTCAGCGCTCACGCTCGGCCTCCTCGCCCTGTTCACGTTGATTGATCCGCGCTGCCTCACCTTCATCTCACCGAGGCCGTCGCCCTCGTCCATAGCATCCTCCTCTTCCTCATCGAAAATCTCGTCTTCGTCCTCATCCTCGTACTCGAACTCCACCTCCGCGGCCTCCCCGGCAGCTTCGCCACCGGACAGGAGGGTTGCAATGTACTTGACGGGATCCTCTGGACGCTCCTCCACCAGCTGGTCGGCCATGAACTTCACGAGATCTCCGAAGGCGAGCGTCTCGTTGAGGTACGTGAGCGCCTCGGCGTCCGCGTGGACAAGACTCACCGCAACGCCCTCGGGTACGTCGCCCTCCTCCTCCTTGTCCTTCTCCTCTTGACCTCCTTCCCCGCTCCCGGTGTCCTTCGCAGCCCTGTCGGCCTCATCATTCACAGAGTCTGCCTGCTCTCCTTGACTTGCACCCTTCTCCTCCTTGTCGTCGTCGGCGGCCACCACAGCTGTCGCCGCAGTCGTCGTCGTCGTCGTCGAGAGCTTGTTGGGGAACTTATCCGCCAGGTAGTTCATCGTGTACTGCACCGGATCATCCGGCTTGAGGCGAAGACACTGCACGAGAATGTCCTTGAAGATCGACTCAAGGTCCTTCGACTCGATGTAGTTCGCAATCTCCGACGCCATTGTCCACACGCTCGCTCAAACACCAACACAAGTGTGCTTCTTGTCCAAGAAGTCTCGCAAGGAAGGAACCTGCACACACACACGCACGCACGCACACGCGCGAGCAATCCTCGCCGTGTTCTTTATGTTCCTTCTTCTTCTTCTTCTTTCTGATGTCAACAGGCAAGGCCTCCTGATGTCAGCAGCCGATACAAGAAGGTCCTGGCGTCGAAGCACAGCGTGGACGCTGGCAGCCACCCCAGTTCTGCGCCCTGACCGTCTCGCCTCGTGTCTTTCTTTGTGTGTCGTGCAGACGTCTCCTAGGAATCAGGGGGAGTCATCGACAGTGTGACGATGGGCCGACACACACACACTTACACACCCTCTGTCTCTCTCTCTATTTCTTTTCCAGAGGAAGAGATCAAGAAGAGATGTACCGGGAGATGTGTCCATCAGTTGTCCAAGGATGGACCGTGCTCCCTTCTTGGATCGGCGTGCTGCTAAGGCAAACTGCTGCGTGGGCACACGGGGCATCGCCGGCTGTTCCCTTGGCCTTCCCTAGGAAGTCCTCCTGTTGATGCTGGATGGATGGATGGCACCTGCACGTCATGCAGGTACTATGACGGGAGAGAAGGTGCGACTCGAACACACACTGGACCAGGGGTCGTAAATACTTCACGCCCCCTGCACTGTACAGTAAGTTTCAAGTGCATCGAGCGGCCCAGGAAACAACAGGCAGGGCCAGCTGAAGCAAATCTCTCTCCAAGTGTCTTTCACGCCCCCTCCCAGTGCAGGCACCTCCGTCGACTCCGGGCAACGCGAAACGGAGGGCGGAGGTACGGGGAAGCTCGCAACCAGAGCGTTGCACGAATTGTTGATTTGATCCGAAAGGAGGAGAGAAGGGAGCGACGGCCGCCGAGGCGGGAAGTCGAGCTCCACGGGAGCAGAAAGGCGGTCAGTGACACCACCTGACTCGCATCTGATCCCTTTTCCTTTTGCCCGGTAGGCGAAGCGAAGCCCGCATAAGACATGGGAGCTTGACGCGGCGGTCCTTCAGGCGAAGGCCACGGAGGCGGACATTCGCGTCTAGCTCCTTTGATTTCAACCGCTTTCTCCCGGGACAATTGGGCGGGAAAAGGGCTCGGGTGCGATTCGGTGATGTTCCCGACCGCTTTTGCTCTCGAAGATCTCGACTTCCCGCCTCGGCGGCCGTCGCTCCCTTCCCTCCTCTCAGTCAACAATTCGTGTAATGATCTGGTTGCGACCCTCCCCGTCCCTCCGCCCTCGTTATGCGTGGCCCGGAGTCGACGGACAAATCCTCAATTGTGCTGCGGGCTTCGCCTTTGGCTACACTGTATTTCACGCCCCTTGCCACTGCAGGCACCTGTACCGGCCCACTTGAGACGACTTTTTCAGTGCCTGGTCCAGCCGTGCGGCCCACGGTGGACGGACGGATGGGCAGATGGGAGGGTGAATCATTCATCATGGATGACAACCACTGTCGAATGACATCACTGTGTACCATTGAAGGCGGCGATGCAATGCAGACTCTGCTTAGAGGAAGCGTCTACGCACATCATCCTTCCCTCCCTCCCTGTCTCTCTCTCTCCCTCTCTCCAGAAGATAGCTGCACCTTCGCTTCAGTCGCACCTCGAATCGAACGCGTCCACGCCTCAAGCGGGACGCAGGATTTGTACCAGCTGCTAGGAGAGCTTCTACGTGGAGGAAGCCAAAATGCAGAAATGAAAATACTTGATACAGAGAAAAGAAAGAGGAGTATCGAGAGGCGCATAGAAATAAAACAAGGTGAAGCAGAAAAGAGCCTCCACAGCGACAATCTCTCTTTTGAAAAACAAACAACGACTGCGGCAGCACAGCATGTGACGGCCACGACGTGTCTACACACTCCGTGCTCCCCCGGAGAACGGCAGATGGCTACAGTGCGAAAAGAAGGGAGCTCTCACCGACCATTCTTGTCCCCTTGTGCGCCTTTTGATGCCTTTTCAATCTTCTCGTTGTTGTGGTGAAAGTGGCGGCGATTGTTGAAACGACGAGAGCGTTTGGGCATGAGCGTGGCTCCATTCCATCGGCGACAATGTCTGATGAGTTCAATCATCAGTGTGAGTGTGCATGGATGTGGGACAGCTCATAAAGCCGAGGAGACCGCGTGTGAGACGCACCTCTGTTTCTCTGTACTTCGACAAGTACAGCTTCAATGGCTCGACGTAGTCCTCGAAACCGAGTGTCATCATCGCCCACAAGAGATCGTCGCCGTTGATGGTCTTGCGTTTTTCACGCTGGCATTTGTCGCTCGCTCTGTTAATTGATGTTTTTTTTTTTTCGAATGTGTGAGCGGCATAAACACAGCGACAGGCTCGCCGTCAGTGTCCCCCCGCAACTTCCCGCTCCACTGTTCACTCATGGCACCAGTTCCTTCCCGCCCCCTTCAGGACGGAGTAATACCACTTTCCTCTGCATCAAGACTCCGAACAACCAACGCCAACACCAGAACACACAAACACACAAGCGCATAGATGGGGGGCCGGGGCAGTTTTCATTCCACTTTCTCGGCGCTAGAACGTACTCGCTCGTAATGAAGCTAATGAACTCGGAAACGCATTCCTGGACGGTTTCTTTGGCATCCTTAGCGATCTTTGCGTTTCCCGGTAGTGCCTTTTTCATGATACGCGAAATGTTGGCTATGGGTAAGAAGCGGTCCTGTTCCCGCACGTTCACCCCGTCGAGCTCGTCCTCCTCGTCGCCGATGGCGCCGACGTTTGCGTTGTCTACCATCTCGATTTCCCTTTTGCGACACACGCCCGAGAAGAAAACACTGCAGTCGCTCCTTGTCTTGCACACACGTGCGTATCGACAAGGTCTCTCGTGCCTTCGAGACTTTCCTCTCCGTCTCTTCCCGCCCCCGCCCCAACCCTCAGCTCCCCTCCCGTGCCGCCCCGCGCACTCGTGGCCTCCACGTCC
>Ga0099800_1071_pt1 | contig 30475 bp, 26 predicted proteins | sample Uncmet6_SortRC_1_FD_89868 | JGI IMG/M metagenome (GOLD analysis project Ga0099800, IMG submission 89868) | Marine eukaryotic communities from CALCOFI LINE 67, Pacific Ocean - CN11_C50_N6_SortRC_1 | ecosystem: Environmental > Aquatic > Marine > Oceanic | place: Pacific Ocean: Monterey Bay... | reverse complement strand
GCGCAATCAATTTCCTTCGGATCGATAAAGCCATGCATCTCTGGCTGGTAGTGGCGCTTACCTAAAGAACAATTTAAATCGTGCAACAATTGCGCTCCGATGAACTGCTGGGCCATAGTACCTCACGGCCTCCAAACCGAAATCATATACAACTAACGATCGAACAAATGAATGGATACAGCTGTATTTGTTTTTTTGTTCTTATCACTCACCAATCATAGCCCCACTGTCAACTTGCCCCGTGTACTTCTTCGTGATGCGCATCGGATCGCAGTTCAGCCTCTCCGCGAGGAGGCTCCGCAGCGTGGTTCCAGGCTTTTTATTTCATTAGTTGGTGGATCATTTGATCATTTGATCATTTGTTCGGTCGGTCGGTCGGTCGGTCGGTCGGTCGGTCGGTCGGTCGGTCGGTCGGTCGGTCAGTCGGTCGTGTGTCGTGTGGGCGCACTGGGGAATATTTTTGTTTTGGAGTAGCAGGGAGTAGTTCGTAGTTCGCAAGGAATACAACTGGCAACGCGGTGCGATCAAACCATCAAACCTCGTTCTTGGGCTCGCCTCATAACTCACAACCAACCTTACCGGGATTTTGAGCCGCCCAGTGTTGAAATAAGTGATGATGCGACGCACATAGTCCTCCTCTTCCGGGAGCCACTTGCCTGACCGCCGTGCCACACCATTTTTAGTGTGCGGTAGTACCGTGGGATACACTCTCGCGTTACCACCATAGCCATGCTCCTCTTTCCTGTCCTGGGCAACTGAATGCTGATGGGGTTGCCAGTGAAACACCACCTGCTGATTTGCCGCCTGCTGACCTCGCTGCTGTATCTGCTGCTGATTCATCTGCTGCTGATTCATCTGCTGCTGATTCATCTGTCGCTGATTCATCTGCTGCTGATTCAGCTGCTGCTGATTCAGCTGCTGCTGATTCATCTGCTGCTGATTCATCTGCTGCTGATTCATCTGCTGCTGATTCATCTGCTGCTGATTCATCTGCTGCTGATTCATCTGCTGCTGATTCATCTGCTGCTGCTGCTGCTGCTGAGTGTACCGCGGCCCATGCTGCTGCTCTGGCGACTGCGGAAGATTGAGCAGTTCCTTCTGCATGCGCTGAAGAAGCTGCATCTGCATCTGCATCTGTAACGGAGTACATGTAGCAGTAGTATGCTGCTGCTGCTGCTGCATTTGTTCGACTTGATGGTGCTGCAGCAGGTGCTGCTGCTGTTGCGGACCTTGCGGTACAACAATCTCACGCCATTCTTCTGCCCCTGACTCCACTGATGCCCCTCCTCGTTGTCCTCGCCAACCACCCGCTTTGCGGTCACTAGCCGCCTCCTCCGCTATGATTTCATCTCCCCCGTCTGTCACGCTATCAACGGTCAAGAACTGCTCTTGCTGCTGCGATCGTAACTGATGATAATATTGCTGCTGTTGGAACTGCTGCTGCTGCATCTGCATCTGATGCTGCTGCATCTGCATCTGCATCTGCATCTGCATCTGCTGCTGCTGCTGCTGCTGCTGCTGCTGCTGTTGATGCTGCAGGTGCATCATCTGCGGCACCTCTTCCGTCGTCATCGCCTGTGGCGGCTGTTGCTGCAGGTGTACATGAATGTGTGGTGGAACTGGATGCATCATCATCTGTGGCTGCTGCTGCTGCTGCTGATAGTCAAAAAGCGTAAGGTTCGGCTCAGAGAGGAGGAGAGTGAAGGCAAATGCTAACCGATATGCCATGCATTTCTCTTCAGATTCTCTCCATCATTTCATCGTTTATCTCTTCCACACTTCACTTACGTATGATGTAGTAGTAGGCTTGAATGCCTCCTGGTGGTCATTCGGCGAGTGACGATGCTGGACGTTGGCGTGCTCCGATTGCGGCGGCGCGGTAGCGACAGGCTGTGGGAGATGAGGAGCCATCATCACACGTGGCGAAGCGTCATTGATCGCCGTTGTTCTCTCTGGTTGCATCTGTGGCACCGAAGGCGGCAGGGCGGAAGCCTGAAGAAGATCATGTAAACTCGGAACAGTCTGGCGCTGCTCGCCACCACCACTCGTTGTTGTGCCGTCCATCGGAAACCGTCTTCGAGTTTTATGATGGGATCGGACAACGTCAGCAAACAGCAAACGAATGAATGGCTAGGCGACGAGCAGGAGGACTCCCGAAATTTGTGAATTTCTTCACACGAGCTGAGAACTCACGAATCAGCAGTGCGCTCGGATCTTTGTGAGCGTTGTAAATGGCGAAAATCGGCAACATGGCGTGATAAACTATTCGTATCATGCGATTCTGCTGCTTATCGAGCTCGCACGATGCCGCTCATTCGGTTTTGAATGGCGGTAATCTGATTACCGCCACATCCAAGCCAACCCCGAGGTCTATAGACCCCAGGGAAGGGAAGATTCCTATGCCGCACCGCGTGCATCCTCTCCTCTGAGCGAAATGCCGAACAATCTAGATCATCCACGCTCGGATGAATTTCTTTTGAATTGTGTTTCGCCGTTACTGCGCAATGACGCAAACGCCAGTCAAGCAGCTCGACAATGAACAACTGCTAGAGGACGATGAATGCAATGGTGAAATGACCAAGTAACTCAAGCACTCAAGCTAACGTTGCTAAGTCTGATGCCAACTAGGAACCTAAGAATAGTCAGGGCCAGAGTTAGGGCAGGGCGTCTCTGGAATTCAGCAGTTGCGGACCAAGACATTTCAAGTGCGCAGGATCGCTGAAAGAGCCCAGGACAAGGAGCAGTGGGCGTGGGAACATTGACAACTTATACATGTAAGAAGAGGTCCGCTCTGGGCACTTTAAGCACAACACGCCGATACACCGATCACCGATCTCTTGTTCATGCAGTCTGGAGTCTGGAGAGTCGCGGCCGCGCAGAAGAAATGTCAAAGAAGAAGGATGCGATGAAAGTATGGAGCACCCTCCCAATGGACGGACGATGTACACCCCACGAGCGGCCGGCCGCACACTAGTCACGGAATCCACTAACGCCGCAGCAATGAAGCAGGAGCTAGACTTCTACAGGGGGGGGTGTATTCAAGAACCGTTTTGTGAAGTGTGGGGTGTGAGATGACTCAGCTCCATAACCTGGCATCGTAGTCGAATGATAGGCAATGATATTCCATCTAGGAGATGTGGCGAGGAGCAAGAGTAAAGATCGAACGCTCAGGGGTGCGTCCCTGGCGTTAAAGCGCCACGCCGAGAACCGGCCCTGGTGTGCCGTTCCTGGACGAGGGTGTGGCACCTGGGCGAGTGGTGCGGAGAAAAGGATGGGCAAGAAGGACGAATGACACAATGCCACTCATTCTCTCTACGGTTAGGCGGAGCGACGGCCACGTAGAACGAGGGCGCCGAGCAGGAGCTCATGCGCAACGAGTTGGCACCGTGGGCGCCGTATTACCTGGGTAGGACCGGGGAACTGGAAAACTGGAAGAGCTGGATGCGAACAATTCGTACAATCACTCGAAACTGCATTTATTCCCAAAACGAGCCACCCCGCTGAATCACACGGGCGAGCGGCGCGCGCAGGGCGCGCGGCGCGGTAGAAGTGCGCAAATCACTAACAAACAACAAACGCACCGAAGCCCAAATCGGGAATAATTCATTTAGAACTAAAACCGAAAACCGCCATATCACTTATTGGGGCGCACACAGGGCGCACACCCGCCGTTACTCATGCACGTAGCTCTTACTCCATTCCTTTCCTTCGAGAGCAAACTTTTTTGTTCGGTTTTCGGTATTCGTTTTTTTGTTTGGGTTTTGCGTGTGTGCTCCACTTGCGCGTCGAGCTTGCGCGGGGTTAGTATTTCCAATTTGAAAACCAGACGAGCAGAACAAACGAGCACAGTCACTCATATTCGACATGGCCGAATGAATGACGGCGAAATCAATTTTGAGAAATGGAACCACCGTTCCTGACGTTCCTGGTTCCTGGTGCCTGGTGCATCATCACAATCTTCATTCTTAACAACAACGCTCCCTGCTGCAGCATCGCCTTTTATTTTCGCACGACTTCCCATACGCTCCGTCGCACTTGTGTGAAGGCCAAGTTGTGTGCCGCTGAGCCAGAGGCTCATGAGCCACCCGGGACGAGCAAGAGCGGATACGCCATCATCAATACTCGATACGGCCGTGGAAGTCGCGGAGCACGCAACCGATAAACTGATAAAGAGAAACAAGTGCCAAGTGCTTACCCCCCTCTCTGTCGCCGTCAACGTCGCCGGCGTGTTCGCTTCTACTCTCCTGTTAATGCCGCTGCATTCGAGGCTCCCCAGAAGCAATAAGTAATGAATCATTTTGACGGGTCACTGTCAGCTGTTCCTGGTGCGGTACATACACCACCTGCTGACCAATCAGAGGCCAGCATCCAGCATCACACGAACTAGTAGGCTTGGCTGGTGACGCGTGACGGAGCAGGAAGCGCGTGCTTGAATGAATGAACGATCAAAGAGAAGTACGGGAGTACGGGATGATCATGCGCGCGAACACGGACGTGAGCACGTGAGCAAGTACGAAACCGCTCAACAAAGACATGTTCGGGGAGATGTTGTTGCGGAATCTCATCAAAAAGTATTGATAGAAATTCACGTTACTCGATATTCTTAGACCTCCAAGTTGCACAGAGGGAGACGCCACCTCCAGGTTTGCAAATTCCACATCTAAGTTGCCACACACCAATCAATGGTACCACAAAATATTGATCGGGCTGGCGCGAGAGAAAGCCGACAAACACGAAAGCGGACCGGAGACCGGAGAGCATCTAGGAACCTAGAAATGCGATTGTCCTTGTAGAAGATCAGGTAAGGAAGGAGGACTCATGAGGATGATGAGGAAGGGCGCCTGAGCGAAGTAATGTACTTAAAAGGTGAAGGAGAGAGACGAGGCCGTCACCTAAAGGAAGGCCAAGAGAAGGCATGATAAGTAGATGAAAGGATGGCATAATGAGAGGTGGGCGTGGAAGAAAAATAACATGGGTATGAGGGAGACTAGAAGGGTGAACCCAAGAGAGAGCGCCTCTAACCTGCGCTGGCGCTAACGAACCTGCGATCCAAACAAAAAGTATTGTACCGAATTTTGCACTTTCCGTTGCACTTTCCTTTCGTAAAAGCTTGAAATCCGTTTGATTAAAAGCAGCGAGACTACCCTAGACCACTGAGTAGTCGTGCTGAGTGGAGCTGGTTCTGGCAAGAAACACGGCACTTCTTCAGGCCAGGGTGTTCTGGGTTTGCACCGAATCAAGAAAAGCCTGCCACTATGAATCACAAAATAACGAGAGAAACTACGAAACTACAGAACATTGAGCATTGAACTTTATAATAAATGTTCGGCATGCAAAAATATTCCCTCCACTTCGACTCGCATTGGTCGCTCTGAAGAGCCCAAGGTCAATTAACTTCCCCTGTCGCGCTCTCTCTATTCTCTATTCTCCCTGAGGTGAGGTGGCATTGCTTCTCTCGATTGTCGTCGGGCCGAACCCTAGCTAGGTAGCTAGTAGCTAGGTGGGGATCGGTCCAACTCGGACCAAGAATATCTCAGCTCCAAAATAAGCCTGACGGTGGTCATTAACACATCCCAACTCGCGCGACCTGGCTATAATTGTGAAATATTCATTATAGAATTATAGTAAAAACAAAAACAAACAAAACAAACAAACTCCCCCGGATTGCTTGCAGCCGGCTTCGGCTCGGCGGCGGGCCCCAAGAGGACCTGGGCGGGGGGGTCTTGGTGAGTATTAGGTATATATTGCCGCGGTTTCTGGACGAGCAACTGCCGGCCCGGGATCACAGGTAACGAAAGGGTTTCGCCAAGGAGGATTCCTGGCGCCCGGCTTCAAAACACTGAAACTGAAACTGAAACTGAAACTGAAACTGAAACTCCGGATCCCGTCCTGAGCGTCAAAAGCCTTTAGGATGGCGGGGGTGGCATTTCTCACCTTCCCTGGGGTCTACGGACGTCGGGGTCGGCTCGTCCAACTGAAAGGTCAGCATCTTGCGACCTCGATAAGGACCAGAAATTGCACGATACGATCCATGTTATCTCTGCGCCCCCGCCATTTTCGCATTATTTGGCCAAGATTGGGACCCGAAAGTACAGTCTGTAAGTGGATGAGGTTCCAAAATAAAAAGCACCCCCCCCTCCCCGCTTTGGACTAATGTTTCTACATAGCCACTTTGAGATTTTCAAGACCTCCATCATTCGCCATCTTCAAGAACTTCATCACGATTCTCCACCAGCTACTTTTGCGAAGATAGCGAATCATGACAGCTCGTTGAGAGATAGGCTGTTTTTCATAATCTCCAGACCAACAAGAACACGACAATTAATCCTCATTTCTGAATCCCAACAAACAAACAAACAACGACAGACAATAACAAGCAAACAAGCAACCAAACAAACAAACAAACAAACAAACAAACAAACAAACCAAACACAACCAAACACCGAAGAGACTAACATTATGCGGAGTGTGGCGACGACGTGCGACTAACGTGCAACTGGACAAGAAGAAGAAGAAGAAGAAGAAGAAGAACACAACCAAACACCGGAAGAGACGGACATTATGCGGAGTGTGGCGACGACGTGCGACTAACGTGCAACTGGACAACAAGAAGAAGCGCTTTAAACGTAGCTCGGGTCCTATTCACCGCGGACTCAAACACGTTACCAAGGGCGCGGACCCGGGCGTGCCGCGGCGGGCAGAGCCGACGATGAAAAGCAAACTGAGTACAAGTCTCCACGCACGAGACGTGAACTGGCCACGACCCCTGCGTGTGGGTCCTGGGCCTAAGCCGGGGAATCGAAATGGCGAAAACCGAAACCGAAACCGAAACAGAAGAAGAAGAAGAAGAAGAAGAAGAAGAAGAAGAAGAAGCGCGCGGAGCGAGGAGAAGTCTCAGCAGCCAGGCAGCCAGCCACCAGCCAGACAGCACAAAGACCATGTTAGCATATCTAGAACATTAGCAACATATCAAAACTCAAAACTTTCTCGTTCTCTAAACGCCGGAACTAGATCGTTGGCCTCCCACGCGGCTAGTTATCCTATCCATTTAATAACTCTCTCTCTCTCTAGTAGAATTCACTACGCGCGTGCTACTAGGCAGCCAGCAAGCAGAAATCGCTTCTTCTTGCTCTTCCGCCGTAGACATGCCGCTAGCTCTATGCATTAGAATCTGAAGCCGCACCCCAAACACCCACGCACGCACGCACGCACACGGCAGCAAAAACTGTGCCCAAGAACCAGCAGTCCATCATACCTCATTGGCAGTTGGCAGTCCATCATGGCCAAATAACCCACACAACACAGCACATAGCAATCGACGAAGCAGAACCAACAAAAGAATCGGGATATCTCATCAATCACGACAGCGAGCCAAGCTCATCAATAAGAAGTAAGGCCGACGGGAAATACGGCGAAATTGGGGTCGTTCTGGTAGACCGGGAGGAGGTCGCCATCTTTCGAGTAGTGGAGCCCATGGTAGCAGCCCGTGCAGAAGTAGAACGCTTTCGCAGACACCGGAGCCAGCCAGTCCTCGTATTCATATAATCCGTTGTCGAGGAGTGCTCCATCTTGAACCGTCCCCTCGTCGACTTCTTCTCCTTCCCCACCTCCTCCTCCACCCTCGCCGCCGTCACCGCCCTCGATACCACCGCTGTCGTCTTTGTCGTCGCCTTGAGCAGCGGTGGCGAGTTCGATGTCCTCTTCGGTGCCATTTTCGGCACAGCCAGCGCCTTTGATGCAATCGTCGGTTGTCTCAGTCGCCACCGTCGTTGTTGCCGTCGTTGTTGCCGGCGTCGGGGTTTCTCGGAGCAGCGGCTCGACGCCCCTGGCCAAGGGCCAGTGCGCCTCGCTCGCGAGGCGGTCGTTGTACGTGACGAACTTGGCGCTGTAGAGCTCGCACACGTCGCACCGCCGCCGCCGCTCGAGCCGCAGGTACCGTATCGAAGGTCCCTCATCCTGCGCCGCCGCCGCCGCCGCCGCCGCCGCCTCCCGCGCCGCCGCCTCCGCCGCCCGCCCCGCCCGCCCCGCCTTGCCCTTCTTCGCCCTCTCCGCCTTGGCCTTGGCCAGCGCCTCCGCCGCCGCCTTCGCCGCCTTCGCCGCGGCCGGTGGCGCGGCGCCGTCGGCCCGGCGCGATGGCGGGTCGCGCGAGGCGTCCAGGAGCATGCCACTGCCGCCGCCGCCGCCGCTGCTGCTGCTGCTCTTGGGCTCACGGGGAAGGCGGATGGAGGTGACGTACAGGTAGTGCTCGCAGTCGCCGCGGTGGCAGAAAAGGTACCGCTCGCCGACGGACACGGTCAGGTCCGCCAATTCCGTGTGCTCCATGGCGTGAATGGGCACCGCCTCCGACTCCATTGACGACTCCGTTGACAAGGACGAGGACGCGCCTTCCGCGGCGGTCGTCCGCGGCTCTTCGAAGGTATCCTCGGGGTCGACTTTCCAGATGTCTGCTCCGCCGCTGGCGAATCACGCGTTACGCGCCCGCCTCCTTCTCCTTGCTTTACTGCTGCCCTTACTTGGAGCGACGGAGGTGGTGGCGGCGGCGGTGGCGACGACGGCGGCGGTGGTGGTGCTGGTGATGGCTCCAGTACCACCTAACGGTTCTCCGTTGGTACCGCCCAACGACGCCAACGCCCGCACCTCAGGTTCGGCACCTGCCTCCGTCGCCTGGGCTCCGGTCGTCAGCGCAGCAGCAGGTGGCTTCGCCGTGGGCTTCGCCTGCTCGTCGTCTATCGGCTGCGACAGCCATCGAGCCAGCTTCGTGCGGACGTACCCACTCCCCGCATCCAATGAATTGGCCGCCACAGCGTGCTCGGCTTCGCTGTTAACACCACCACCACTGGTGCTGGTGCTGGTGCTACTGGTGCTGGAGTTGGCATTTGCGCGCCGCTGGGCGACCTCGCGATCCTTTCGGCAGTCGACGTAGAGGGCGCCCTTCAGGTAGCAATAGGCGGCGGCGTCGTCGAGGATGGACCCGTAGGGCGCGGGGATGTTGCCCGCCACGAAGCCGTCGCAGCGCCCGCAGCGGATCATGTCCGCGAGGTCGCTCAGCAGGTGGCTGCCCCGCGCCAGGAGGGTCTGCGTGTGGTGCATCGGCGACAGGTACTGCTTCGCCGCCTTCCGGTCCCGTGACCAGACCTGCACCTCCAGCACCGGGTCAACGACCGACGAAGACGAGGAAGAGGAGGACGAGGACGAGGACGAGGACGAGGAAGAAGAAGAAGAAGAAGAAGAAGAGGACGAGGAGGAGGACGAGGAGGAGGAGGAGGAGGAGGAGGAGGAAGAGGACATGGAGAAAGTAGTCGCCTCTGGATTGACCACCGGGGCTGCACCAAGAATCGACAATATTGGCGCCAGCTGGCGAATACTGATCGCCGACAGGGCGGCATCGGAAGAAGTGCCCCCGCCCCCGGCCTGGCTACTCCGCTTGCGCTTCAGCTTCTGCTTGGATGGCTGACTTTTGTCGGGCAGCTTTGGCGGGGGAGGTAACGACGAAAGAAAATCCATCAACGAAGGCGGCGCATCACTTGCAGTGGCCGATGCCGCCTCTGTGTCGTCCTCTTCAAGCCGGTCTCCCGCCCTCGGCACCGATCCAAAAATGTCCGCGAGCCTTTTGCGGTAGTCCTCCTCGCTCATGTTGCCGATCAGCATGCCGGCATCATCGTCCTCCCCGTCGCCATCGCCAGTGGCGGCGGCGGCAGCAGCTGCTGCTTCGGATTCGGCGGCGCGCTTCTTCGCCGCATTCACGTCCGCAGCGGCCATTATGTCGAACCCCTTGGGGAGGTGGGCGAAGGCTGGCCCGCCGCGCTTGCGCGTCTTCTTGCGCCGGTTCATGCCGTACTCCAAATCCAGCGACTCCCACTGCGCCGCCGCCCGCTGAATGGCGGCGGCGACCACCTCATCGCGATGCGCCTTCTTCCGTTCCGCCTTTCTCATTATGTAGCCCCCTTCCCTCGCGGATCACCCTCCTGCTCCAGTTCTTACATATCCACAATAAGTGGAGCCCCCATTTTTACTGTAACAGCTATTTATTTATTTACTACGAATTCACAAACAATTGAAGGATTTCGAAGGATTTCCAAGGATTTGAAAGGATTTTACTCGATTTCAACGGCATCGTTTGTCGTGTGGATAGATTTTTCGGCACATACGTACCTCGAGACACTTCAAGATCGGCGTCTTGGCTTTCCAAAACGCCCTTACTTTTGAAAATCCAATGAGATGGCGACTCGTGACGAACCTGTGAAAGATGTAGTCGGTGGCCTTCTCATCTCCGGTGGCACATTTTTTGGGTATTTACGCGAGTTTCCAGTCTAAATCTTTCAACGGTTAGTCACGAGTCGCCATCTCATTGGATTTTCAAAAGTAAGGGCGTTTTGGAAAGCCAAGACACCGATCTTGAAATGTCTCAAAAAAAAAAACTAGATTGGCAGTAAGCAAAAGGGGGGCGTGGGGGTGGTAATGGGGGCGGTCGGCCATTGAAGTGTCTCAAGGTAGGTATGTGACGAAAAATCTGAAAATATATCCACACGACTAACGATGCCGTTGAAATCGAGTAAAATCCTTTCAAATCCTTCGAAATCCTTCGAAATCCTTCGAAATCCTTCAAATTTCAATTGTTTGTGAATTCGTAGTGGCAGATGAAAAGCAAACTAAGTAAAAGTAAAAGTAAAAGTTTCTACGCACGAGACTTGAACTTGAACTGGCCACGGCCCCTGCGTGGGTCCTAAGCCGGGGGGAATCGAAATGGCGAAAACCAAAACCGAAAGCCTGTGCGGTAAAGAGAACATATCTTTTTTTGCTTTTGCTTTTGCAATTATATATACGCCACACGCGCCCCCCCGACCCCCGGCCCCATAACAAAGCGAGAATCTCTGCTGTACCATTTACCGCACCCTTCAAGTGGCGGGATGTGAGCCACATATGTCGGGCCGAAATCGAGGGCCGAAACCCATTCTACACTCTTTTATCTTTGCTTATAAAATAAAATGGGGGTCACTACTACACACGCCCCACCATTCTCACAGATCCACAGGATCCAGTTCACTTACATGTTCACTTACATGTTCACTTATTCCTGTTTTGTATCTTGTCCACCATGAAACCTTCCCCTCCTTGGCTCGTTATGGTGTCGACTCAGCTCTCAGCTCTTCTCTGATCGTTGTCCCAAAGTGCTGTTGTGTTTGTACACACAACGGCGTTACCCTCAACGGCTCCCTAGGTACACGTTGCCTGGGGCGCGGACCCGGGGCGTCGACGCGTCGACCCGGGGCGTGCCGTGGTCTGGATGGGGCCGACAAAAAGTAAATTGAGCGTTTTAAGCGAGCGTGACCATCAAGAGTCCAGTGCAACATGTAACATCAAGAGGGGCCCTGATCTTCCGGGAATGGCTGGAAGACCATGTTCCGTAGGTTCATCCTGCCATTTCTCATTGTCCCTAGCAGTCGCTCAGGTAGCTCACTTTCTTCATTGCCTTGTATGCAAAAAGAAAGATCAACGACAACATCTTCAGTCGCATCTGGAAATATATGGCCCGCCAATTTCGAGGCTATCCAATTTGACCCAACATCGATCTCTATGGAAGTGTAGTTATCGCCGAAGTAGTAAGCAGTTTTCAGCTTCTTCCCAATGAGCACTGGTCGGACACCTCCTAGTGCATTGTATGCCCACTCTACGGCTTTTGGTCCCTATTTGAACAGGTTCAAGACGTGAGGTCAAAAAAGTCTTAAGGCGATATGCTATGGATGAGTCGTACCTGTTTGACATTGGGAATGAACTTGAAGCGCGAGTTTCGGAAGTCGCCGCCATCTTTTTGAAAGCGCTCCCACAGTTTATCGAAAACAAGATCCGTTCCCGCGGGAATCGTTCTTTTGAATGCGTACACAACCGATGCCATGGGCTGCACTGGAACGTGCCACACTACGAAAAGCCACTCGTCATCCTTGCCATATCCGGACCTGAGGAACTCCATTAGCTCAGGCAACTTTGCTGGAGCATTTTTCAAGCCCGGCTCCATAACGCACATATCCGCCGCCGAGAAAACGGCAGGGGCGCTGGGGACTTTTATACCCCCATCACTTATATACGTTTTCCCGCGCAGGATGAAACTCGACGCCTCTGGTTCCGACCAAACATCCGTTTCATCCAGCTCTCCTTTTCGGGCGTGCGCTCGAGTGAACACAGTGCCACTCGGCGTGACCTCTTGGTTTCGAGTGAGCTCGAACATCGCGGGTGCAGGAATGGACGGCGAATCCGCCCGCTCCAGATGCTTTCTTTGACGGCGGCTCTTCTTACGCGGGGTGCGAGGTCCAGGGCTTGATCGATTCCCCTCGCGAGGGACTTTCGCCTTTTTGCGTGATTTGCGACCTTTTAACACCATACGGAGGACGACGAGGCCGACTATGCTCGTCAATACTACATATCCAGCGATGTGTAGAACACCCGAAGTAGTACGTGCAATCTGCACGACAGAGAGAACCGCAGTACGCATCTCATCAAAGCTTTTATTTATTGCATTGTTGTTGCTGCTGCTGCTGCTGCTGCTCCTGCTGCTGCTGCTGCTGAATAGCAACATGTCACGGCCTGCTTGTTTGAATGCTTCCATGATGTTGGCGGCAGAGAAAATCTCGGAGATCCGGTCACGGAGAAAATATATTTCCCTTGCGCAAGCGAGCAAACCTGCTGCCAATGTGATCCGAAATATTGTGCGCACCACATCGTCGACGGTCGTCCACTTCCGAGTCCGGTTCCAGTCATTCATATCTTCAGTGGTGCTGGGCGAGCATGGCTCTACGCTAGCCGCCGCTTGGAACGCTTCTTCTACCGCAGACGAAAAACCATGCGCTTTCGCAGCAACCAATGGTGTCTGCTTGTGAGAGTCGAGGGCATCGGCGTTGGCATCGGCTTGTAAGAGTACTTCTGCGACACTCTTATGCCCGCGCGCGCAGGCCAAGTGCAGCGCAGTACACCCGTCCCGGTCCCGAACTTCGAGCTGAGCCCCCTTGGAAATAAGCTCATAGGCAATTTCCGAGTAACCCTCGTAAGCACATACGTGTAGCGCAGTGCGCCGCAGGTGGTTGACGAGCCTGAGCTGCGCTGCTGGATCCTGCACCAGACGAAGTTGCTGGTTGAGGAGCATATCCGCGATACTAGCCGAACCCTGCTCGCACGCGAGGTGAAGTGGGGAGTTCCCAAAGTTGTCCTGGATAGTTAGCTTGACGTGCCTTGCCTTGAGTATTTCGCTTACTATTTCCGGGTTTCTGGATAACACCGCGAAGTGAAGTGGCGATCTATTGCCGCGCTTCGGATCTGTCGTATCCACGCGAAGCTTATTATGCTTGTGTAGCCTCCTGAGCTGCGCCAAGTCACGTTCGCGCGCAGCCTTGAGGGTCGCATCCGCATTTGAAGTAAAAAACCAGACCATCGCTCAAATATTGCGGCGCCGATTTCGTGATACGTTAAATAGAGCCACAACCAACTGCCTGTGACCAAGCGCAAGAGAGCAAGAAGATCAAAGCGCCATCAATCAAGGACCACAACCCGACGAGCGATTTCTCTCGATCTCCAAGTTCTTCTTCCCTCTATTTTCTATTCGATAACTAGCACTATCCAATTATAAATTTTGAATACCAAACTTATTTAACCCAAAAAGGCGTATATATCTGATTCGTACTACAGCCTGTAGGAGGGGTGCACGCTCCACACCGTTCTGCTGCCTCTTTGGAGCTGCTGTGTTACACGCGATGAAGAGAGACCGTGACCGATAAGAGTAACTGGCACCACAACTGAAAAACCATGACCGATGAGAGTGACCGGGCCTTCAACGTTTTTTCGTTTGGTTGGAATGTAAGAATCAGCTCCGTCTTCTTCCTATGAATGAAATGCTTGAGACTTCCAACTCCTCACCCTGATGCACTCTCCGTAATTCTGAACAGGACGATGGCCGTCTGGGACTCCAATTCGACAAAGACATCGCTCGCATCAAAGAAGAACGAATCCAAGCGAGAGCGGAAGCCGAGAGACGAAAAAAGATGATGGAAGCGGATGTGGAAGACGACGAAGAAGAAAGCTCGGAGGAAGAAGATGAAAATGGGATGATGACTTCGAGGAGCAATCGCTCTAGAAAAGAAGAGACCCACCACCACAAGCAAAATTACAATCGCAACACCCTCGCCCGACGTGTAAATCATAGGCTATATGGTGCTGCGGAGGAGCCCGAACCTACCTTCAGTGCAATCGCGTTACCTCGGCCTATCGCAAGCATTGGCACCCAAGAGAAGAGCCGTGGAGTTCGGGTCGCGGCAGGCTACTATCACTCGCTCATGACAAACCCCCAAGGACAGGTCCTCGCCTTCGGAGACGGTCGCCACGGCCAGCTCGGCCTTGGGCAGGGTGTCACTCCGCTGGTGGTCGATGTGCCCCAGCAAGTGGCCATGCCAGGTACGTACTCGAACGCTTGAAACACACCTTCCGAACCAAGCCACTGCTAATTCATGCTGTGTCTTCTTCCAACGTAATTACGCAATAAGATGTGTCGACGTATTCGGCACAACTCAATCGTGACATTCAAGCCCCCGCCTTCATAAAAACGGTGGACGCTGGCAATGGGTTTAGTTTTGCGGTTACGGCGGATGGGAAAATGTATTCGTGGGGCTGGGGTAAGTTTGGTACACTCGGGCACGAGGAAGGCGAAAGGAATGAGCATATTCCGAGGCTTGTCGCAAAACTAAGCAACCTGAGAATAACGCAAGTGTCTTGTGGAGGCTCGCACGTGCTTGCGCTCACTTCCACCGGTCGCTTATACTCTTGGGGAGCAAATCATCACGGCCAGCTTGGGCGTGGTGTTGAGCCGCACCACAAATTTGAGTTCTCAGACCAAATCACAGCAGTGGTATTCCCGAATCCTGCAACAGAGACACCCATTGCCGTCGCGGCGGGAGAGTCTCACAGCATTGCTCTTATTAAGGTGGACCGTGCAGACGGAAAGGTAGAAAACTGTGTACATGGGTGGGGGAAAAATGCCAACGGACGGCTGGGTAGAGTCGATCCGTTGACTACTGGCGCACCTCGCGAGATTCAGAACCTCACAACTGTGCTGCGAAAGTACCGTGTGGATGTCGTGGCTATCGCCGCTGGCGGGGGACACAACCTCGGGATCACGAGTGGCGCGCACAATCCGATCAGCTGGGGCGCCGGTGGTTTCGGCCAGCTCGGCACCGGTGACATCTGGGACCGGGAGCAGCCATACGTCAACGTTGACATTCGAGGCATACTTGCTGTATCTGCGGGCAGACGCCATTCCCTAGCGATCGTTTCCGTGGGTCTAGCCGAAGTGAAAGGAAAGCTTTTTGCATGGGGCTGGGGAAACTGGGGCGAACTCGGACTTGGAGACACGAACTGCAGGCTACAACCGACAATGGTCATGGCGCTCGATGATGCCCTTTGTACGGCAATAACGGCCGGAGATAAGCACTCGTTATGTGTTACTCCGGGCCTGGTCAGGAAAGCTCGAGATGTGCCAGCGTACGCAAAATACATCAAACTTCTGCAAGAGAATGGGCCTCTTGCGTACAAGAGCCTAAAACGTGACATGGAGTCCAAAGGTCTCAACTCCGAGTTTCTGGATAATCCGGACCATATCTTCCCAGGACAGCCGGGCCAGGAAGACAAACCAACCGAAATAGACATATACGAGAGAGGACTTCGTTATTGCCTCGACACCTGTGAGGTCACCGATGAAAATCGTGATTTGAGAGGCACATACGAAACAGTTTACCGCGTTCCATCCGCTCGCCTGGAAGCTGTGTGCATGGCGTGCTCCAGAAGATGCCATTCAGGCGTGTTCGTCGAGACGACAATGCGCGCATGGGATCCCACAGTGAAGTGCGATTGCCAAGGCACCTCTCACTGTGTGTGCACGTGGAGCGAGCAACGGCACTGCTTTGATATGCTGGCTGATAAGCACCGTATTAAAAAACCCGTCAAAGGAGAGAACGAGAAACTCGCTATGGATTACCTGAATGAGTTGCTCGTTATGCTACGCGATTCCAAGGGAGGTATTAGCGAAGATGACCTCGAGAACGCCCAGACCTTCCTTATATCCGAAGGCGGTGGTCCGTTTCCATTTGACTGGTTCCAGTTTGAAAAATGGTATCGCTCATACTATGCCCACGAATTTGCCATCGCGGAGCTGAACGAAGGCTGAGGTGATGTGTATGGTGATATGCATATATATATATATGTATATGTTTAGTTTTATTATAAGAGAAGCAAAATGAGTAAGCTAATAAATTAAAAAAGCCGCAGATTTAAAAAGCCGCCGCGACGAAAATGGACACCTCCTGACCTCTCTCCTCCATGAACATCGTTGTTTGTGCGATATTAAATAAAATATTATTAATATATAAGGAGTAGACAAAAGACATAAGGAATTAAGTCGTATGTTTTGATTCAAGTCGTAGGTAAATTATTTATTTATTTATGAATAAACAAAGATTTATTGGCAATCTTTCGATCGTAGACCAAAATAGGGGTAACCAGGGGTAACCATGGGGGCCTGGATCTCGGAGGGAAAAATCCTTTTTTGGGTTATTTTGGGGTTTCAAGAGGGGAAAGTTTCTGCTCTCAGCGAGGTCTTTTCGAAAATTTATAGAAGAATTTCGTAGATAAACGGCTCGATTTAGCCGCTTCCCCCTTGGACGATTTCGACAAATAAAGCCAAATAAGGGCAATATTTGCGGAGCTCGAGGGGGGAGCAATCAAGAGCCCAACCGCTTGATGGATCCCTCCCAGTTCTCCTCCTCCTTCTCCTTCTCTTCCTCTTCCTCGTCGTCGTCATCGTCGACCTCCTCCTCATCCTCGTCTTCCTCCTCCTCCAGCAGTAGCAGTAGCAGCAGCAGCAGCAGCAGCAGCAGCAGCAGCAGCAGCGGCGGCGGCGGCAACGGTAGCTCTTCTTGCGCCGGTGACGACGATGCAGGCTCCTCTGACAGCGACATGGACGTGGACATGAACTCCTTGCCAGACCTGGTGAGTCTTGACTCCGACAGCGACACTGACTCCGATAACGACACGAGCCCCTTGCCAGACCCAGTGGGCCTTGGCTCTTTCAACAGCAACGTGATGTCCTTGCCAGACCTAGTGAGTGTTGTGAGACCAGACCTAGTGAGTGTTGACAACCCCGGCAGGGACATGGGCTTGCCAGATCTAATGAGTTTGAGTTACGACCGCTACCATCCATCCCACTACCAGCCGGCCAGCAGAGGGATGTCAACACTAGAAGGATACCATCGGAACCTTTGGAACCTACTGAAACGGCCTTCAGCACCGGAGCCATGACCCTGCCCAGAGTTCGTCCTTTTCAAGGGCCTTAGGAAGTGCCCGTTTGTCTCTACGCACTGGCAGTGGCAAGTGGCAACCGACCCGCCTCATGATCCGCGGCTCTCTCGGCCTTCATGTCGCCCTCTTCGATTGCCCCCTTCTTTCTTCTTTCTCTTTCTTGTTACTTGTGGGGGTACCCGTAGCGCTTTCCCGCTTCAACTATATAAAACGCTCTATAAAAGTAGATAATATCTCGCCCCCTAGAATCCACACCGAATATCGGAATACCATTGCTACTTTTCAAGTCAAGTTAATAATCATTAACACAATAGCAATAATATAAATCCTTCTTCGACATGCTACATGCTTTACATGTGCATCATGCTGAATGCTGAACCATGTGCTGCACTTCCGATGTGTGATTTTTCGTAAGGAAGCTAAAGGTTCCGTTGCATGCACCCGGAGTGACTTCGAAAGGTAAGCTCAATGTCTTGAATTTTCATTTAGCAGCAACAAACAAAACAATTCGGCTTCATTGCGTAAGTTCTGTCGAAATCAGTCCGTTGGCGGCGTCGTGGCGATATTCCATGTCGCAATGACTGCATATTTTGTTACATATTTTCAACGACTGTTTTCGTAATGAAGATAAAGATTTCGTTGCATACCCCCGAAGTGACTTCAAAACATAAGGTCACTATCTTGAAAGTTTATTAAGCAGCATCAAGAAAAAAAGGTCGACTTCCATGCGCAATCTTCAGCTGAAACTTATCCTTCGGGGCGCCATTGCGACGTCGAATCGAAACTCTAAGAAGTGTTTTTACTATCACCTATATATAAATGACTACTAAAAACCCTTAATTGTTTTGAATTCGTTTCAAACAAAATTAGAGTTCTTTTCTATTTTTTTCTTCCCTTTCCTCTCTTTTTCTTTTTTTTCTTCTTTTCTTCCCTCTTTTTTCTTCTCCCTTTTTCCTTTTTTTTCCCTTTTTTTTTCTCTTTTTTTCTCCTTTTTCTTCTTCTTTTTTCGTTTTTTTTCTTCTTCTTTCTTCCTATGGTCTAACATCGAAAAATTGCCGATTTATTCATCAATGTCTGTCATGTGTGTGGTAATTAAATTAATTAATTTTATTATCTGGTACAGGCTGATTAGGGATGGAAGCTCGGAAATTGGGCGGCGCTGTATCTCGACGGGACCGTCTCCGCTCGACCTCGGGATTGGTGCTATGGTTTGACCTGCGTGTTGGCGAGTCCTGGAAATCGTGCATCCACGCAACCCGCCGATGCTGGAGACTACGCGCCATGATACGTACGGGCACCGAAATGGCGTCGCCATTGCAAGGTGAAATTGGTTGATTCTGATCCAAATTTTGTCAAATCCCAAAAACTAGGATTTAATTTAAAATCCAAAATAAGTTAGTAAAGAATTCAGAAAGACATCGAAAACTACTAGTTGTTTCACCCTTTCTCCTCCGGGAGTGCCATCGCGTCCCAAAAAACAAAGACCAGATCCAAATGGGGAATTTTAAGCTGAATCTCACTTTGCCCGAGGATTTTTTATTACTAGCTATTATCCCCTAAAAATTGTACGTATTTGGTCATATTTTTTCGGGATCGAAATCACATAAAAAACCTCTACCATCACGCTGTTCCTCTCAACTAGGGCTTTCAGGAACACTTTCGCCCATCTCTGGGTTATTTTATAGTGGCGGAGGAGAAAAGATGCAGTTTTAACCCTAATCAGCCTGTAATGTGGAGCAGCGACGAGGACGACCTGGTGGTGGCAAATGATGACGGTGACGACGAGATTGACGAGGGGTACTTCAACCTGTTCAACGACTCCTCGCTCGGAAACGACTAGTAGGTAGGTAGGTTATACTGAGATCCTAGCTAAACAATAAACAAATTTATGAATAAATGGTACAGTATTCAGGAGTGGTTCCGGCAATGATGGAAACGCTCTCCTACGGGATGATGTCTATTCAGACGTTGCTGCACCACCTCCGATCAATTGGACAACACAGCCGACGCAGGAGTCATATGAGGACACAATAGCTCAAACGGTGGCGGCAAGAGAGCGCGCACAAACCTGGGCCATAGCAGCTGCAGCAACCGCGGCTGCAATCAATGCTGAAACAGATAGATTGACGGAAGGACGGGGAGAATCAGAGGCAGGAACAGATACTACAGAAAGTTCAAGCACAGCAATTCAGACTAAAGGCAATAATGTAGCTGCTGTATCTACCATGACAGCAAGAGACCGAGAGGTAAAAGAAGAGGCCGATGGTTCGATCTTAACATCATCTGCTCCTCTGACCAGCATGAACGATGCGGAAGAAGAGGCCGATGGTTCGGTCTTACTATCATCTGCTCCTCTGGCCAGCATGAACGATGCGGAAGAAGAGGCCGATGGTTCGGTCTTAACATCATTTGCTCCTCTGGCCAGCATGAACGATGCGGAGGGAGATCGCGAGGTGGCGGGGCGAAAGAGTGCGGCCCAAGCTGTTCCACTACAGTACTTGGTCCCACTGATCGTCGGCTTTCTTGTGTATCTAGCGCCAATGCTTCATTCCAGCAGGACTTCTGACATGATGCCCATGGGTGCCAGGATCATGGAGCAGCCCCCAGCACCACGGTCACGGCGAAGGCATCACCACGTTGCCGTGTCCGACGAAGCTCCGTTGCCTCAGCGAAGTGCAAGAAGTGGGAGCGCCCATCGAGAAGAAGACCAGAAAAAGTCGAAAAATGGTGGCAGGTGGCCGGGTGTTCTATAAGCTGAGGTGTGGTGCAGCGGCGCACTTTACCAGCGATAGATGGCTTCTCTTGGTCTAGTCTAGTCTTATACGCATCTCCCTCGAGTCTTTCCGCTTCTCTCTCTGTGTTACACACCCCCTAAGCTCGAGCTCGCCGAGCTACGTGATGTTCGGAAAAGACCATGTTAGTCCTAAGGCCCGCCTTCTTTCAGCCTCCGCTGAGTCACGGGCCCTGCAGCCTGCAGCTTGGTGCAGCCGAGGGCTTAATGCCGAGGTTCCCGGTACAGGAATTCTCAGTGCTGTCTTGTTTAAATCCACACTGTTGACGCCTCGGAGTTTTCTCGCCTTTTGGACATTCATTTCCACATTCTGATCGTGAGTACCAGCCATAACTGCTTGGCTGTCCATTGCCAGGGACATTTAAGATCCCTGTTAATCAAGCTTCATAAGGATGCGTTACACGTCAGCAAGATACTTTTTCTCTTGGGTGGTGGAAGAAAAGGAAAGATCAATTAAAATAAGAAGCGAGCGAGAGAAATGGTGAGAGGATCAAGGATTTCAACTTGGATTTTTGTTTTTGTTGGTGTTCGTGTTCGTTTCATTCGTTTTGCCATGTCTGCTTCTTGCTTCTTGCACTTATTTAAATCGAAATTTGCCTGCCTGGGGCCTCTGTTGGGCGGCGCCAGCTGCCACCGGGGGGGCTTCTTGTGACCAGCGCAATCTGAGTTTCAGACGAGTGCGGTTTTTAAGCGCTTGTTCAGAAAACATTTTTCCAGGTCAAAACTCGACTTGACTTGACTTGAGGTCAAAACTCGATTGACTCCGTTTGGCCAATCCGTATCTTTTCGGATCCGACAATTTTACTAGATTTTACTAGTATTTTGGGATCCATAGTTCAACTTTTTTTAATGACAAAAAATAAGAAAACCCAATTCTTTTGGAGCAAAAGTGAAGCACCCAAGTTCGTCTGTTCGAATCTCCCAATGCAAGGATCCTACTTCTCGTCACGCTCGCTCCCGCATGCCGCACCATGTTCATTGAGCTTACTGGGAGTGCTATTCTTTTTCGCAGTCCTCCCCGCGACTGCCGGACTCGTCGCAGACCAGGCCGCCGCATTCAGCAGCTCGTCGCCGCCCCGCACAGACTTCGTTATGAATTCTGTCGCGCCTCGGCATGTTGGAATGCTTGGGGGCGCGACGTTGACGATAGATGGTGACCGAATGCCGTACCCGCCCAGCGAATCTGCGAACGGACGGCCTCTCAACGTGACGGTTGGTGGGCTGCGTTGTCCCGTCGTGCACAAGAGGAGCGATCACCGCGGCCGGTGGCTTTCGTGCTCCCTGCCAGCATTAACGACCAGCTACGCCGCGGGGAAACCGGTCACCATGGCCGTCTACGTTAACGGCGTCACGTGCGACGAATGCTCCGTGCAGTACCGAAGCGAGCTCGTACCCGCCTTCACATACGCTTTGAAGCGCGTTCCAGCTCCCCCCTCGGAAAGCATCGCAGAGTCCGAGCTCAGCGAGGCACATGCGGCGGAGTTGTGGGGGCAGCGCCGCCGAAGGGAAGGGCGCAAGCTTGTCGAGCGCGCTACGGCGGGCGAAACTTCTCTCGAGCTGAGCTGGCCGAGGGGGTCGCTCGCGTATGGGCAGCACGCCGACCAGTTTCGCTTGTTCTTCGGAGACCGCGAGCTAAGGGTCCCGCGCGATCGGCCAAACCCCGAAAATCCCGACGAGTACATCCCTCCGTTGTTCGACGCCGAGGAGCGACGACTCACGTTCCCCATCCCGCCGGAAGTCGTTGCCGGGCTGCACACGCTCCGCGTGGTCGTGGATCGCTGGAAGCCTGCGGAAGACGAGGCCCACGGTGAAGCCATGCTGCGGCGGGCCCGAAGTGGCGGCCTTGAAGACCGGGTATTTCTTCCGCTCCGGAACGACGACGGGGCCGTCGTACGTGGGGCGCAAGTACGCATCGCCCCGCGCATCGAGTCCCTCAGCCACATGCGGGCCGGTTCCGAAGGCGGTGCGCAGGTGACCATCCACGGGAGCGGCTTCTCGCCGCTGCGCTCCGAGAATGTGGTGCTCCTCGCAGGCCGCGGCTGCGCGGTGGTGCACGCGGAGCACCACTTGCTCAAGTGCGTGCTCCTGGGAAGCGGCGAGAGCTTGAGCGGAGAGTGGGCTGAAGTAGCACCGCCTGCTCCCACCGCAACCACGGACTCCGTGTTCGTCGCCGTGCGCGGTTGCGAGGCGACGACTTCGCAGGGCGGGGAAACCGTTCCTTTCGAGCTGGACGCCTCGCTGAGCGCGCGCGTGGAGAGCCTCGACGTGCTGGAAGACTTCTCGCGGTCGTCGCCGACTGCGGCGGTGCAAATCCGCGGGTCCAACCTTCGGCAGTATGCCGCGGACTTTGCGGGTGACCTGACCGCCGGCCGACCTGCCGACTACGATGTGCCCGAGCTCTTCGCCTTCGGCGGCGGGGCAGACCTATCGTCGTCGTCGTCGTCGAAGTTCGCGTTCGATGCTACTGCACGTGAGCGCAGCGCGGTACATAAAATTTCCTGCAAAAGCAACGGCACGCTCGCCACGCACAACTACGAGCTCTTCGAGTGTGCGGTGCCGCTGCCACCCTGCGGCGATGAGGAGCAGAGAAATGAGCAGCAGCAGGAACGCCTCCCCGTGGGTCTCCGCTTCAAGGGCAGCGGCTGGGCAATCGTAGCGCCTGGAGTCACGATGGACTGGCCAATTGGGTGCGTGCCGCAGACCAGAAAATCTACGGATGTGTTGGCGGCGCAGCAGGAGGACCGACGCTCGGCGGCTCTCTCACGCAGACGGCGCTTGGCCGACGACAATCCAGGTTGCCTGTTCTGGAGCGACGTTCTGGACAGCTCCTACGCGGGCGACGCTTCCTACAGCGACGTTTACGTGAACACGACCCTCGTCGTGGACGCAGACATGGACGTGCAGTGGCTCATTGTCTCCGGCACGCTGCGGTGGGACACAGCCCAGGACGGCTTGACGCTGCGCGCCAAGTCCATCATGGTGATAGGCAACGGCACCTTCGAACTCGGGTCGGAGCAGGAACCCATGCTCAACGAGGCCCGGATTTTCATCAAACGCAGCAACGAGACGGACAGCGTGCTGGCGGACGACGACGCTTACAGCGTGGACACGTGGTACTACAACGACTCCCTCGCTGAGTACTACGAGCCGTATGTCGGTGTGAGGGCTTTCGCCGCGTGCGGCGGATCGACGTGCGGCGGGACGGAGTTCGACAAACCGACGATTCGCATCGTCGGCAAGCCACTGGCTCGCACCTGGAGCGAGCTCAACGCGACGGTTGCGGCGGGCAACACGAAGATCGAGCTTGTGCACAATCCAACGGACATGGGGTGGAAAGCCGGTGGTCGCATCGCCATCGCCACTACTGCGGGTGTCGGGAATGGGGGCGAGTCGGTAACGTACACTATTTCAGCGGTGGCGCCGTCGGGAGCGGAGGTGAACTGGGTTGAGCTGGATTCGCCCATATTACACGATGCCATCGGTAAACTCCTCGAGGTGTCCCGACAGGGGATTATTACGAACGTGAGGCTTGCCGCGGAAGTAATTTATCTGTCACGCAGCGTGGTCGTCTCTGGCAGCGCGTTCGACTCGTCGGAGTCCGGGGACGTAGGGATGCACATCCTGGTCGCGTTTCAGGGGTTTCTACAAATCGCCTGTGAGTTAAGTCGATTGTGAACATTGTCGTCGAATCTGAAGTTTTTATTTGTCCACACTTAAAGGGCTCGCTCTTTATTTTCTCTCACGTTGGCCAATTATGAAAACAATCCCCATCGATGGAGATATGCGCTTGGAATACTGCGGTCAGTTCGATCGACTGGGCCGATACTGCACGCACACCCACCTCATTGGCAAGGACGGCTACAACAGCACGTCGCACCATAACGCCATCGAAGAGGGGTGGGGAACCGGCACCACGATTCACGGTACACATGGCAGTACGGTTAGCAACAACGTGTACTACAACTGCAGAGGGGCTGGGATTTACGTCGAGGATGGAAATGAAGTTAACAATTCCATATCCTACAATGTGATAATTTCGAGGACGGTGGTTGAGTGCCAGAGCTTCAAGGAAACAGCACTGTACTTGATTGGCATGCACAATTACTTGCTTGGCAATCACATGGTGGCTTATCAGAACACGTTCTTCTCTCCGGGTGGGTGCTGCGGGGAAGGAAAAGCCTGGGGCAAGGTTTGCCCGAACAATACTCCCATCAAGTTTTTCAAAGGCCAAGTCACTCACGACTGCGGAAGATTTGGACTCTATTTTGACAACCAATATGCGCGCAACGTTGAGCTGGACGAGGATGGCTACTACACCGACTCAGCCACGTGTAACGCTTACCTTCCAACAGGAGAAGGTATGCTTCTAGCTTTTGATATGATATCTTAACAGTTGTGCTCGCACACAGCCGAAAAAGACTAATCTAATCCTCTCTCTCGAAATGCTCGCTTTTTTTTTTTTATCGTGCAGACAATGGTGCGCTTGTGACGATCGAGGACTCACTCGAGTGGCACAATCTTTTTGTCGGTCAATACTCGCTCGGGGACTTCCAGTTCAAAGGGCTAATTAATGTGAACAGCATGGTCGGGTTGTACTGGAAGAGGAGCAAGAACTTTGCGGAAATAGGCAGTGGCACGGGCATTGCGCACTTGGAGAACTGCGACTTCGTCAAGAGTCCTTCGAGTCTGTACGCTGGTACGAGCATCGGCGACCAAGGAGCGGGCATCACACTTCTGCCGGCCGGCCCCTTCACGTTTCTCATGCGCAATGTGACGTATGTTGGCTCGGGTGGGGCGATGATTCAAATGGGGCAGCATTGCGGAATATTTGGATACAACTTTAATGTCCCCGGGTCGGGCTGCAATGTCAACTATATTTTGGAGAACGTCGTAAGTGTGTGCCTTTTGGTGGGCTCTCACTCTTAAACATCTTCACCTCTGCTTACGAAGAATGCTTCACTCGCTCGCCTCCCGACAGGACTTCTCCCAAGCGGACTACGGCCGGAAAGTCCTGCAGTTCGGCGTCAGTGGGGGCAATCCCATTGTGCCCGTCCTGCAGACTTATGACGACAGCTTCAACTACACAGGTCCCAACCTTGACCCCAACTATCGGAAGCTGAAGACGTTGATCTCGGGTCGCCTCTCGGGGTTCCTTGACGTCGAGGGCTGCGAGCTTGCGGAGGAGTATTACGGCGAGGATGCAAGTGGAACTGCGAGCAATTATGACGATGCCATAATCTGCGATGAGCGCACCAGCGTAGCCCGCTTGAGCATCTACACCAGCGGGGTGCAGCAGGGCGATCTCTTCCTGAAGGGCCCTGGGTTCAAGCCTACGGCGGAACCCGAAGATGGCGAGTATTTAAGTACCTGGTCGAACGGCAGGACGCTGGGCTGCGACGTGGGCATTCTTCACTATGACACAACGTTCCCTTCGTACCATACAATTGTGGCGACGCGCGGCCAAGATTCCAGCGGCGTGCCAGGGGGTAAATATAACCTCTCTTTTCCCTCTTTCACCGCCACCGAAGACGTGACCATCGACTTTTCGCAGCCCCCCCAGCAGCGAATCCACGATGGGGTCTGGCTCGGGGAAGAGCGCCACTGGAACGCGACGCTGGAGCTGTCCATCAACGGGTTGCCACCGTGCATCTTGGATCCGACCAATTTTACTGCCAAGCGTTTCATGGCAACGAATGGCCCCAAAACGGACGCGACCGGCTTCCCGGGTCGAGCAGGCTTCTGTACGTCGCAACTGGATTCACTCGGTGGGCCGTCAACAATTTCAATCTCGTCAGCCGTGGCGACTGTGGAGACCTCGGTCACGAACACGAGTGCCTACAACGCATCGGCACTGGATGACTTCGCGACTGGCGACGATGACACCATAGACACCTCGTCGTCTGAGGATGGCGCCGCCGCGGAAGCTGTGGACGGAAATTGGCACACGAGCTGGACGATCGACCACCCCGTTTCCAGCAACCAGAGCCTCTCTGTCTCCATCGAATTTGATATGGCCCGCGCGTTGATCACGAAGCTCTCGGAACTGAGGCTTTTCTGGGGCATTGACTGGTATGAATCGCCCTGCGACTACGTCGTGGAGGGTCTCAATACCAGTGAGGCGGGCTGGAGGGAGCTTGCGCACTTCAGCGTTACAACCCCGCCAACACGAGCCCCCACTGCGGGCACGTTCGCACCGACGGCTGTCCCGACCGAATTTTTCAGCCCCGCACCAACACCGCACATCCCGTGCGCCGGTGACCTGAGAGTTATCGCATCTTCAGCAGGCTACGAGGACGGCGGCGCGGCGTCCGTGAATTTCATCGACGCGGCGACGCCGGCGCCATCGAGTTCTCCGGCGCCCACCGCGATCTCCGATGCGCCTACAATGCTGCCAACCGGCACGCCGCTACCGACTCTACTCCCGACCGGCGCTCGGTGGTTCTACATCTTCGACGGTGCTCCCAGCGTCGAATACTCCGGCTGCGGCTCGGCCTCGGAGGACTCTGGAGGCGATGATCAGGTGTGCAGCATCGTGACCGATGATACGCTCGCGGGCATACGATGCTGCAATGCAGCAGGGACGGAAGGAACGTCGTACTGCGGCGGATCAAGTTGCGCGGCCTTTACGTACGCCTACGCGAAGGACTACTGCGAGAACACGTATTTAGGGCGGCTGTGCACGCGAGAGGAGCTGGAAAATGGCGTGGGAAAAGGCACGGGGTGCGGGTATGATACGATGTACGTCTGGACTTCGGACGCGTGTGACGGAAAAGTTCCAACGCCGCTGCCAACCACCACCAGCTTTTCATCGACTGCCGACTCATATGACGACTCGTGGTTTGGCGCGGGCTTCAACGTAGTGTCCATCAGTTCTCTGACGAATGAGATCTTGGCTACGGGTTCCTACAATATTTACTCGAAGAACGACGCTGCCAGTGACAGCCTTGTGACCTTCCTTGAGGTGATGCCAGACGGTGCCATGCTGGTCCTCGTCGCAAGCACCGAAGACGGCGAGTCAACATCGTCTCCTTCCGCATCTCCTTCCCCGACCGCACTTCAGTCTTATTATGTTGTTGATGGATCTACGGCAGGCGAAAATTCGGGTATATGCGGTTCGCCCTCGGAAGGAGGCGACGATTCGGTGTGCACTGAGGAGGATGTTGACACCCTCGCAGGCATTCGCTGCTGCAATGAGGATGGCACTGCAGCAGAGTCTTACTGCGGCGATGCGACCGACCCGACGACGGGTGGCTTACAATGTACGGCTCACACCTTCGCCGTGGCAAAAGACATTTGCGAAAACACGTATGGCGGACGGCTTTGCACGCAAGAGGAGCTGCTGGATCTCGTTGCAATCGCCACAGGTTGCCAATACGATTTTATGTACGTGTGGAGCGGCTCCACGTGCGCTAACTCCCATAGCCTGAATATCGGGAGCAGCCTCGAAACGTACTTGAAGCACAACTTCGGAAGTCGGAATATTTCTAACTTTGAGTGGGGGTCGGGCTACGTATTTATCGGGAGGAAACGGACGGATGGGACCAGCAAGCCTGCTGTCGAGATCCTCGCATCATCGGGGTCGGGTGGCGCAGTTGGGAATGTGACCAATAGTTGCCCTACGCCTCTTCCCGTTCCGGCTCCGACGGTGGTCCGCCACCCGACGTTTGGTCCGTCGGCGGTCCCATCGACCGTGCCGACGCTTGAACCAAGCTCGTCGTTTGCGCCCACTCTACGTCCAACTCAAGAGGGCGTTTCGGCGAGGATCGTGCGCTCTTACCCGTCGCGTCCAGTGAGCGCCGAGCACTCCATCGTAGATATGGACGCGGCCCGGTACTTTCGCGTCAAACTCCTGCCGAGTGGTTACACGGCCGACGACGACCTGTCGGAGGTGACTGTGGAGCTTGTCGAGGCGGTGTTTCTGGGTGAGCAGATGCATGAAGAGGGCTGGATCGAGGTGGCGGACTGGGAGATGAATTCGGGCGAGATCATCGACTATATCGATATTGACGACAGCCTCATCGTGTCGTACAATGACCTTTACCGGCAATGCGCGACTTCCTGCGATGCGGTGGCCGGCTGCAACTCCGTCACCGTCTATCCGGACTACGGCTGCTTCTTGCGCTCCGGCTGCATTAATGCAACTTACGCCTCCAAAAACCAGGCCTTCGGGTCCGCATCCACGACGGTGGCTACCCTTGTGCGCGCGACGTGTGACACAGCGGTCCCAGACACGTACTTGAATTCACAGGATGACGATGAAGTGGGCGCCGGCTACTGCCCCCCACAGGCTGCGAGCAGCCGAGGAGATCTCATGCGCTACTGCAACCAGGCAGAAGTTGAGTACGTCTCGTGCTCTGACGGGCAGTACGCGTGTGTCGATGGTTCGGACAACGACGGAGGTTGCACCTGGTGGGCGTCGGTGTATTTCTCTACCGCGACTTGCAGCTCCTGCTGCATAGTGGACAGTGCGATGTATACACCACTACCAACAGCCCAGCCCACGTCTTCCTTCGCGCCCACAATGGCGCCTACGAATACGCAGATGCCGTCCATTTCTTTTCCTCCGACTTTGTCGCCGACAGCCACGCCGCTACCGACCGGCGCTCGGTGGTTCTACATCTTCGACGGTGCTCCCAGCGTCGAATACTCCGGCTGCGGCTCGGACTCGGAGGTCTCTGGAGGCGATGATCAGGTGTGCAGCATCGTGACCGATGATACGCTCGCGGGCATACGATGCTGCAATGCAGCAGGGACGGAAGGAACGTCGTACTGCGGCGGATCAAGTTGCGCGGCCTTTACGTACGCCTACGCGAAGGACTACTGCGAGAACACGTATTTAGGGCGGCTGTGCACGCGAGAGGAGCTGGAAAATGGCGTGGGAAAAGGCACGGGGTGCATGTATGATACGATGTACGTCTGGACTTCGGACGCGTGCGACGGCCCCAGTATGGCACCGAGCATGAGTTTAAGCCCGACCAAAGCTCCCGTTCCAGCGCCCACGAAGCTGCCCGTTCCGGCACCGACGAAGCTACCAGTTCCAACGTCGACGAAGCTGCCCGTTCTAGCGCCCACGAAGCTGCCCATTCCGGCGCCAACCGCACTGCCAATTCCAGCCCCCTCAAAGTTGCCAACGAGCATACCTACTACCGACGGTTCCACTGGAGTTGCCGTCACCCTCGTTCTCGCGGCGACCAAAGTTGCCACAACCGCAGACGAGGCAGCACTCAAGGACGCTGTTGAGGATGCTGAGCCGAATGGCCGAGTCGCTGGTCTCAGCATCACGACGTCGGTGGCTTCCCGGAGGCTCGGCAGTGCCCCAAACAGTGAACGTAAGCTCACAAGCTACACTTGGACCGCTGATTTTGACGTCATCGCCGTGAACTCGGATGCAGACGCCAGCACATTCAGCAGCGAGGTTGACGCAGCATTGTCTGATCCTACGTTCACTGCAACTGTCCAAAGTGACACGGGGGCTACTGTAGACGAGACGAGCACGACGATCATCATACGGACCGCGAACCCAATGGTGAGCCCTACGGCTAGCCCTACGATGAAGCCGAGCGCGCCACCCTTGCCATCTCTCTCATCGCCGACTTCACAGCCAAGCGCTGTTGCGACGGTGACGGGGGAGATCGAGAGCGGCGATGTCGCTGATGGTGACGACGCGGGGTCGACCTCTAAGGGATCCTCAGGTATCCTAGTGGGCGCTGCCGCCGGTGGGCTCGTCCTCATTGTTTGCGTCGCTTGCGCCGTGCGTCGGGGGTGCCAGGGAAAATCTGGCAAGAGCACCGGGGATGATCGCATGTCTTTGAGCTCCGATCTGACCTCCGAGACTGGCTTCGAAAAGGTAACCTACGACGTCGAAGTCGAAATGGGGGCGATGGGCGAAAATCCAATGCGCCACCACTCACCATTCCAGGCCTCCGCTGATCCGGGGTGGGTATACCCAGAAGAGGAAGGCGGTGATGGGATGACTAAAAACCCGCTGTTCCGGCGCGCTTCGTCGATCTCGGAGGGCTCCCCTCCCTTGCAACCCCCGCCAGCCACGCCCACAGCGGAGTCACGTGTGAGCCAGGTGGGCGTGTGGGTGGAGTGCCTGGACGAGAGATCCGAGCGCACCTACTACCACAATACCCAGACCGATCAAACCACCTGGGAGAGACCTGCCTCCATGACCCACGGCAAACGACGGTGCTCCATGGCATCGGTCTCGCTGGTTGGTACTTGGTCGGAGTATCAGGACCCGGGCACGGGCGACTCGTACTGGCACAACGACGCAACCGGTGAAACATCCTGGTGGCGGCCTGGGGATATGGCGCATGGCGAGCGCGTGAGTGAGGTGACTGTGGTCGC
>Ga0099800_1070_pt1 | contig 30712 bp, 25 predicted proteins | sample Uncmet6_SortRC_1_FD_89868 | JGI IMG/M metagenome (GOLD analysis project Ga0099800, IMG submission 89868) | Marine eukaryotic communities from CALCOFI LINE 67, Pacific Ocean - CN11_C50_N6_SortRC_1 | ecosystem: Environmental > Aquatic > Marine > Oceanic | place: Pacific Ocean: Monterey Bay... | reverse complement strand
TAATATCAGTTGGACGAATTGCTTCATGTGCTTCTTGTGTTCTTTTTTCATTATTATTTTTTCTTGTAACATATTTACATGGTGTTTCTAAATAATCTTCACCATATTTTTCTTCAATGTAATTACCAGCATTTTCTACAAAATCAACATTTAATGTATTTGAATCTGTACGCATATATGTAATAAAACCTGACTCATATAATTTTTGACACAACATCATTGTTTGTTTTACACCATAACCATACACATTATTTGCCTCTTGTTGTATAGTAGATGTAGTAAATGGTGCTTTTGATGATTTTATAATATCTTTTGGTGTTAACTTCTTAATTATATGATTATGATTTACACTGCTTTCTAAAAAATCATTAACATGTTCTGAATTATTTATCAAACTGTCACATTTTAAATTAAACAATATATTTTGACTTGTAAATAATCCGTTAATATTATAACCTATTTCTAATTCACTATTTTTATTTGATATATAATGATCGTATATAATTCGTAACGCAGGCGTTTGACATCTTCCTGCAGAAAGTGAGTTAGACGAATTATATGTAATTGCTTTCCATAATAATGGAGATATTTTAAATCCGATAAGCATATCTAATACTTGTCTACATTGTTGAGCATAAACTAGATTCATATTTATAGTACTAGGATTATTTACTGCTTTTAATATTGCATTTTTTGTGATTTCTTGAAATAATATACGTTTCGTATTTGTTATATTTAATTTAAATGCATCACATATATGCCATGCAATTGCTTCACCTTCCCTATCATTATCTGTTGCAAGTATTACTTCTTGTGCCTTTTTTATTTCAGTTTGCATCACAGATATTTGTTTTGATTTTTTTTTATCTTTCAAGTATGTAATTTTAAAATCATTGTTGACATCTATACTTTTTAATCCATCCATAGTTCTAAAATGACCGTAACTTGCTATACATTTATATCCATTCCCTAATATTTGTTCTATTTTTTTACATTTTGCTGGTGATTCTACTATAACTAATTTAGTCATTATATTATATTGTCATAGAACGTTTATATTCATTCCAACTAATTACTTTATGTTCATTCACTTTTTTCTCTTCTTTATTTTCATCCAAATGTTCGCTTTTTCTTAATGCACTGTCTACGTACATTTCTTTTAATATTTTTCCAACAATAAATGAACCCTCATGCTGATCAATATCACCATCTTCAATTTGTGCTAATACAGATAAAAATTGCCCTAATAATCCAATATGTAGTTCATTTTTTCTTACTTTATTAAAAATATCAGTATAATTATTATATAAAAATGGAGCAACATTTATACAATTATTTATATATTCACCATCATCCATAGTATCCTTTTCACTGTATATTTTTAGTATATTTAAAACATCTGTACGTATTTTTTGACTATGTTTCAACTCTCGTATTTTATCTGTTTGGTCTTCAACATCATTTGTATTAATCATTTCTTGTAGTTTTAAACGTTCGTTGTCGTTCATTATATAATAACTATTATATAATATTTAAGTTTTTTATATTTATATATATTATATGAAATACAATATTCCTCAACCAAAATCAGTTGAATCCGGTGGATGTGCTGGTTCATCATCGTCATGTTATGCTGAAAATGCTAAACAAGATGCTTTAAATCAAATGAATATTAATAATAGAACTATATCAGGTGGAAAAGGTATTGTTGTATCTCCAAGCAATCCTTTAGGTAGTGAAAGTGCTATTGGAGAACAATCGGCAGGTACAACTGCAAAAATGCAAGAACTATTGATGAAATCTCAAGAACAAGCGAAGATGGATGGTTGTGTAGGAAAAGATGCTTCATCTTGTATGGCAGGAGGTAAAAGAAGAAAAAAACGTTCATCTAAAAATAAAAAAGGTGGAAATATAACCAGAAATACTATGAAAAATATTAAAAATAAAATAAAAAAATCATATAGAAAAGCACGTAAACAAGGTAATAATAAATATGTAAAAAAAACACGTAATACATTATTGTATGGTTTAACACCAACACGTAATTTAGCATCAGAGTTAAACAATGTGAAATCTATTAATGATTTATCATTAAAAAGAGCAACGCCAAAAAAACTAAATCCAAATAAGTTCAATAAAATGACCATGAAAAAATTAAGAAGAACTACCAGTCATTTTAGAAAAACATCACAAAACTTTTTTAAAAAATTAAGAAACTCATTTTAATTGTGATGTAATATTTTTAAAAAAATATATATTAACTTAAAATAATAAATTAATATATGAAGTTATCTGATTTTGTAAAAGTAATATTTATTTTTATCATATTTATGATTTTTCATTCGTATATTTCAATGATAAGTAATATAAAAGAAGTAAAAGAAAATTGGCCCATGTATAGATGTAATCCTGCTGTAATGCCTTTTGCTAGTTTTTTTGGTGAAGATGCTATGGATAATTTTAATTATTGTATGACTGACATGCAGAAAGGTTCTATAACCGGAATGTTACAACCAATTTCATACAATGTTGATTTAATGTCATCATTTTCTTCTAATTTTGCAACAGGGTTAAATAGCTCTCGTGAAGTAATGTCTGATATGAAATCAGGTTTATTTAGTATAGTCGAATATGTTTATAAAATGTTTAGTGCTATTATTATACAATTTCAAAAAATAGGTATTGCTTTAAAAGATGTGGTTGGTAAATTCTCTGCTTTGTTAGTTGCTGTATTATATTTAACAGATGGTTCATTAAAAACAATGGAAAGTGCATGGAAAGGTCCACCAGGTCAGGCTATACGTGCTGTAGGAAAGTTTAGAATGCCAGGTGGATGTTTTAATGAAAATACTATGATAAACTTAGAAGATGGCAATAAGAAAAAAATAAAAGATATAAAAATAGGTGATAGATTACTTAATAATACATATGTGTATGCCACTATGATTATTAAAAATATAGATGACCAAAATAATTATTTAAATAATATGTATTTACTTCCTGGAAATATTGTTGTTTCTGAATCACATTTAATTCAATTACATGATAAACAATGGTGTCAAATTAAGGATCATGATGATGCAAAACTAATTTCAACAAATTATGATACACTATATTGTTTAATAACAAATAATCACACCATACCTATTGGTAATTATTTATTTGGAGATTGGGAAGATGATGGATTACTTCCAGATATAATAAAATATGAAAATAAAACTACAATTTATAATTAATCGTATCATATATTATATTTAATCATAATATGGAGAAAGCACCAACCATAAGTGAAAAAATTAATAAAATATATGATATAACATTTTTCGATAGGTATATAGTTTCTATATTATCAATGATAGCTATATTTGGTATTTTTGGATATTTACATGCAAGATTATACTTCTTTTCAAATATTCATAAATACAAAGAAACCTGGCCTACAAGTAGATGTGATCCCGATAAACAATTATTTGCTGGATATGTATATCCTAATGTAGATGGCACATATAATTCTGAATATGCATCACAAAACTTTGCACATTGTTCAGAAAAAACATTAGAAAATGTAGTTGAAACTGCTACTGGTCCTATTAATGAAACTATAGGAGAAAACTTTAAAGTTTTTACTGTGTTTTCCGAAGTATTGGATAATATACGCAAACAAATTGCTAGTTTAAAAGACGGAGTAAATAATTTAGTAGGTAATTTATTTAATCAAGTAGCTGCAACATTAATAAATGTTCAGAAAATGATACTACCTATAAAAGATGTATTTAATAAGTTTTTAGGAATGTTAGTTACATGTTTACATGTTACTACAGGAAGTGTAATGTCATTGAATACATTATTAGGAGCAATGATGGAGTTTTTGTTAATGGTGGTTACTGTAACATTCGCTGCTGCAATTGTATTTGCACTTGGTATTTTTACATGGCCTATTTCAGTTGGTTTAATTATATTTGGTGTATTAGTATTAACTTTAGTTATTATTGTTGGAAAAGCAATGCCTGAATTATTTGAATTATATAAATTAAGAATACCAAGAAAACCACGATTGAAAAAACCATTTTGTTTTGGAGAAGATACACAAGTTCGTTTATTCAACGGAAAATATAAAAATATTGCAAGTGTTAAAATTGGTGATATGTTAAGAGATAAATCTGTTATAACAAGTGTATTTAAAGTAAATCCTATGGATGAACATTTATATAATATTAAAAATACAAACATATTTGTTACCGCATTACATAAAGTGTATCATATTAATAAATGGATTGATGCTCGAGATCATCCAGGCGCTGTTTGTATAAACAAACACATTGATAAAAAGAAAGTAAAACTGTTTTGTTTCAATACATCTAGTAAAATAATTGAATTAGAAGGTTATAAGTTTTTAGATTATGACGAAATGAATACAAAAGAACTAAAGAAATTAAAAGTAGGTGTCAATAATTTACATCATGAATATGATGGTGGTTTAAATAGAAATACTATGATCCCTATGAACAATGGTACACAAAAACCTATATATAAAATAGTTCCTGGTGATATTTTAAAAGGAAATAATATGGTTGATTGTGTATGTCTTATCGATGGTATTGATATTAAAGGTCATTTCAAATATTTTGTAAATGGTGAATGCTTTTTAGGATCGCATAATTTATGGATTTATAATAAAAGTTTAGGGAAAATTGTACATAGTACTAATTGTTCAAGAACACCTTTATATAAATCAAAAGAATCGTTATTATATCATTTAGTATGTTTAAAAGATTCATTTTATGTTAATAAAGAAACAAAGATAAAAGATTATAATTCACTAATTGATGACCATTTAAAATAATTAGAAAATCTTTTTTTATCTAGATATAATTTATATTATGGATATTAAACTATTTGGTTTATCTCTTAACATTGAATTAATTATAATCATAATTATATTATTCTCTATTATGTCCGGACACATGGTGTGTTCATGTTCTCGTATTTCTGCAAAAGAAGGTTTTCAAATACTAAAAGAATCATTTGGAACAGAAGTTGATTATAATATGAGTCAAGATGTATATAAATCATGGGGAATGGATAGCAAAAATTACTCAAAAACTGCTAAAAATCCTGGAGTTCCTGCTAACATAAAAAAAGATATGGAAGGTGATTCTATTCCACTTGACGAAGGAAAATTATTTTATTTCGGTAATACACAATTTTCACCTGAATGTTGTCCAGGTTCTTACAGCAATGATCAAGGTTGTGCTTGTATGAGTTATGACCAAATGAGACATATTAATCAACGTGGCGGTAATAGAACACATGGTAATTTTTAATTTAGTTTAAATAATAAATAAATATTTAAACCAAATATGCATATTCGAACGAATCTATTTTTGCTCTACATGCTATGCAATTTTGTATATCTGTAGAACCGCTACACTTATCACATATTAATATATGATTACATGGTCTAAATAATACATTTCGTAACTGATCATAACACAATATACATGTTACATTTTCATTTACATTGTCACCTTCTTTTAATAATTGACTATATTGTCTTAATTTTTTTTTGTAATCATCTACTTTTTTTATTGCATTATTATTTCGTTGTATTGATTTTACGTCATTCTTCATTTCGTTTAATTGCTCTTCGAAAAATGTAAAACGATTATGTATTGATTGACATAATGTATAAAACTCCGATATATTATTTTTGGGTTTAGGAGGTGAAGGTATATTATTTTTACTTTCCATTTATTTGTATTAAAAATATATTTTTATTATTTTTTTTAATGATAATTATGTTCGTTTAAATAAAACATTTTGGCATCAAACGTTTTATCAAAAAAAGAATCATCATAATTTAATTCTTTACATAGTTTTAAATATATAATTATTAAAGATGTTACAAGTAATATATGAATCATTATACACTATGGTTAAAAATAATTAATTAAAAAATATTTTAATTTTAATTAATTAATTAACAATACAATGTGTTCAATATTTCTCGTGCTATATTTGCACCATCATCTGTTTTAATAAGTTTGTTTACAATATCTTTTGTTACTGTGAATGGGAACTCTACTTTCAAAGACATGTCCTTTTCAAACAAGTTTGTATCTGGTTTCATAAGTCTATACAAGTTGAGTTTTGTATATATAATTTCTAGACTACGTTTCAGATTTCTAACACCTTGTTCTTTATTAGTAAATGTTTCTACAATATGTTCTACAACACCTTCTTCAAATACAATGTCTTCATTTTTAAATCCTACTTGTTCTTTAATTGTTGGTAACAAATATGAATTACTAATAGTAACCTTATCTTTAACATCATATCCTTTTGTTTGAATACGATACATTCTATCTCTTAAAATAGGATTTACTTTTGATTCATCATTGTAACTAAATATAAATAGTGCTTTAGACAAATCAAAACTTACTTCTGAAAAATATTTGTCGTGATATTCACTATTTTGCGATGTATCTGTCAAATGTGTCAATATTCCAATAATTTCTTCACCCTTAGGTGTATCGCTTACCTTATCCAATTCATCAAAGTAAATAACTGGATTCATACATTTACTTTTAAGTAAAATCTCTACAATTTGCCCCCAAGAACTACCTTCGTAAGTATATGAATGACCTTCTAAGAAACTACTATCCGTAGCACCTCCAAGAGCAATGAATGAAAACTCACGTCCCAATATTTTGCTAATACCCTCTTTAATCAACGTTGTTTTACCTGTACCCATTGGTCCTTTAATTGCAATTGCTGTTCCAACTGATTTAGGATTAGTAATAAGTTGTCCAACTAACTGCATAATTTGCATCTTAGCATCATTCATTCCATATACTGCTTTATCCAATATATTTTTAGCATTTTCCATAAAATTGTGACACTTATCAATACCATCTGATTCTTTAATAGGTAATTCTTTGTATACACCAAATGGGATTTTCATAAATGTATCAATCCAATTCTTTACTTTATAGAACTCACCTGCACCAGGTTCCATATATCGCAACATGTTTATTTTCTTCATAGCACATGCTTTATACTCTTTTGGTAGAGTTGATTCAAGTAATGCCAATCTGTAAGGTTTATTTACAACTGATATTTTGTTAATTTCTTCCAGTTCAGCAATAATTTTATGTTGCTCCTTTATAGATAATTTCTTAAAGAACTCAAAATCATTCATAACATTTTTAGAACGAATAAGCGACATATACTTAGAACCATTTTTCTTTTTATCCTTCTTTGTTAACTTATCTCTATCTTTCTTTAATTCATTTATTTCCTTTTGAATTGCTTTAATTATTTTTTTATTTACATGTGATACATTCTTTTCATCTTTATGTTCAATATCAATAATTAGTTTTTCTGCTCTATCGATTTCCATATTATATTTTTCTTCTGTCATTGTTTCTTTCTTCTTTTTATTTTTAGATTTTTCATTTTCATCATCCTCATCCTCATCCTCATCTTCATCTTCATCTTCATCTTCATCTTCATCTTCATCCTCATATTCATCTTCATCTTCATCTTCATATAATTCAATATCTTTATTTTTTTTCCCACCAATAGTAAATATTATATTAAACTTTTGGAGTTTTCCGTCATCTTCATCTTCATCTTCATCGTCATCGTCATACTCGTCATCATCTTCGCCATATTCATCGTCTTCATCATCCTCATCGTCTTCATCATATTCATCTTCTTCAGATGGTTCATATTCTTCTGATTCTGATTCACTTTCAGATAATTCTTCTACTTTTTTACTTTTCTTTTTAGGTGATTTTTTAGATGATTTTTTTGGTGATTTTTTAGATGATTTTTTTGGTGATTTTGATTCTTTTTTAATTTTATTTTTAAGGTATTTTGAAGGGTATAGTTTATTCAAAAACTTTCTATATTCATGTTTATTTCTAACTATTTTTTTAACATCTTCCTCTTCACTTTCTTCTGACTCTTCATCTACAATATCTTCATCAGTTCCGGTATCACTACCAGAACCATAATCTTTTTCTTTTTTTTTAATTTTATCCTTTTTTGAAGCAGAACGTGTTTGAATAGAATCGTTATTTCGTACCATTATAATATATATTTATCTATTTTTAAATACAGATTAATTAAATCAATTTTCAATTAAAATAACTTAACCTAAATAGTTGATAATTTAAAACATTTAAAGACTATTATTTATAAATAAAATTGATTTATAAACAATCTAAAAATATTATCATATTATAATAAAGTATGCCGTCAAATAATAAAAAAAAAGATTATTTTCATTCTAATATTATTGGTATTCAATTTAGTGTACTAAGTCCTGATGAAATTAGGAAAGGTTCTGTAGTTGAGATTACTAATAGAGATACATATGTTAATAATAAACCTGTAATTGGTGGTCTATTTGATCCACGAATGGGTGTTCTTGAACCTGGATTAATTTGTCCTACTGATGGACATGATTATATGAATACCCCTGGTTATTTTGGACATATAGAACTTGCTAGACCAGTATATTATATTCAATATTTAAATATTGTTATGAAAATATTAAGATGTGTTTGTTACAAATGTTCAAAATTACTTATAAATAAAAATAAATATAAATATTTACTAGATTTACCTGCTGAAACTAGATGGAATCAAGTATTTGCAATAGCTAGTAAAATTAATACATGTGGTGACGGAGATACATATGGTTGCGGTTGTAAACAACCAAAAAAAATAAAAAAAGAAGGATTGGCTAATGTGTTTGCTGAATGGGACAATTCAGATGCATGGGTTGAAAATGGAGAAAAACAAATTACACTAAAAATTACACCAGAATATGCATTACAAATATTTAGACGTATTTCAAATGATGATGTTGAATTAATGGGATTTAATCCATTATGGTCTAGACCTGATTGGATGATTTGTCAAGTTTTGTTAGTTCCACCACCTGCTGTAAGACCATCTGTAAAACATGATTCACAACAAAGAAGTGAAGATGATATTACACATATATTGGTAAATATTATAAAAACAAATAAAATGTTAAAAGAACGCATGGAACAAGGTGCCTCCGAAAATATTATTGAAGATTGGACACTTATGTTACAATATTATATTGCAACACAAGTTGATAATCAAATACCCGGTGTGGGTTCTGTTACACAACGTTCCGGTAGACCATTGAAATCTATTAAAGAAAGATTAAATGGTAAAGCAGGTCGCGTAAGAGGTAATTTAATGGGTAAACGTGTTGATTATAGTGCTCGTTCAGTTATTACAGGTGATCCTAGTTTATCTATTCGTGAATTGGGTGTTCCACTAAAAGTAGCTAAAAATATTACCAAACCGGTAATTGTGAACTCTTATAATATCGACTTTTTAACAAAGTTGGTTAAAAATGGACCTGATAATTGGCCTGGTGCAAAAATTCTAGAAAAAAAGAATAAAGAAAATATATCTCTACGATATGTTGACCTTGAAACAATACATTTAGAATATGGTGATGTTGTACATAGACATATGATGGATGGCGATGCAATCTTGTTTAATAGACAACCAACATTACATAGAATGTCTATGATGTGTCACATTGTAAAAGTAATGAAAGTAGGTGAAACATTTAGAATGAATGTTGCTGATACAAAACCTTACAATGCTGATTTTGATGGTGATGAAATGAACTTATTTATGCCTCAAGATCCTGAATCTGAATCTGAATTATTAAACTTAGCACATGTACCCTATCAAATTATCAGTCCAGCACAAAACAGTTCAATTATTGGTATATTTCAAGATTCATTGTTAGGAACATATCGTTTTACAAGAGATAATATTAATTTCACTGAACGAGAAACCATGAACTTATTGATGAATTGTAAAAATATTGATTTAGATATTATTAAAAAAAATAATATTACATCATTTGATATTTTAACACAAATAATACCACCTATATCATTAAAATATTCGACAAAACATTTTAAAGAAGGTAGTGAAGATTTCAATAAATCCAATAATGTTCTTGAAATAGTAAATGGAAATATAAAAAGAGGACAACTCGAAAAAAGCACATTAGGTTCAACCACCAAGGGTATATTACATCGTATATGCAATGATTATGGTAATATGGCAGCATCTAAGTTTATAGATGATTTACAGGGTGTTGTAACTGATTATATGAAAACAAGTTCTTTCAGTGTTGGTGTCAGTGATTTGATTTCTAACGAAGAAACTACTGTACAAATTGAAAATATAATTACAAATAAACAAAAAGAAATTAATGATTTGATAAATCAAACTCATTTAAATGTATTTGAAAATGATACTGGAAAAACAAATATTGAAGAGTTTGAAACACAAGTTGAGGGTATTTTAAATCAAGTTACATCACAAGCTGGTAAAATTGGTAGAGATAGTTTGGATAAAAATAACCGTTTTGTAATAATGATGAAAGCTGGTTCTAAAGGTAGTGAAATTAATATTTCTCAAATGACATGTTGTTTAGGTCAACAAACTGTAAATGGTAAACGTATTCCTTATGGATTTGAAAATAGAACATTACCACACTTTCATAAATACGATGATACTCCACGAGCAAGAGGTTTTGTAGAGAACTCGTATATTAAAGGTCTTACACCTGATGAATTGTTCTTTCATGCTATGGGCGGTAGAACTGGTCTTATTGATACTGCTGTTAAAACTTCACAAACTGGTTATATTCAAAGAAGATTAATTAAGGGAATGGAAGATTTAAAAGTAGAATATGATATGACAGTTAGAAATAGTAAAGGTAAAATTGTTCAATTCACATATGGTGATGATGGTATTGATACCATTAAAGTAGAATCTCAAAAAATACCATTTATTGAACATAGTAACGAAGAAATATATGCCCATTATTATTGTCCTAGTAATCAACGCATGGTCTTTAGTGATTCAGCAAAAAAACGTTTGTCTAAACAATCAAAAAAACTTAACGAAGTTGTTACTAGTCACATTGATGATACTATAAACATACGCGGTGAACTTATTAATTATGTTTATTCTAATAGAAGCAGTAATGATATTAATATGCCTGTAGCATTTAAAAATATTATTGATAATATTCACAAACAATCATTAATTACTAGTAGTTCATTAACTGATATTACACCCCTTGAAGCATATGAAATGATTGACGAAAAATATTCTGAATTAGAACAATATTGTTATTATTGTAAACCTACTCGCTTATTTAAAATGTTATATTATTACTATTTGTGTCCTAGAGAATTGGTGTTGATTAAAAGATTTAATAAAGATGTATTATTTAGTTTGTTATGTATTATTAACGAACAATTCAAACGCTCTATTGTAGCACCAGGTGAAATGGTGGGTATGATTGCAGCACAATCAATTGGTGAACCTACTACACAAATGACTTTAAATACCTTCCATTTTGCTGGTGTTGCATCTAAGTCAAATGTTACTCGTGGTGTTCCACGTATTGAAGAAATATTAAGTTTATCTGAAAATCTAAAGAAACCCTCATTGACTATATATTTACCATCTGACTATGAATCAGATAAAATGAGAGCGCTATCTTCTATGTATATGATTGAACATACAAATCTTAATAATGTAGTACAAAGTATAGAAATATGTTTTGATCCAAATGATGGAAATACAAAAATACATGATGATATTAAAATGTTAAAATATCACTACGAGTTTGAAAAAATGATTGATGAATGTAATGATGAATCAATCAATGATAATAAAGATAATTCAAAATGGGTTCTACGATTAATATTAAATCCTGATATAATGTTACAAAAAAATATTACTATGGATGATATTAATTATTCCATTAAATCATTATATAATGACGATGTAGATTGTATATTTAGTGATTATAATTCAGAAAATCTAACTTTTAGAATTAGACTTAATAATTTAATAAAAAAAGAAAAATTAAAGAAAGATAAAAATAAACCTTTGGATCAATCTGATGAAATATATATTATTAAAAACTTTCAAGATAATTTACTAAGTAACGTTGTGTTACGTGGAATTAAAAATATTAGTAAAGTTCGAGTACGTAAAATACAAGATAATATGGTAAAAGATAACGATAAATATGAAAAACAAGAATCTTGGGTTCTTGATACTGATGGTTCTAACTTGATTGATGTTTTATCCCTTGATTATATTGATACAAGCAGAACACATACTAATAGTATACCTGAAATATATAATGTACTTGGAATAGAAGCAGCACGACAAAGTATCTTTAATGAACTTGCTGAAGTTGTTGAAGATGTCACTTATATCAATTATCACCATACATCATTACTTTGTGATCGTATGACATACAATGTTAAATTAACATCCATATTCAGACATGGTCTAAACAATGATAATACAGGTGCTATTGCAAAAGCATCTTTTGAGGAAACACCTGAAATGTTCTTAAAAGCAGCACGACATGGTGAATTAGATTTAATGACCGGTGTTTCTGCTAATGTAATGTGTGGTCAACAAGGATATTATGGTACAAGCGCATTTAAAGTCGTTTTAGACATTGATAAATTAGAACAAATAACCGATACTGAAATATATAATGATGTTGAAGAAGAAATAATTAATACATTAGATAAACATACTACAAATGATAAAATTAACGACCCTTGTTCAACAAATAATATCAAACTATTATCATCTAATATTGTAAAACCCAAACATAAACATAGTGACGATACTTACATGCCAGACTTTTAATTAAATAATATAAAGATTAATCATTATGTTATTTAATGGTAAAAAGGAAAATAATAATATCCAAATCTGATATATTTTCTGAAAAAAAATATAATTTTTTTAAATATTTAATTACTAATAGTAATTTTATGAGTGTAAATAATTATAATGATTATATAGAAAAAAACTTTTTTAATTATTTCACATGTACACATACATTTAATGGAAAAAAATTGTGTAATAAAATTAATATTAACATATTTTTTGAGAAGTTCTATAATAATTCATTTTTATGCATTGAACAAAAACACAATTTATTGTTGTTATTTTGCAAAATGAATAAAATATATAATTCATTTTGTAAATTAATGACATTCGTTAAAAGACATAAATCTATTGATTATGTTTTTTCAAAAACATTAGATTATAGTGATCTTAATGAAATACCCGATAAAAATAAAATTAAAATATTTCAAGAAAATGTTATGTATGAGTTCTCATTACAAGACTTGAGTAAAATTATTAACAGATGTTTGTATAATATGACTTTTAATTTCCCTGCCGTAATAACTATTAAAAATCCATGGACTAATATTAAGTTTAGTACTTGTGACATTTATAATATTTATTTTAAAATGACACAATCAAATATAAATGTACCTATATTATTTCATTTATACTACAAGGAATTATTCAATAATCATACATTCGAAATGAAATATGATGCATTTATTAGAGAACAATATGTTAATAATAAATATAATGATATGACTTTCAATGAAAAAGTAAAAAAAATAAAAAAATTATGTAACATTTTTGGTTTTTTTAATTTCGAATTAGATTCAAAATATCCTATAAATATATTTGTTAAAGCATTATCACCTATTTTAAAACTTGGTTATCAACTATATTCAGGTGTTTCACCTCAATATCATTTTTTTTTAAAAATAAAAATGTATTTGTTATTTGATTATTTCAAAAAAAAGAATCCTAATTTTGGAAGAACAATATTAAAAGTACATCATAATGATTTTACGCAAAAAACATCTAAAAAAAGAAAAAGATGGGTTGAACATGTACATCAGGTTAATTATATTCCTTTAAATAATGATATACAACATAGTATTGAAGATATGATAACAAATAATAAATATAGAAGAGCTACAGTTACAAATATTATTGATAATATTGATATTTATCAATTGGGAAATAATAATGATAGTGATGATGATAATGATAGTGATAATGAAAGTATTGATACTTCTGAGTTATTCGATGATGATATATCAGTGAGTTGATTTTCTTGATTTTTTTTTACCACCATTTTTTTTCAACTTAAATGTTCTTTTTTTTGGTTTAATTTGAACTTCATCATTGTATAATTTTGTTTTTAATGGATTTATATTATCATAGTTATTTTCCTTAACATTTGTAACATTTGATTTATATAATTCATCTAAGTAATCACGTGTTACTAATGACTGAGGTATTAATAATTCATCTTTATTTATATTATATTTGTGTTGTATTTTTACTAGATACTTTTGTATATCAAAAAAGTATTGTTGAATGGTAACATTTCTTAATAGTTCATCTGATAATTTTTTTACATAAAAGTCTTTATTATTACTTCCCGTTATTAAGTTTATCTTCGGTATGTAGACCTTATTTTTAGATCTTTCATTTAATAAATAATAATTATCTCTTAATGATACTATATTTTCATCTGTATAATAATCTACAAACCTGTATTTTTTATCAATAACTGATTTTATTATACTCTGTATTTTTATCATTTTAATTTGATATAAAACTATATTTGATAATACTTGTTCTTGTAATTTATTTTTTTTATCTTTGTTTTCCAGTTTATTTAAATCATTTCTAATCTTATTTCTGAAATAATAGTACGAGTGATCTTCTATTATTATTTTATAATTATTTAAAATACGTTCTTCATCTTCACGTTCATTATAATATTTAAATAATTCTTCATCTATATGTGTCCACACATTATCAGTTATAAATACATCACCATTTGTATCCTCCTTTAAATTATATTTTCTTATTATTTTTTCATTTTCCTTTGTTGTTAATAGTAGTTCTTTATTTATAGGCACAAATAAGTTTGTCTCTGTTTTTATACCTACCATTTTATTATCACTTAATACATATGATACGGGTTTACATTGAATTACTTCTGATGTTGCATTGTAAAACTCTATTAATCCATCAATAGTATTTGACACAGTTGTATAATTGTTTTTATTTGCATAATGTTTTACGTCTATATTATTAATTATATATGATGGGTAACATGGTATAATATACTGTTTGTTCTTTTTATTATGAAAACATAAATGTGTTACTTTACAGTTAGGACCAATGATTTGATATTTAATTGTATAACTATTTGGAACTTGATTATTTAATTCATTTATTATTTTTATGATATTACTATTCGTATGCAACCGTTTATCATAATTTTTATACAACGTATTGTCTATACTACTATAATCAATACTATTTTTTGGTTGACAATTATTTAATATTTTACGAACTTTTCTTATGAATAGATTTAATATGTTTTCTTCCTTGTCTATATTCGAAAAAAACATTTCCAATTGTTGTTTTGATTTTTCACCTGTATCTCTGTATAAATTACATATAATTTCATAATGTAATTCTTTTTTATACAAAATAACTGTTGGTTTTTTATTATCGAAATAATTATTTGAATACGCATTGGTTGGGCAATATAAATTAATTACATCTTGCATCGTATCGTCGTATTCTAATATAATAATATTTAATCCATTTGTAAATATTTTTTTATCACACATATAATCCCATATATATTGATGGTCAATTATTTCACTTTCACTTCTTAAATAATTTTTATAATTCATATATGATGATAATATTTCATCTAATAATTCACTTGTATTTTTGTTATTTAATATATTAAATATTTTTGAAGATTTAATATCACTAGTTAATTCTTCTTTATTAATTTTCTCATCTGTATAAAATATTTTAATTAAATTACCATTTTGATACTTTATAAAATCATCTAATGATATATTTTTTACTAACATTTCTTGAAACTTACTTGTAGATTGAAAGTTTTTAAACTTTATTTCTTCTCCTTGAGTATTATAATTATATAACATTGACATACATGATACAAATGATAAATTACTTGTATTATCTACACCATATCTAAAGGCACAATTAAACTCATTATTCCCTTCTATTGTACATTGTGACGTTGTTAAGTTCATTATTCTCTGTAAAAATAATGGTAAATAACCTATTCTATGCTCACCCATTGGCATATGTTTATCTGATAATAATATTCTATTTCCTGTAAAATAATATCCTTTTCTAAATCCTTTTGCTTCTTTTGCACCTATATTTTTAACACTTTTTACAGTTGTTTTTTTATCTTCTTTTTTTGTTTCATCTTCATTTTGTTTATCCATACATTTTAAACGTTGTGTTTCGAAATGTGGTTTAAATGATTTAAAACAACACGGTAAACAATAGTCTTTTTTAAACCCTGGAGTATAAAAATCACCTTCTACTGCGTCAAGACCACTACCTGAAGTGTAATCTAAACTTAATTCTTTTATTTCTCCGCTACATTTATCACTAACATACTTGTCACCCTCTTTTGTTACATCTTCGGGTTTTAAACTAATATCATCATCAACACACCAAAACTTTGGACATATATAATATACTTTTTTCTTTCCGTCACTACTATACTCCATAGAATTGTCTTTACCAAGTGTTTCATTATAACCATATGAACCAGGTGAAACTCTATCTATTTTTTTCTTTTCATCTTCAGTTAATGCAATTGGTAACCTATTTTGATTTGCAGGACAAACACGTGAATATCTTGTTTTTGCATCACTATAATTATATTTTTTGAATAATTCAGGGTCTCGTTCATTCATACGCGCTATAAAAATATTTGATGATTTTTTTCCTTTCGCACCACCTATTTTAATATTTGTAAGATCAACAGATTCCAATGAATCGTCTGATGCAACTGTGTCTGTTTCAGATTCTACATCAGAATCCATGTCAGAATCCATATCAGAATCAAGATCAGATAAGTTTAGAGAACCCTCATCATTTAATGATACACTATCCGGTGTTTCATCTTTTTCAACATCTTCTTCTGTTTCAACTTCTGCTTCTTCTTCGGGTTCTGTTTCAACTTCTGCTTCTTCTTCGGGTTCTGTTTCAACTTCTGCTTCTTCTTCGGGTTCTGTTTCAACTTCTTCTTCGGGTTCTGTTTCAACTTCTGCTTCTTCTTCGGGTTCTGTTTCAACTTCTGCTTCTTCTTCGGGTTCTGTTTCAACTTCTGCTTCTTCTTCGGGTTCTGTTTCAACTTCTTCTTCGGGTTCTGTTTCAACTTCTGCTTCTTCTTCGGGTTCTGTTTCAACTTCTTCTTCGGGTTCTGTTTCAACTTCTTCTTCGGGTTCTGTTTCAACTTCTTCGGGTTCTGTTTCAACTTCTTCTTCTTCTTCTGGTTCAACTTCTGCTTCAACTTCTACTTCTTCTTCGGGTTCTGCTTCAACTTCTGCTTCTTCTTCGGGTTCTGTTTCAACTTCTTCTTGTGTTTCAACTTCTTCTTCATCATCGTCCAAATCTAACATAACTCCATCATTTACTTCACTATCGTCTAATTCAAAATCAAACTCTTCGTCCTCTTTTTCAACAGGTTCTTCAACATCGTCTGTAATTAATGTTTCTCCTTCGTCCATCGATTTATCTAACATTTCACTTATATCCTCTCTATCATATTCCGTATCAATACCAACCTCATCTTCATCCCTTTCACGTATTACTATATCATCTAAGTGTGCATATAAATTATCTATTGCACCAATTTTTGATATAGTTTTAACTATATCTTTTTGCTCTTTATTCAAAGATGATAAATCATATTCAAGCAAATTAAATATAAAATGTACATATTTTGTTAATATGAATAAATAATCTATATTGTAAATATTTTTAACTTGAAACATCATTGATGACTTAGAACCTTTGGTTATAATACATTTTATCTCAACACCATTTTGCATTAAATAATTAAAATTATTTATTTTATGTAACATCATTATATAGTATTGATCATCTGGAACAACATGTATTAAGGGTTTTAATACTTTTAACATATTATTTGATGCAACTTTTGATATTTTATTTCCTACAATAGATTTCATTTTTTTACCAGCAGGAAAGTTCATATAATAATTATAATTATATTTAACATCAATTATATTAGATGCATTGAGATTTGTAAATGATGGCATTTTTATACCATATCTACCATAACTCAAATCTAATTTTTCAAACAATACATCTAATTTATTTTTTATTATATCATTTAATTCATCAAGTGAAATAACTTCGTTTTCATAGTTTTGATAAAATACATTTATCGTACTGTCTATATTTAAATGTACAATTAAAAATGTATGATTACCTCTTGATGTTTCTTGCATCATTACAAAAAAAGTTAAACCTTTCTTATTACCAATCTTATTGTGATAAGTTAAAATATCTGATTTACTTACGTATGGAATAGATTCTTGATGAATATTTAGTTCTTCACTATACAGTCTTAATATTTTGTCCTGTTTTGTAATTGGTGTTAATTTTATTATAGGTATTTCTTTACTAGAGTTGAACGTCTTAAATAATGTATATATCGGAATATTTTGAATAAACGAAGGTTGTATTGTAAACTCTACGTAATTAAATCCTTCTGTAATTATTTCATTATTTTGTAACGTTTCTTTAACATCTTCCATATATTTCTTCAAAGCAAACATGTATTCAAAATATGTTTTACTTTTCATCATGTCTTCTTTGTTGTTCAATAGATTTTTCTTATTCTCTCTTAGTTGGTCAATTGTTTCAATATCAAAATTAGTGTTAATATATGGAAAATATATTTTTATAATTTTATTATGTATATTTTCTTCAGATACAGAGAGAATATCTTTTAACAATATTAAATACATCGTTTTGTTATTGGATTCAAGTTGATTACATAATAAATGATTATCTTGAACTATTACGCGAATATTATCATTCATGTCAGTCATTTCTGATTTTAAATAAAATGGATTAGTGGGTATATTAAATAAACTATTTTCAAGAGAAAACTCTTTATCACTTGGTACAAACATTTCATAATCACGATCTTCAATATCTATATTTTGTATTGAATCATCTGAAACACTTAATTTACTTAATTCATTTTTTAACTTTTCATCGTTTAAATTATTCTCTAAAACTAATACATTATTTTCATTGATTGTAAAGTTTGTTAGATAATTATAAATCAAATCTATTGGTAGTTGCATTTTATTTGCGCTAAACAAATACATTTCATGAGGATTTATATCTTTAAACTCATTTAACATTGATATTTTTTGTTTTATCATCAACATTGTATCGTCCATAAATATCGATTTGTCATAACTACTTTTATCAAATGATAATACTTTTCGATCTTTCTCAAAATCAGGACCGTTAATATATATTATTTCAAATGACATATAATAATATATATTTTAATGCGAATAAAAATTATACAATTTAATGTTTTTTATACGAACGTTGTTTTTTATTTTTATTTCTTTTTCTATATGATTTATTTTTTTTTCCTCCTTGACTTAATACTTCTTTAGATGATAATTCATCATAATATTGGTTTATTTCTGGTTTTGAAGATAATTCACTTATAATATCCAATACATGGTTTACAAATGTCATATTATTCCATGATCTACCGCCTGTCCCTCCCCATCCATATTCTGACCTATATAATGTATTAACTGAATCATCTTCAATATTGTAATCTTCTCTTCTCTCAACTACCTTATCAATATGTGTATTTAATGTAGATACATTGAATTTTGTTTCATTAAACTGTTTTTTTTCTTTTATTTTACTTAAACAATGTAATACTCGTTTCATATATTTTGAATATTTTATGAATATTTTTTTATATTTATTTATTCTTTCTGTATCACGTTTGTCGTCTGGTTCTGATGAAGAAGAAGACTTCATAATATCTTCTGTTTCATTTAGTACCTCTTCAAAAGTTTTTATTTCATGATTACTATGTGTATAATAATCACCTAAGTTCTCTAATAATGCGGTTAAATATGTGTGAATATCTAATTCTCTTATTTTATTATCAACAACATTTTCTTTAAAATTAAACTTTAACTGCATTTCTAAAACAACGACTTGTACTGCTGCTGCAGTGTAATATGCTTCCGATGAATAATATCCTACAATACCTGCTGTACCTGTATCTGATGGAGTTCCATCTTTTTTATATAATATCTTTTTTATATTAGTGTAATCATGATTATTTTCACGAGTTCCACCTAATACTTCATTGTATACCTCATCTGAATGATAATAATGTTCAAGAGGTTTTGAAAAATGACACTGTAAGTAATAATTTACAGCGTTTTGTTTATTATCACGATCAAAAGTACTTATATTTATTTTCGATAAATCATTATTATCTTGTATCCATGATTGATCTGTTCGATTTAAACTAATTAAGTATTTTTCTATGTTTTCTTTTGCTTTATTTATCATTTTTTTTATATCATTATATTTTGCATCAATATCATTAAAAGGTATCTTTTTTAACTTCAAAAAACCAAATAAATATTGTTTATATATTTCATCATGTTCAGTTATATATGGAGTATAAAATTGATACTTTGAACCATCTTCTTTTATAATTTTTTTATCATTAACATTTAATATCAATAATTTTTCTTTTTTTTCTGAATTATTCTCTATAATTCTATTTAATTTATCGCTAACAATATTATATACAGCACTACAATATAAATTAGAATCAAATGTAAATGGTAATATAATGTCATATTGTTTTACAAAATCTGAATACATTTTCCATACTATATTAGAGGGATATGGTCCACCTATAGTAATATCATGATCAGAAGTTAAATTAGTACTACCAAATGCAGTTTGTATATATTCTTTTTCTTCGTTTAAATTCGATTCATTGTCTTTAACACATTCAAACAAATATGTTATTAATTTAACACGAATAACACCTATTGCTCTAAGAACAATAGGAACATATGCTTTTGTTACATTACATCTTTTGTTTAATTCCTTATCATCAAAATTAATTTCCTTACCACTTTTATACGTGTCCGATAAACCATCCCATCCATATCGTAAATAATTCTCTATACATGTCTTAATTTGAGGAAATATTTCTATTAATGGTATTTCTATTAATCTATCACTTATATAGTTTGATAAACATTGTGATTTATCTTCGGTTGAATCTCTTAATGGATTATATATGTCTTCTGTAAAATCACTCATAATAATATACTTATATATTATTATGCTAAAATAAATTACATATCAAAGTAGGGATTATCTGTTATTTGCATTCCACAATAATTCTCAGGATCTTTCTTATAATCTTGTGGATCATAAATATTTGCTTCTTTTGCGTTTTCTAATAAGATTTTAAAGTTCGCCCAAAATTCGGGTTCATGTCCTACACTTTCTGTCATAATATGTGATAATTCATGAATAGCAACAAACATTAGTGTATTTAAATCTATTAATTCACTAGTGTTTTTCTTTTTATTTAAACAAAATGCTATTTTTTTCCCCTTATTTTCACTATATGCTGTTAATTTACTTGTGGGTAACGTTTCACTTATCTTTGTAGGATTAAAGTTTTTAACTAATCTTTGTATATCTTCATCTTCAGGATATTTTTTGTCAACATAATTCACTAATATTTTACATTTTTTTGCTACTTGTGCTAATAAATCTGCTGCTAATTCTAACTTAGGTCTTTCTCTTACACAGTATGTTTTACTATCGACATCACTTATTATACATTTTAGATTGAATGCATCAGATTCTGAATAAATCTTTAAACATAAAATGATTATAAATGCTATCATTATAACTCCTAAAATATCAATTCTTTCCATTAATAATTATTGATATTTTATTATTTAAAAAAAAATATTACCTTATTGACCACCTTGTCCAAGTTCTAGTGGGACACGAGAAAGGTCAGGTTCAATTGTTGTATTATTCCATGGACCAACATTTAATTGAGGGCATGGAGGATCTGAACGTAATTGTTGGTTAGCATTTCTTAATGATTGTCCAACAGTGTTAACACCGATGTGATGACCAGCTTTAAGAAGATTTACTTCGCTTAAATCACCACTTGCAGTAGGGTTCAATTTAGCCCATTCACTATTTGTATCCTTGGGAAGTAATTCACGAGGATCTACAGATGCATCATTATTACAACTAGGGGGTAAACCATGTGTATTAGTAGAAATACCCTTTACCTTTGCATAAGCTTGTGCGTCAGTCATAGGACCTGGACCACCCTTTCCTGTTTTTACTTCAGTTGATCCAACACGTGGATTTGCCATACTATCCTTAAACGATACCTTCTTATTATTGTACATTGAAACTAGGAAATATGCTACAATTAAAAGTAAAAGCATACAACAAAATGATATTTTACCGAGATTCTTGGTTACAAATTTAACAATGTTTGCCATATATATATAAAACATATGATAAAAATATTTTATTAAATGATTTATTTTATTACTCTTCTAAAGATTGAGGTAATTCTTCATCCATTTTACTTGATTCTATCTTTTTAAATATATCTTTAAAATCATCATATATTTCGTCATCTACATCAAGTAAATAACTTTCTTTTATATTTTTTTGCTTCTAAAAATGAATTAATTGCATCTAATCTTGCTTGTTTTGCCTTTTCTATAGCTTTTTGATATAAATTGTAGTAAATGTCATCTCTATTTTTAATAGAAACGGGTTCATCTTTTATTTTATTTTGATCTAAATTATATTCTTCCATTGTACCTTCCAATATTTCTAAATGTTTTTTATTATTATTGTCTAAATTAACTGATTCAATATTATTTACATCTTCTTCTGTTGATTCTACTAAATTAGATTCTTCTAAATCCAATGTATCTAGTTTTTCTGTTACTATTTTATCATCATTTTCTTTTGTTTCAATATCTGTTATTATCAAATTATTTATATCAATATCTTCATTTCCTAAACTTAATTTTTCTATACCATCATTTGACATATCATCATCTTCAGAACTAGATTCATTTTCTGATTCATTATCTTGTTCTATAGATTTTTCTTCTTCTTCACGATTATTTTCTACACTCAACATAATGTTGTTGTTTTCTTCTAAAGAATCCTCTTTTTTATCATTAATATTGTTAAACTTTATTTGACATTTTTCAAATTGATTATTATTTAAAACCATCATTTGTTTCAACTGAAAATAAACCTGAAATGTCTTCTCTGTAAATGTTATACCATATAAATGAAATATACATATGTAATCAGAATTATTATTTACTTCATCCATTGTTAATATATTTTCATTTTGGTCAAATATTTGCAGTGATGATGTTTGTAACATTCTAGGTGAATCTGTATAACACCTTAAATTATAATAATTACCTGCCTTATATGGTTTTAATGACGTTTTAAATGCAAACTCAATATCTTCCAATGATAATTCGTCGTCATCAAACCATAATGTTTTTTTTTCAAATATCAACTCTTGTAATCTTTCTTCTAATTTTTCAAACCACTCAATTAATTCAAAATTAATTTTATCAAATGATAATTCATTATAAATACGTCTTCCACTTTTTACAAATCCTTGTTTTGTATTGCATTTAGGTGTTTGTATGTATATATCATTTCCGTCTAAATTAACAATCTTTGTTAAATGAGCACCACCTTTAATACTCATTGGTCTAGTTAATTGAATTTTATCAAAAGGGAAACTTTCATCAGGTTTATATATATTACTAACTGATTGATCCATATTATGTATAATAGAAATTACTTTATATTTTTTCACGAATTACGATATTTAAATAAATAATTAATATCATATATTTTATGCCTTTAACTTCAAATATTATTCCAAATAACACTAAAACTTCAGATGATATATTAAATAAATGTATAACTATTTTGAATGATGATGTATTATCTAAAAAAAATATTAAACCATTATTGTTACCTATAATAGAAACAATACAAAGTGAATTATATCCTTATTTATTTATTTATATCTTATTTATTTTTATTATATTTATTCTAATTTTAGCAAACTTTATTATTTTATTGAGAACAAAAATAGTAATTCTTAAAAATGATTAATTTTTTTCCCGCGTTAATATATAAGATGACAGGTTGTAAAAATATAACACGTAAACAAAAAGGTGGTAATAGTGCTCATGAATGGGGTACTAAAGTTCATGGTGCGGCTAGTCCTACTATGATGACAGGTGGAAGAAGAAAAACACGCAAAATGCAAAAGAAAAATAGTAAGCGTAAAACAAAAGGTGGTGCTTTAGGTGCAACATTATACAAAGCCATTGTACCATTTGGTTTAACAGGTTTGAAAAAACTTATGGAAAGAAAAAGTTTCAAAAATAACTTTAAAACTTACATGAAAAAAAGAAGATCTCGTAAAAACTTCTCACGTAGACGTTAAATAAGTGTATTAACAAATATTTAGGTATATAATCTTTGTTGTTAATTTTGTTAAACTAATAAATGATAAATTATTAACATTAAATTATAATAAAAACATTTTTTTATTATAATTTATAATAACATTCATGTCAATTAAAGATAATATTAAAAATTGGGTTCATATTGATAATCAGTGTAAATTATTAAATGATAAATTAAAAACTCTTAAAGAAACTAGAACAAATTATGCTGACCGTATTTTCGAAGATGTTAAAAATAGAGATTTAGAAAATTTAAATATAAATATTACAGATGGTGCACTTAAAGTACAAAATACAAATAGTTTTAATCCTTTAACATATAAATATCTAGAAGAATGTCTAACCGAATTATTTTCAAAAGATAAAGCAAATGATATAATAAGTTATATGAAAAATAAAAGAACACCTAAGAAAAATATGGAAATAAAGCGAACATATAATTAATTTTATACTAATTTATTATATGAATAAATTAGAAAAATATATTTCAGATTTACAATTACCTTTAGGATTAAATATAAAAAAATACAATAATGATTACGAAGATATCGATTTTGATAATATTTTTGAAGAACAAATTATTGATGATAAACTTTATGATAAACTATTATTGAATATGAAACCTCTTTATAATATTGTTAAAAAAAATATTTCCAGAAAATCAAAAAAATCTAAAAAACATTACACAAAAAAAAAATTAACATAATTATTTATTATTTTTATAATATATAATTTATAAATGTCAGAAAATACTACATACGATTCAAATGATATATTAGACACTTCTGAAACAAATAATGAAACACAAGAAACACCACAAAATAATCAAACTGTAAATGATGATACAGTATTAGCAACTATACCTATTTCAATGAACTCATTATTTATTGTACTCGCAATTGTAGTATTAGTTCTTGTTTTAAATGCTGTTGGATTTATTAATAATATTGCAGCATTAATTATTATTATATTTGGTATTGTTTCTATTATGGGATTCAATGTATATAAATACAAAGAATCTGAAACAGTAAATGAAGAAACTAATAATACTTTAACTGTTAATACATCAAATAATGATGAAATTGTTAACGAATTAAAAAAAATACAATCATCTTTAGAAACCCATAGTCACGGTGATGAAACTGATGAAACTGATGAAACTGTCGATGCTGAGGGAAAGGTTATTGATCAAATTAAAAGTGAAGTATCCGATAACTTGGATGCTACCATAAGCAATGCTGTTTCTAATTCTCAAGAAATAAAAGATTTCAACGACCAACGTGTTGAAACTATAGCAGATGAAGCAGCACGTAAAGCAGTAGATAAATTAACTTCAGGATCATTCCGTTTTTCATATGTTAGTGATGAAAATGAAAACTCTAATGATGTTCAATACAACGCAGATGGTACTCTAGTAACTACTACTGATCCTTCTGACCCTACAACATGTACTGATGGTGCTCCTTCATGGGAACATTATTTACGTCGTCATGGATTATTATATGACAGTTGTGGTAATCAAATTGAAAATCAATTAGATACTGCAATTAAATATATTGTTTTGAAATCACCCCCTGTAAAAACAATAAGTGATAAAGATATGCCAAATAGTGCTCATTCATTGATGTTAACTGGAGGAAACTCATCTGATTTAGATATTTTACGTTCATTGACAACAATAGAAAAAGTTATTGTAAGGAAAAAAGACGGTAGTGTTATAAATGATGTATCTATCCGTAAAAACGAATTAGGCGATGGTTCAACCTTAGTATCTCCTAATACGACAGCTGTTACAGTTCCTTTATATGATTCTACTAACAAAAATGTATTTGTTATGGGTTATAATACTATGAAACAAGATGGTACAGGTATGCGTGTAGAAGGTGTTAATTCAGATGCTTTAATTATTGAATTGAGTGTTGCACATAAAACAAGCGAATTACAATCTATTGAAATAGTATCACCTTTTAATATACAAAATAGTGAACTTCGTTTATTGAATCAAAATAAATTGCCTGTTCATGGTGATATGCTTGGAAAAGTATTTACTGTACCTGATGCTCACAATATTAATTTATTCATAATGAATAGTGATACTACAGCAGATGATGTTGCCATAACATCTGATACCGATAGCGCATATACTGCTGAAGGAGAATATAGCGTAAATAAAATATTCATTCCTGATGCACCTAATAATAGAGAAGAAATCGCAAAAGCTCACGCTACCAAGTTTGGAAATGAAATAACATGTAACGAATCTTTAAATGAACCTGCTGAACAAACAACACAAGAAACTTTTGTGAATATGGGATTGTTACAACAACAATTTGATGCAACGCGTCTGGTTGAAAGATTAACCATGCGCAATCGTCCTATTTCACACGATTTAATCTAAATTATTGTCTATTTTGTCTATTATATTAAATAATATATTACTTAATATAATACTTTAATACTATGTTCTAGATGAAATAAATAAAATCCATATCATCTGACTTTTTGGTCTTTTCTTTATGTAATTCTTTTCTTATTAATGGACACTTTGAATACATGTATTGTTTATTCCCTCGTGTCACATTGTATACACCTGTAATCAATGATTCACTACATTTTACATATACTAATTCATCTGCTGCTCTATTTGTAATTATATCTTGACCAAATAACCACCACTCATTATTTACTTTTTTTTTCAATAGCGAAACTGTTATATTTAATCGTTTACTTTGTTTTTCTAACATGAAATTATACATATTATTTAAATAACCCATTTGATTTACATTATATTCATGTTCACCATGTAAATGATATGACATTTGATGTTGCATTATAGATGAATATGGTGTAACATAGCGTATATTACATGATTGTAATATTGCAAATGCCATACTGTACGCAACGTCAGCAATACATGATATATTATATTTTTCTACTTCATGTATAATTTGAAAACCACTATCAAGTTCACCGCCCGGACTATTTATGTACAAATATAAATCATTTTTTTTTGATAATTTATTTATATTTAAAATAATATTACTGGCTGTTTCAGCATTTATTGCACTATTTAATATTATTAAATTGTGTGATTTCAATTCTATCGTTTTAGTTCCTATTACACTTACTATTAAGTAAAATAATAATATATGATACATATTATAATTAATCTTTATCTTTTATATTATTTTACATTGTTTGTATTATTTCTAACATGAATGAAAATACTTGTAAATTGATTTAATAATATAATGAATCCTCAATACAAGAAAAAATGTCATCCACTGAGAACCCTATTTCTACAGAAGTTGCCCCTATTTTACAAGATATAGTAATGAGCGTTGAAGAATACTGTAATACAAATATGGATGAATCTGTAACTTCTAATACGTCTACAGAATTAGATTGTCATTTGCATGTATTTACAACATCATTATATGGTATAATGCTTGGTGCTGCTAATGGGAATACAGATAATAATAGTATAGTATATAAACCTCACAATTCATGTATACGACTAGCAGTAATTTTACCAAATATCGAAAGTATTGACAATATGAAAATAGATAAGTGTTATCTAGATTTTAATTTTATTAAAAATAGTAACTATGGTAAAATACATGGAGTAAATCTCAGAATAATATCTGATACGATTCGTGTTAGTTCACAATATGAAGATATAACTTATTGTGAACAAGAAGCTGCTAGAAAGTTATATGATAATTGGTTATTAGCAACTAAAAATCCAATAGATTTTAATTTTGATACATTATTTGATATGATTAAAAAATGTTATAATATTATATCAAAATTAACTATAGATAAATATTCGGGATTGTTTACTATGAAACAATCAAATATGAATAATTTTTACACTTCATGGAGTAATATAGTAAATACAACAAATAATATAAAATTAACACATGATAGTTGTTGTGTTTGTATGGAAGATACTAAAACAAAAACACATTGTTGTAAAAATCATTTATGTGTATCATGTTGGGATAAAATAAAACAAGTTGTTGACCAAGATGAGTCATATGATGCAGGTTTTGAAATAAAAAGACTCCCATGTCCTATGTGCCGTCATAATTTATATGACTCAGCGAATTAATCATAAAAAATAAATATTATATGTTTTTTATTTGAATCATATTAAACGATTTTAATATGATTCTTCCAGGCGTGATTCGAACACGCGACCGATGGATATCGATATACAAAAACTATTACAGTCCATCGCTCTTCCAACTGAGCTACTGGAAGATAATATATATAATCTCTTTTTTTTATATATATTTTGTCTATTATATATATATTAATGTTTAGTAGTACTAAAAAATCATCATCAAAAAAAACATCAAATAAATCATCTATAAAAAAATCATCTATAAAAAAATCATCTTCAAAAAAATTATCAAGTAAATCATCGCGTTCATCGAGTAATACAATAGATTGTTCAAAAATAAATGAAATGTCAATTGTTTCTAAGTTTTCAGAACAATTAGATGACTTACATGATGGTTTTCTTCTACATTTACCGAAAGATTTAAATATTATTACAAGTAGTTATTCAAAAGGTCAATTAGGAGAAGTTATTGATTCAGGATCATTTAATAAAATATATAAAACCAATTTATCAACAGATATATGTAAACAAAATGATAAAGTTGTCGCTCGTGTTTCCGGAAAAGATTTTAGAAATGCCAATGATGATGTTATTGAAGAATTGGAAAACTCTATATATAATGTATGTTTAATGTCTAAAAAAAAAAATACATCCAAAAGTATACGACGCACAAGTAATGCATAACGGAAAAGTTGTTATTGTTATGGAAAATTATCCAGATGGAAATCTTCTTTCTTATATGCGTAAAATAAGAAATTATCCATCTGACAAAAAAGAAAAATTATACAATTCTATTGCAAAACAATGTTCAACTATTATTGATAAAATTGTAGATAATGAATTGTATTGTGTCGATATAAAACCTGGAAATATTGTTGTTAAAGAAGTTGATAATGATGTTGATATTCGTTTTATCGACTTTGATGCTGATTTATGTGTTATGGAAAATACAGTAATTACAAAAAATAGTTTGAAATATTTATTAGCATTGAATACAAAATCTAAATATGATCGTTCAAAATATATTAAATTATTTTTGAAAATGTTATTAGCAAATCATTTTTATTTATATAATAAAGCGAATATTATGTCGAAATTATTATTAAAACAAGTTCCAAATGCTTACAATGATGGAGTAATTGATGTTATTAGAAAAATATTTAAATCAAACTCTGACGCAAAACTTGTAATTTCTCATTATTTTAGTCAATATGACGATGATAAAAATTATGATTTAATATTAAAAAACTTTTTTATAAAGGCATTCTTTTTTAACGAGTTTGACTTAGAAAAAAATTATAGTAAATATAGAAAAAATAAAACAAAAAAAATTATGACGCGTAATAAAACAACACGAAAATCATCTAGACGATAATTATTTTATTTCAAATGTAATATTCCAATGGCTATTTTCTACAACATTGTAATATTGTTTTAATCTTTCAATTACTTTTTGAGTTAATCCATTTGGATCTTTTTTTTTCAAATATAAATCAAACTCTACACATAAATATTTTGGATATATTTCATCATCTAACATATTATTCAATACTTCAATTTCAGCACCTTCAATATCTATTTTTAACAAATCAATATGTGTATGACCATTTTTTGTCATTATATTTTTTATCGTGTCAATATCAACTTTTTCTGATTCACTTGAATACATATTTTCAACCAGTGTATGTGATACATGATTTCTATTTTTTGGTTTATAAAATAATACATCATTTTTTTCTTCAGACCATAATCCTAAGTTAATATAAAAAAACTTATCTAAGTTAACAGAGACATTATTTATTGTTGATAAATAATCTTTTTGAATATCACCACTGAATCCTGTAAATGTATCTTTATTATTATTATAGTATTTTTTGTATTCATCAAAATGATTAATTGCTCTTTCTGTTGGGTCTATTAAATATATATTACAATTATACTTATTTTGTAATAATACATCAAATGATACATCTTCACCTACACCACCACTATATACTATACTATTTTCATTAAGTGTCATATTTTTCGGAACACACCAACCACCATATTGTGTACCTAATGTTTCTTTTTGCATTTATATATAATTATTAACATAGTGTTTTTATATTAATAATTTAATTAATTCTTTTTCTGTAAAATAACACATATGCTTTATGCGTTATTATTTTGC
>Ga0099800_1068_pt1 | contig 31150 bp, 30 predicted proteins | sample Uncmet6_SortRC_1_FD_89868 | JGI IMG/M metagenome (GOLD analysis project Ga0099800, IMG submission 89868) | Marine eukaryotic communities from CALCOFI LINE 67, Pacific Ocean - CN11_C50_N6_SortRC_1 | ecosystem: Environmental > Aquatic > Marine > Oceanic | place: Pacific Ocean: Monterey Bay... | reverse complement strand
GTATGTATCGCTGCATTTTTTACGAAAAACAGTCCCTTAACTTCAAGTCCAGCCCTGAAGTTCCGAAAAGCTAGGATGATAAACCAAACTGGAGCTTCGGGATGAAAACAGCGGTTAAAGCTTTCAAAGGCCTAGATAAATTCCCCTTCAAGTTGATTTCAGATAATTCAACAACGGATTTTGACCTCTACCTGAAAACCAACAATAAAATAGTTCTCTATTCTCACACCGGCTATAATTGGCGGCAAAAAGAAATCACTGATCTGCGTAGACAGGGTCACAGCAACTTTTACACTAAAGAGAGTGATCAGTGGATCGTCAACACCTATAGTTCAATTTATGATCTGACAGCATTCCCTGAAAAGCTGACTCAACCCAGAAAACTGACGAAGATAGTCGAAAACAGCAAAAAACTACTAAGGTTCATCTACAGTAATCAAATAACAGCAGCCTGCATGGACAGAGCTAAAGTTTTAGCCAATGAAATCGTTCACACTCTTGGTGAACACCCTGAATATATTCATAGAATCCTAAACTCGACCCAAACAGATATTCAGTTTTACGAAGGGATCCGAGTATCAACAGCAATTGCGATCCGCATGGGAATCAGCCAGCAAGCAAGCCTAGAACACATAGCACTTGGAGGTCTGTGCCATCAAATTGGGCACAGAAACGTGTTCCTTAATCCCAAAAATAGACCCTTAACTTCAAATCGAACCCAACGCAGCAGTATGGCAAAGCATTACTTCAACTCACACCAGACCAAAGCTATAGCCAAATTTAGTTATATAACAAAACAAATCATAAGACATCACCGCGAAAGGCTAGATGGGTCAGGTTACCCCGATAGTTTAGACAAAAACAGTATATTGCCTGAAGTAAAAATTGTCTCAGTCGCTACAATATACTCAGAATTAACAGCCAAGACTTTAGAGAGAAAAAGAAATAGTACTTTTCAAACTTTAAAGTGGATGAGCACGAATTTAGTTAATAAGAAAATAGCTAAAGAACCATACGACGGGCTAGTAAAGGCTTTAAGTTTGCCTCGAAAATAAAAGCTGTAGTCCTCCTCCGTAACGTCATAAGATATAATCATAGAAAATATATCAGGGAAAGCTTAATAATAGTTAAGCAATATTAACAAGTTGGTAACAATGAAAGCTTGGCGAACCTTTAGGATATTAGTGTTCACCGTTGCGGTGATCCGCCCATGCAGCGGCCAAAGCAACAGCTTATTAGATAATGTGAAAAGGAGAATTCTATTAAACAAGTGCCGCGCAGAAACCGACCCTAAAAAAAACTTTATCGGAGCAACAATATGCTTTAACGCCAACATCGAACTAGGCCTAGGGATATTCCAGAAGAAACCTGAAAACAACATCATGACCAAAACTGGTCAAGGTTACGCTGGCTTTCACATTAGCCGCTATATGTCATTACATGTAAAGGGAAGATTAGTACAAGTCGAGTCCGTAGACAATAAATTGTCCCCCTTCGCTAGACACATCCAATCAACCGAATCAATGTTTATTGCCATAGGCAATCCCACATTAGACAGGATCTCAATGACTGCAGGCAGGTCACGTTTGCAATTCGGCTATGACAGACCACCAGTACAAAAATTAATCCGTGAAATTTATCTTACCGACAGATACTGGCAAACACCATCGCATAGCCTGAATCTAGCCTACCAAAATAATCGAAGTTCAATTGTTAACCTAGGCATCAGCTTTAACAAAAATGAACAAGATCAACCTGTTGACCAAACAAAAGCATTTCGGCTTATTTTTGATATCCCAGCACTCGGCGGAACACGTTTTATAATGTCAGGATTAAGCAAGGACGGAAAACACTCCAGGTATGGGGCTGCGATAATTAACAAATCCAAGAACAGGACCGTAACCACATTGGAATGGGTCATTACTCAGCCGAAAACCAGTAGTAACATCGAATCTGCTCCAATCGATAAAGATGAGGGCAGGATCCTTCGCCTTACAATATTAGGAAGTGATCTGCAGGACGACAGGATGGTATTCCTTTATGAAGACGAAAAAAACACTCATTGGTTAGCCAGCTTTGGTCGCGACTTCTTTATCAACAAGCACACAGAGCTCAGGACAGCAGGAACTTGGATAAAACCACGCATTAAAAGCACCTTGAGTGGGTTCTGGGATGACAGATATCAACACGCATATTTTGACACACAATGGTTAGTGAGCTTTAGTATAAGGTTGCAAATTTGATAGCATAGAGGTCGATTTGATTTTGATAATTCAATTAATACTAATGTTAATCATATCAGCAAATAGCCTTAATGGTTCCGTGATAGAGGTAAAGTTTGAACCGCGAACTGAAACAGACTTAAACAATATGTTCGTAGAAAAGCTATTTAGAAATCCTGCCCTAGTTACCAGTTTTTCAAGTGGAACAGATGCCTTAAATAAATCTATAGACTCACTAATGGAAGCCATATTTTACCAAATTATGGACCAAGAACTCTCAATACCAGTCAGTGAATACAGCGCCTTTAAAGTTGGATTAAACAGAAAACTATATTCTAATTCAGATGGTTCCTGGATCGTATTAGATCGCTTCGCACTAGGACCAAAATTAGAGGCCCCACTAACGTTCATAGAAAATATCGCAATACCTTTGTCTGCAGAAGCACAAATTGACGTTTCAGAAGTTTACTTGCGTTCGGACTCTATGCGACTAACCGAAAATCAAGAACAACCGTTCCTGCGTGTGGCTTTGAACAACTGGTTAGGCACATTACCGTTTATCAGCAGCTTTCTGCCGCCCTCATTCAACCCCAATGAAATCTACGACCCCATCACCACAATTACCACACCCACCAAGTTTCCCTTCACAATAGATAAAACAAAAAATATGCCCATCGGTACGATCCGGAGCTACGGTATCAGTGGAAATATTAATGTACCGATCAACCTAACAGACAGTCTCGGTCAAATAGTACCATCATACATTACAGACAAATCAGATAACCACATTTCTCTTTTTTTATCTCCGTTCAGGAATACTGAGTACAGGGTAAACGTTTTTAAGAAAAGTACTGATATTATTTGGGTCGGTATTAGTAACAGGCAACAAATCGGTATTCAAGGCGGAATCGAGGGGGGCAAGTCGGTTAATGTACTGGATAAGGTCCTCCCTTTCTGGGGCGGAGTTCCTGCCCCCTTTTTGCCGATCAACCTACAAAAGCTGACCGCTCGAGGAGAAGTTCAACAGCAAATCTTCGAGTTCGACACCAGTAACCCTGCGGCCAAGAGGGTGTACAAAAAAATCGTCCGCGGAGACCCCGACTCAATCAAAAAATACAGAAAGGCTCATCCAACAAACGAGGGCGTCAAGTTTAAAATCTCGTCCATTCGACAAGAAAAGGAATTGTCAGATGCAAGCGGCCGAAATTTCTTCGTCTTGAGGGATACAAGAAATCAAAAAGATATTAAAGCCGAAGTTACACAATCTACTGTCACTGGTAAGACATTTGCACTCGAAACAAAGCATCAGGTCGAAGATGAAAATTGGAACATCCTAGTGGGTTCCCAACAAGGCACACATAGCCTAACAGCTCGAATAAAAGTAGTCCCAGCAAAAAAAGACGAAAGAAAGAATATAAAAAGTAAATATATAATCGATCAATCTGCAAGTGACCCGATTTCACTAATTTTTTCTTTCGACTTGCTGGACCGATTTGTTGATGCGGAAGAATATCAGGAATATAGAAAGTTCATAAAAAACTACAGCAAGCTTCCGATGAATAACTATAGAAGTATACCACTAAGAGATCATCAGAAAGTGATTCATCGCAGGTATGACTACGCCTATAGTAATCCACTGGATGCCGATCTGCAGCTGAACGTAACACCCACTTGGCTAGGTTTTATGGGTATAGTAGCCACCAATATTTTTGATTCCGATGATATTAAACGTATCCTAAAATCAACCAATTCAGAAAAGTGGTCTGCTTTTGCCAGAGCTTTTGGCATTTCAGCCAAAAAATGGTCAACAGAGAAAAGACGATCAGCATTATTAGAAAAAATCACATCAATTGGCAACATCTCAAATTATCCACTAGAGCTAATTAATCTACGAATTCCTTACCTAGAAGCACAAAAGGAGGCCTCCACACGCATAGCTGCTATGGGAAAATTATTCGAGTCCATCACACCTGAAGAAAAAATTGATGCCTTAAATCATTTACTCAATACCAAATATCCTTCGCGCTTAAATCAGGCCCTCCTTTATCTCGCTACAGCCGATCAGGTCGATCGAAGAGTATTTTTTAGAACTAAGGTGGAAGGCTCATTAACGGAAATTGTTAAAAATCGGTTTGCGAGCCTCAATGGTAAAGTATTTCAGTCCGACAATTGGATTAATAACAGATTTACGGATTACCAGAAGAAAAACCTGAGGCAAATGTTCCAACCTCAAGACTTAAAAGAATGGAGAATGCGCCCAAGAATCACCAATGCCCAAGTAGTCACAAAAAAAAAGATCATAGCCACTCGCACCTCTCACAGTAAGAGAAAAGAGATTCTTCAAAATCAAATTTATGTAGCACTCAATGCAACCAAAATTAGTTCCAAAAGCGTAAACATATATATCCGAGTAGAAGAAGGCGGCGATATCGATTTCGGTCGTTTTCTATTCACAGAAACTGTAATAAAAGTCGATCGGGTCGAGGGGAGTAAGCACCCTTACCAATTTTATTTGACCGGCCCCAAAAGCCCCCTAGAAAAATATTTCATGAGTAAATACAGAAGGTTAGAAGGTCTTTTTGAACTAACAATCTCTATCTCCGAAAAAGGCCGATTATGGAGTGACGCTGAAAAAGTCAAGTTCAGATTTGAAAATAGGCAGCTTCTAAAACCAAACGGATAGTCACCCAACAAAGATCTTTAACTATTGACAGGACTAAAGTTTTGAGTAGACTACCCCTCGATTATGGTGGCTATGGCGAAGTGGTTAACGCATCGGATTGTGATTCCGACATACGTGGGTTCGATCCCCACTAGCCACCCCATAATTATAGTATAAATACCAAGAATCATTGCCTTGTCTTTAAAATCCCGTAGGTCAAAGTCATATGAAAAAAATAGCGGTTAACTCTGCTATAGAATTTTTGACATACTAGCTTGCATCACACGTACAAAAAATATATCCAGTAAATTGGTACCGATGATCAAAACCACCTATTAAGTAATAAGGTTTAGTTAGCATACTCAGCTCATTCTATGATTAATATGGCTATGGGATAGCTAATACTCTAGGCGCCATTGATCAATTTGTTTAACCGTATCTCTAATCACTTGATAATCGCTATTCTGGACGGCATTTATCGCCTCCATCAACCTGGGATGTTCAGTAACTGTCATTGCAATGAGAGCATTTCTGCGTAGGCCATGAATTTTTGCCCTCGTCATAGGCGTACCGCCAAATGAAGATTCGTAAAAATTCTGATCCATGATTGCAACGTCAAATAAATCCAACTTGTTTACCTCCGTTTCCTTTTGAAAGAATTCGGAATTGGGAATTTTACGATTCCATGGGCAAACTAGCTGACAAATGTCACAACCATACCAATATCGACCTAAATATTGCCAATACTTAACAGGGATCGTACCCCTATGTTCAATAGTCCAGTAAGAAATACATTTCCGCGCATCCATCTTCCATTCATTATCTAATGCTCCTGTAGGACAATTAATTTGGCAACGCTTACAGGTGCCACACCCTCCATCCGGAGTTCTGGTTTTTGAATCCACATTCGCCGGTAGGTCTAGTGCTATTGGCTGGTTTGTAACAATCTCACCAAGAAGCAAAAAACTGCCCAGCTCCGGGTGAATATATAGAGTGTTTTTACCAATGAATCCTCTCACAGTTCTCGAAGCTAATGACCTTTCCATCAGGGGAGCTGAATCCACAACGACTTTTCCGGTCAAATCTGGATTGATTTTTTTCATGCTTGAAAGAATATATTCGCCTTTTTTCTTAAGCATCTTATGGTAGTCTCTGATTCGAGCATACTGAGCAATCATTGGTTTAGATGACCGAGAACGATCACCTAAGTAATAAGGTAAGGCGAAGATAACAGCAGAACGAGCATCGGGATAAATGGAAGAAGAATCCTGCCTAACCTCCCTATAGTTTTCTAGAAAAGACATGCCCCCATGGTTACCTTGCTTAATCCACTCTTGAAAGTAGTCATAGTCTGGTTCTTTACCTAGCCCGACAACACCGAGTAGCTTCAGTGAGACCTGCTCAGCAAAACCATTAATAACTGATCTGCTTAAAGCAGTCATATACTCACCACTCCAGATCGAGTCACAGCGTCATATAGTTGATCGTATGAGGCCGATTCACCCCACCAATATTCTTGAGATAATCTTGCTTGCTCGATCAACATAGGAATACCATTCTGACAAGGAACACCTATTGACTCGGCCCTTTCCAACAAAGCTGAATAACAACCATACGTCAAATCAACAAAAGCCCCCCGATATCCATCTAATGCATAGCAATACTCTGAAAGCGAGGCCCCCTGTAAAGGAGCGCTGCTCGTTTGAATCAGGATATTGTCACCCCCTCGCCCCCCTATCTCTTGCTTTAAGCTTTCTTTTGTAAAGGGAACAAACCGTGGTGAAAATTGGTCTCCAAAAAGATTGCTCTGCTCAATATCGCGGGCAGGGTTTCTGCGCAAAACAACTATTTCATCAGGGCTTTGACCCAGCTCTTTTGCTAAATAGCTCAAAATCGAAGCACAAGCCCCACCATTACCGAGCAAAACAAAGCGATTAAAGCCCGATAACTTTAAACCCAATCGAGAAACACCACGAGAAAAGCCAGCTGCATCTGTTGAAGCTGCTCTCCAAGTCTCCTCACCACGGTAAAAGGTATTGACAGAAATCAAGGTATGCCCGGGGATCATACTGGCCAATAAAGACTTATAAGGTAAAGTCACGTTACAGCCTATGCCCCCCATTTCCCAGAAAGCCTTCAAAAATGACTGAAGACCCGCAGGGGGCATATCGAAAGGTACATAGATAGCATCTTTTTTCAAAATCTTTGCAGCTTCGTTGTGCAACAAAGGCGAGAGTGTATGTCCAATGCCTTTACCTAAAATACCTAATAGTTTTGTTTTGCCCCCGACCATACATCCAGCCCTTTACCTATGAGTCTTACAAGAACCCATTTTACCAAATAATTCCATGGGTTTAATATGCTGACCTCGACTAAATTTCACCTCGACATGGGACTCCTTGACTCCCATCTGCCTGACTCTCTTAACACGACCCTCGAGCATACAAAAGTCTGATGAAAGCGGATTAATATCGAGCTGAACAGATATTCGAGAACCCACCGCTAGATGCTGACCCCGAATCAATAGTCTAGCCCCCGTTTCAGACAAGGACCTTAGAACTCCTTCTCTCCATATATCCGATGAATTATCTTCCTTTATCTTTGCCTTGCTATATAGATCTTTAATAAACCAACTTGAATAAAAGCCCATAATATTCATTATCTTACTACTCATTCCCAAGGCGCATAGGATACAAAAAAGAATGATCGACACTAGAACAACAGCAATGGGTATTTGGCCCCCTAATCCGGGAGTAAGAAAATGTAAGTTTACAATGTTCATCAGGAGAATGCCTTAGCTACCTTCCAAAAAATCAAGCATATAAGTACTGCAGGTGAGTTCGCTCAGTCTGGCTCAGGATTGCATCAAAATCCTTCTGGTGTTAAAACCCAGCCATCGATATGATCACTAATATTATAGATATCGATAAGTTTTCAAGTCGTTATTCCAATTAAAAAAAGCTGAGAACAAACCTTGGACCTACCAACAACTATTGCTGAATTTGATTCTAGCCGGCTCAAAGGCAAAGGTGCTAGTGTGACAATAGGCAACTTTGACGGATGCCATGCCGGTCACTTAGAACTGATCCGCAAATGCAATAGCGATAGGGGCGATGATCAACTTAAATCGATAGCAGTTACCTTTACCCCTCACCCACAACAGTTTTTTACTAACTTGCCGGCAAAGAAACTTTTTTTAGACCAACATAAAAGTGACTGCCTGAAAGAGTTAGGAATAGACATAGTGTTGTTTCAAAAATTTAACGAGGAATTTTCAGCGCTTACACACGAAGAATTTTTAGATATTTTGGCTAACAAACTAAAAGCCAAATCCATAACTATTGGGCATGATTTTCGATTCGGCCAAAATAGAAAAGGTACTGCCGAATGGCTAAAAATAAAGTGTAAAGATAAGGGGATCTCCGTATCTATTATCGAGCCGCAGAAATCTGAAAAAATGCCTATTAGCAGCAGTCGCATTCGGAATATTATTTCCAACGACGGAGATATGCAACTGACAGAAAGGTTACTGGGAAGACCTTATATGATTGAAGGGATAGTTTTTGAAGGGGATAAAATCGGCAGAAAAATCTCTACTCCAACCGCAAACCTGGATAACATAAAGCAGATTATTCCTAAACAAGGCGTTTACGCTGGCTATATTACTTCACCACAACAATATACCGATCATATATCTCAACTTTCGAAGAACGCCGTTAAAGCAGTATTTAATATCGGCAATAGGCCGACAGTTGAAAAATCGCAACAAATGAGAGTTGAAGGCCATGGTATCGATACTAATTGGGCGCTTGGTGAGCTCTATAAAGAAAAATTAAGGTTTCACTTTTGCAAGAGAATAAGAGATGAGAAAAAGTTTTCCTCTCTCGATGCATTACAAAAACAAATCAAGTTAGACATAGAATCAGCAAATGAAGTATTTTCGAAAAGCAACAAGCACCGCGCCTAAATGTTCGACCCGTTAAGTAAACTACCAAACACTAAAATAGTGATAATTAGCCGCTTTCAAACACTATTCTGGATAATTTTCAGATACAGAATTCCTACTCATACTACTTAGATCAGAGCTAAAACTGCCATAAAAAATCTCATAATCTCCTTTAGCAGTTTGCGGAGTTGACCAGACAACTTTATAATCTGAACCCACCTTTGTTATCCTTGCATCTCGAATTGAAAAATCATAGGGACTATCTGCACCCGGAACCGCTGTCGCATTGGCCACAGAATCACACACAGAAGAGATTACCGAAGCCTGATCATTCTCGTATTTCGGTAAGATCCGAGTCTTTGTGCCATCATATAATGTCATTATCAGAGAACTAAACTCAACACTTAGACAATGATAGTACTCGCGCCCCAAGGTCAAATAGCCACTACTTGACTGACCTACACCAGATAATGACAGGATGTCAGTTTGCTTATTATAATTATCCGAAGTATCTGCTTTAGCAGTATCTTCATTCGAGCTGCCATCCGCCGGAGTTTCCGTTGGACCAGTCAAATCCACTTTTCTAATTTCAGAAGTTAAATAAACTAATCCTTGCGACTCTGCTTCGCCATCACCATAAGGAATTCGAGCTTTGTTTGGATAATCCACTGCACTGACATAATAAAAGTCACTTCCAATTACTTTCCCCCCCCCGACGATAGTATGAAGCCATCTAGGTTAATAGTGGATACCGCACTCGAAGCCAGAGCTGAAAGACTACTCCCACTGCGCACATATACTTTAGATGCCGACCCCACAGACACCTGATAATAGGTAGAACCTGACTTCCCTACCATCGGCTTTGTTTCAGCAGATCCACCACTTATTTTTACAGGATTTAAACTAGTTGAAGCAGCATGCCCAAAAACAGTAGACACTCCACTGGCATCTTCGGCCTCCCAAACCAAAAAGGCAGAGTCACTAGTAAAGCTAATATTTCTAATAGCACTCCCTTCGGACAGTTGCATTGCCGCAGCCGAAATAGCTAAATCAGTTTCACTAGCCATACTTCTTAATATAATCTGGGGTTTATGACTCGAATTCGATTGAATCACTGCAGCCCAGTTACCATCAGGACTAATTTCGGCTTCGACATCTCCATGTAAACGGTTAGCAACAGCAAGTAAAGGAACTCTGGCTGTATCTGAACCTGAAATAGTCCATAAATAAGCTGTCCTACCAGATACTGAACAAGAGACATCTGCACATTTACCTGAAAGAAAAATGACTTTCTGTCCATCATCGCTTATTCGCGGCTCACCATCCCAGTAAACGACGGATGTAGATAAAGGGTCTGTGGCAGCACCAACTGCAGCTACCTGATCAACATCGCTACTCAAGGTTCGTTCACAACCCAATGCCACAGTCACAATAGATATTAAAAATATTTTATGCATAGATCACCTTCTCGCCGAGCAGTTTCTGCGTCAGTTTCCTACTATCCAGTTATCACAGCTCCTGAAACCATGAAACACATATTAGAAACAGTGAAAAATTTACACAGAGATCCCTACAATTTGGTTAAAGAAGTAGGATAAGATGCAAAAGAGATCTTCTCTACTAAAAAGCAATTGCAAGGGACATATGAAAGAGAATCGTTTCTTAAATCGCGAATTGAGCTGGCTTCAATTTAATAAAAGGGTGCTCGAAGAAGCAAAGTGCAAAACTACTGCTCTTTTAGAAAAAGTAAAGTTTCTGTCTATTTTTTCAACAAATTTAGATGAATTCTTTATGGTCCGAGTAGCTGGTTTAAAAAAAACCCAGTCCGAAGATATCAGAGTCAGCGACAGCCCTGACTCAATGCCTCAAACCAAAGTACTCGAACTAATACATCAACAAGCTAAAAAAGATGTCGAGGACTCCTATCAATTCTTAGAATCAGAATTAATCCCCGCCCTTAACGATCATGGTATCGCCATAGAAGAATATTCCAGTTTAAAATCTGATCAAAAAATAGAAATGAACCGTTATTTTAAAGAATCGATCTATCCGGTATTAACACCATTAGCTGTCGATCCTGCTCATCCTTTCCCTTTCTTAAAAAATCTCGGCATATACTTACTGATCGAGTTCGAGGTTTCTTTAGATGCGAACCGAATACAACCAATTGCTTTTGTAGAAATCCCAACAGTATTGCCCAGGCTAGTTCCGATAAAATCAGATGATAACGAGTATAGTTACATCCTCTTGGAAGATCTTATCGCTGAACACCTAGATACACTATTCTTAGGATTTTCTATAAATGATGTATTTCCACTTAAAGTAACAAGAAACCTAGATTTCACGTTGCTTGAAAGTGAAGTTGTAGACTTACTAAAATCTGTCCAAAGAGAAGTCAAAAACCGCCAACAAGCTGATGCTGTTAGATTAGAAATATCAGATTCGGCATCACCCCAAATCATTGATTACATAATAAGTAAACTCGACTTAAGCCCTGGTGACGTTTATCGAAATCCAAGCATCATCGGAATCGACTGTATGAGGCAGCTACTGACCCTGCCACTCGAAGAATTAAAAGGACCATCCTTCAATCCAAGGATACCCCATCAACTTAAGGGAACAGCAGATATATTCAGCGTTATTTCTGAAGAAGACTTATTGATTCATCACCCATACGAAAGCTTCTATACCGTTGTTGAATTTCTATACTCGGCAGCTAATGATCCGGAAGTACTTGCTATCAAGCAAACCCTATATAGAACGTCAGGAGACTCTCCTATCATAGATGCACTGATTCATGCTGCGGAATCTGGAAAGCATGTGACAGCAGTCGTGGAACTTAAAGCCCGATTCGATGAACGTAATAACATCTTTTGGGCACGACGAATGGAAAGAGCCGGAGTCAACGTGGTATACGGTTTCATCGGTCTGAAAACACATGCTAAAGCTACTTTAGTAGTCCGAAGGGAAGGTACAAAAATATCCCGTTACAGCCATCTATCGACCGGAAATTATAATCCGCAAACTGCTGCAAGCTATGTTGATATAGGCCTCATAACCTCTAATGATGAAATTGGGCAGGATATTTCAATTCTCTTTAATCTGCTAACCGGCTTCAATATTATGACTGGAGAACATCAAGCTCTTGGTTCCGTATATCCAAATCTTAACCACGTCATTATCGCACCATTAAATTTGAGAAGCAGGTTTATAGAACTAATAGAAGATGAAATAGAGTCCCACCTGAAGAATGGCAATGGCTACATCATGGCCAAAATGAATGCCTTAGTAGACAAGTATATTATCGAAGCCCTCTACAAAGCCTCTCAAGAAGGGGTTCGAATTAAACTAATTGTCAGAGGTATATGCTGTCTAAGACCGAAGATAAAAAATCTTAGCGAAAATATTGAAGTCATATCCATCATTGATCGATTTCTAGAACATAGTCGGATATACCATTTTCACAATAATGGAAATGACCTAGTTTTCTTAGGAAGTGCAGATTGGATGCCAAGAAATATGGAGCGACGTATAGAAATCATTTATCCTGTGCTGAATAAAAATGCTTCAGAAAGAATTTTGAAGGAAATCATACCAACCTATTGGAGAGATAATATGAAGTCCTGGTCATTACGACCAGATGGTAGCTACCACAAAAAGCCTCTCACAGGAAAAAGTGAATTTAGAGCACAATATAAGTTTATCGAACAAATCAGAGAGCAAGGCCTTAAATCGATACCCTATCAGAAAGCTATCAAGCATAAAGCGGGAAAAAGAGGTGGACATCGGCCTGTATATAGGAAATCTCCCGAGAGAAAGTGGGCTCAACTCACGAAATCCAAAATGAAGAAATCAAAAGAAAAAAGAAAAAAATAAAAGAAACAGGTTAAATGTCAAAAACATCAAAACTGATAGCTGCAATCGATATGGGATCAAACTCATATCACTTAACCATTGCTGAAGAAACCGGCGAAGCAAATTTAAAAATAATCGATGAACACAAAGAAGAAGTTAGAGTTGCAGAATTAGTTGATTCAAACGGATACCTCACCCAAGAGGCATTCGAACAATCTGCAAAGTCGCTATTGCGCATGAAAGAAATATCGAGCTCATGGAACGCAGCAGTGCGAGCTGTCGGAACACACTCTATACGAATGGCAAAAAACCATACTGAATTCTGTAATTACTTAAAATCGAAAACCGGAATCAATGTGGAAATAATCGATGGGCTCGAAGAAGCCCGACTAAGTTTAATGGGAATCAGGCTAGGGTTACCTATAGAAAAAACTCAAGTATTGGGCATAGACATCGGGGGCGGATCAACAGAGGCAGTCATCGCATGCGGCGAATCCATTTCATACGCTAGATCGCTTAGTATCGGGGCAGTTAACCTAAACACCAGGTTTTTCAAAGAGAAAAAACCAAAACGAAAAGAAATAGAGTCCATGAAGTTATGGCTCAATTCTAGGTTTGTACCTTTAGAGCAAGAAGCCCGATCCTTCAATTTTACTAAAGCAATCGGTGCTTCTGGGTCTATTAGAGCTATAGCTAGATGTATCTATTATATGACCAGTGGTACTAATCTAGATAATCTGCACGGACAGTCATTTTCGACCCATGATCTGAATGATTTTCTAAAGATACTTACGAAATTAAAAGACCCCAAAAAAATAATGCAATCTTTTCCACTCGAGAGGAAACGAGCGGAAATTATTTTATCTGGCACCTGCATTCTCGCCGCCGTCAGCGATTTATTTGCAGTAGAAGAATGGCAAGCAAGCAGCTGGGGACTCAGCCAAGGATTGATATTAGATACCATCAGTCGACTGGTTAGCGCCACATCGGCTCGGTCACCATATCACGAAGTACGGCTCAAAACTATTAACGACTTATCAAAAAAATTCGGAGTTTCAGCAAAATATAATCAGCAAGTATCCACGTTCAGTCAAAATATCTTTGAACAACTCGAGAAACGCTGCCCCAAGACAAGTCGCATATCAAAAACTGAGTCCTTAGAAGTTCTGTTTGCAGCAGCAAACCTATCTGAAATAGGAAAAACAATAAATTATAGAAACTTCCATAAACACAGTGCATATCTTATAACCCACAGTGATCTTATGGGATATTCGATGTATGAAAAAGAACTTATAGCAGCCGTTACATTATATTCCCGTAAAAAATTAATGAAAGCTGACACTAGTGACTTGCCCTGTAAATTAGTAAACTTTCTGACTGGCTGCCTGAGAATAGCAAAAGCAGCAAACAGATCTCGGAAAAATGAAATTATGTCCGTGAATTGCTTTTATAATTCTGCAAAAATTATCTTCGAATTTGTAATGAAATCAGATGAAGTTCCCGCTGCTGAACAATATAGTCTAGAGAAAGAGCACAAGTACTTGTGTAAGGCGTTTGAAACCGATATTGAATATAGGTATACAAGCTAATATGGGGCGCTAAATTGGCCAGACATACCTATAAAGATTTTTTACAACAAAAACATAAAAATACAAACAAACTTGGGTCTCATAAACTGATCATATTAACAGGCCCCTCCGAATACCTCAAAGCCCAAACCTGTCGACATATTCGATCTAAATGGCTATCCCATGAAAATCATTCGTACCTTCGCTGTGATGAACACACAATGGATGACAGTGACTTCCTTGATCTTTGCGAAACAGAAAATATCTTTGAACCATCACCACTATTTCACATTGAACGATTAGCTTCAAAAACAAAACTACTTCCTTTTTTGAAAAAAACCCCTAGAGCAAGCCACATTAAAAACCTGATACTAATAACAACCAAAGAAGAATCTATTTCTGAAAAGGTTAGACAGGAGATAGACAGGTTAGACGGGGATATCATAAATTGCACCGAGCCTACCTCTTGGGAACTCACAAAATGCTTTCCTTCTATCTATGAAGATGCTGAAATAAAGTTAAATCAAAGTGCTGTCCAGTTATTTATCGATATAGTCGGCACTAATCTATTTGTGATTGAAAACGAATTAAATAAAATCGCTCTGAATTTTCATGGCCGCACAACAGCACTTACAGTAGATGACATCGCTCCATTCTTGGGTTTTTTAAAGGAAGATTCATCCTTTGGCCTAGAAAACCACATTTTAAATTTTTCTGAAGCAAAAGCACAAACATTAATGCTCGATCTACTAGGTCGAGGAGAAAAGCCTCTATCGATTTTAGGTTTATTATCAGCACACTGCCGAAAAACATTGAAAATCCTGAGTCTATTAAAAGGAGGGGAATCTGACACTGAAATATCTAAAGCCCTTAGACTACCAAGGTTTGTCATAAAAAGTTATACTAAGTATGCTCGTCAAATAAATGAGAATAACTACCGGGCAGCTTTGATCTGCTGCCAAAAAGCAGATCAAAAGCTAAAATCAGCGCCCATCTCAGCTGAGATCATCTTAGGGCAAGTATTAAACATAATTTGTACTGCTCCTAGATGATTAGGGCGCAAATTAGACTATGGCACCAGCAATCTTTGAGGTAAACAGTGATAATCCCCATTATAATTTCACTTTTAAGCCTTTCCCCTCTCTCTCATGCTGCTAGCAAAAATAAGCTCAACTTTTCACAACAAAACCAAGTCAAGGCAGATCATCCTATTCAGGATTTAGACTATGACGACAAATCGGGAACGGCAGCTTTTTATGGTAAAAATTATTTTTGGGTTTGGGAGACCAAAAAGAACAAGCTAACTAAGATAGATCTCCACGGAGATTTAGTAGATGAAAATAGATTTATCGCTACTAAAGCATGCGCTAATGGAGTTCTTGCTATAAGCGAGGAAAGCATAGACTGGGTCAGTAACACGCCTCTAAAAATAAAGAGATATGATTATTCAACAAACATGATCCTCGGAATCGGATCTCATGATGCAAACATTTGGTGGATTACGCCAAATAAGATGTTTTTATTTGACACCAAGTCTTTAAGCTTAACTGCTAAAAAGCTTAATCTCCAACTAAGTGACAAATCGAAAGTCAGCCTAAGTAATGATGGAACACTTATATTTACCGAAGGGAGGAAAGTAAAAACATCACAAAATCAAAAAATATCTACCCTATTCATAAATAAAAATAATATATTAGGCATACAACACAGAAAAAATTACACTATCGCCTGGAGCAAAAAAGAACTCATCTGGTTATCGTCAGATGAAGATAAGCCGTTAAAAATACCTGTCCAAAGAAATCAAAACTTAATAGCAACTTATTGGGCTCCCGATACCCATCGTTATATTTTTCAAGATGGGTCTCTCATATCATACGAACTACAAACTAAATCTCAAAAACAGTATCAAGTAACTAAAGGAAAGTTTAACTCTGTAAAACTTCATAACTCTAGTCTGTCCTTTATAGATAACGAAGGATACCCAACGATCATTAAATTAAATCATTAATCTAAATTCTCATGATGTAACGGTTTAACAACCTTATAGTTTTCAGTAGACCAATTAGCAATATCTTGAATTTTACATCGTTCAGAACAAAAAGGACGGTAGCTATTGGATTCGTCAAATACAGACGATTTCTGACAAATCGGACAACAAAACGATCTATCTTTCATCATTTCCCCTTACTTTTTAGTCACCTAAAGACCTGAGTCGTGATGGATACAAACCAACAGGTAGGCTATCACTATCTCCACTACTTATAAATTCGGCGAGACATTTACCAGCAAAAAAACCCATAGTCAAACCTGACCCCATAAAGCCCGACGCTAATAAGACTCTTGATTCACCAAACATAGGACCAATAACCGGTAACTCATCACATGGCCGGCATTCAATACCAGCTGAGGTTTTTGCACCATGAACTTCATCAACCCCGCAAAAGGTTGACTTCGCCTTATCGGCCAGGAACCTCTCGATCACAGTAGATACCTCAGCACATTCAACTCCGATGCCAGCAACAGGCCTCAAAAAGCGAGCTCCACCTAAAATCAATCGTCCTTTGTCAATAAAAGCCCCCCACTCATAGCCATGATTAACACTAAAATAAGTTCCAACCTCAGCGTATGGAAATTGCGCTGCTTGCCCTTTCCAATCATATAAGCTCCACTGTTCTACCACAGGGACCAAAGCTTCAGACAAATTGGGAATAAAGTCTCTAATGGCGAGATGACAAGCAAAAACCACAAACTCAGCATCAATGCGATCTCCTGAATCTAAAAAGAGACTCACCCCGCTGTGGCTAGATTGAATCGAAAGCAACATGTTATTAAGTATTCGAGCACGGATGTTCCCATTCAACGCATCCATAAGAGCCATGGGGTTCAAAACCCCCCCTCTGCGACCATCATCCTGAACAGCAATAACTCGACCACTGAATCCACCGCGAAACCAATGTTCTGAGGTCGAATAGATTTCTCCCCATAGCCCCGCTGATTTAAGTCCATTGACAGCAATTTCAGCTTCAGCCAATTCTTCTGGAGACACGATAAGTCGAATCCGTCTACGCTGCCGAATAGGAATATTATGAGATGCACACCAGTGAATAAGACTATCATATGCCAAATCGCCAAAATCCCAGAAATCTCCGGCAAACCTTGATCCATGAGCGTGTGAAACTCTGCTGAAATTATCCGACTGGCCGCCAGCTACTAAACCGGCCGAATACCTTGATTCACTATTCTCTGCTCCTAATATCGCAACACTTGAAACACCCTCATTTGCTAAGTGAAGAGCTGCAGACTTACCCACAACTCCATTACCAACCACAACTACGTCAAATTTTTTCACCTCTGGCATCAGCGATCCTCGCATATCACCCTATAAACTATGCAACAGACTTACTAAGTCTACCTTAATCACAGCCATCCAACCTCCATAGAAATCAATACTTTCACTGGATATTAAGATGAGCATTTATTTTAGCTGATGTTTTTAATATGATAAATTTTGGGGTTTCGCTTCAAAAAATCAGACTTTGAAGATTCATTAGGATTTGAACTCTAATAATCGACAGATAAGCCGCAAAATGGAATCAAACGCACGATAACAAGGAATATTTTATGAAGCTGTTTCATCTCGCCTATCTTATAATGCTAATAAGCTCAAATGCTTGGAGCGTTAGCCAAGAGCTCACGGTCTCTGGTTGGCCAAAAGAGTGGCTACAAATGGACAGTAAGAGTCCTCATTGGGCAAATAATCCAGTACTAGGCAAAATGATTTGCCCTGCCTTAACTCGTCTAAACCTGCTGGAGAAAAGATCAGAGGCACAGTTATTATCTGAGATAAAGGTATCCGATAGAGAACAAAAAGTTTGGTCCTTCGTACTTTCAAAAGACCTATATTGGTGGACTGGAGATATAGTAACACATGAAGATCTAGCAAACTTCTTCGATAAAAACCTAGAACAAAATCTACGCCAAAGCTCAATGGACAGCTATGAAATACCGAATTTTGATATCGAACATAGTAAACTCGGAGTTAAAATAATTTGGAAATCTAAACCGAAATTTGGTCCATGGATTCTCAATCAAATACCTTTCCAAAAACAAAAGGACGGGAAGATAGTGTGCGCCGGCAATTGGCAGCCTCAACAATTAACTGGTTATATAGAAGAAATGATTTCCAAAGCCCCTGAATCCACTATGTCCATTAAATTTACTGCGCAAAAATCAGCAGACTTGAGCTTTCAGTACCCACACTCATCTATAGCAAATGCTTGGGCAAGGCACCCAGATCAGAGGATTCGCTGTTCTCGAAAAATCGATCTGCCCATTATTACAGGAATATTTTGGAATACCAATATGCCAGATACCAACAACCCAAAAATGCGCGCAGCATTTACTCACCTCATGCCAAGGGGAGCACTTCTGCGTCATGGCGCCGGATATATGGGAGATTTACTCTCCGGCCCTTTTCTTAGAGCGCATCCTGGTTATTCCAAGGCTCTGCTTGTTAAATCATACAGCGTGGAAACCGCTCAGAAAATATTCGCCCAGCAAAATTATAGATATAAAGAGGCAAACGGAGAATTAATGCGCCCAGATGGAACTAATCTGGTGCTCAAAATACAAGTCCGCGGATCAAGAGAGACCTTAGCTGAAAAAGTGATAGCTAGTTCCTTCCAGTCTTCTGGAATTACAGTAGAATTTCAATCCCAGCCTCAGGGTGCACATGGGATACTAACATCATTAACGCTCCCTTGGCCTAATGGTAACCTCATTCATGCTTTACATTCCAAATCAAAGTCAAGTTGGCCTGGACAGTTCGCTACAGAACAGTTAGATAATGGGCTGGAAGCATATGCTAGGTCTCTAACGTTCAGCAAACCTGACTTCAGGCAACTAAGGAAAATTCATAAAATTCTATTCGATCAAGAGCCTATTACATTACTGATGCAACACCAAGTTTGCCTGAAAAGCAGGTCTCGCAAAAAACTTCCAAAGGTCTATATTAGAAACCCTGACTGGTTTCAAAAATTAACAAAATTTACCATGAGGACTAAATGATTTACCTCAAATCAGATGCCGAAATCGATACTATGAAAGAAAGCGGTCAGCTAGCCGCTTCCACCCTAAAAATGATAGAAGAGTACGTAACCCCTGGCATTTCAACGCTAGAGCTGAATAATATATGCCATGATTACACACTTAAGCATAATGCAATTCCAGCGCCTCTGAATTATAAAGGGTTTCCAAAGTCGATCTGCACTTCTGTGAATGAGGTTGTATGTCATGGTATTCCATCGGCAAAAACCAAGCTGAAAGATGGAGACATCATTAACATTGATGTAACCCCAATTTACAAAGGCTTCCATGGAGATACGTCCAAAACTTTTTTCGTAGGAAATCCATCTGAAAAAGCCAAGAAATTGGTAGAAACAACTAGAAAATCTCTATACTTAGGAATCGAAGAAGTTAAAGCAGGAGCCAGGATCGGCAATATTGGGGCCGCTATACAGGAATATGCTGAAGCAGAGGGCTTTAGTGTAGTTCGAGAATTTGTTGGCCACGGAATTGGCACTAACTTTCACGAAGACCCCCAAATCATGCATACCGGTAAATACGGTCAAGGCATGCGACTGGAAGAAGGTATGGTATTCACTATCGAACCAATGCTCAACGAAGGACATTGGAAAACCAAGGTCTTAAAAGATGGGTGGACAGCAATTACTTCCGATCGCAAGCTTAGCGCTCAATTCGAACATACGATAGCAATTCGAAGTGATGGTACAGTCGAAATTCTCACTGAACTAATCTAAATTCAAGAGATTAATCAGAGTTTCAAGCTCATCAACATAGACTATGTTCGGCTCTTCGAGCCTTGATTTCAGAATATCGATACGCCCTTCGATTTCAGTAACTAAGGCCTCGATAAGTCTTGGGTCATCACTGGTCTGCAACTTCTTTGCACACGTTTGGGGGTTACGAGACTGCTCCTGTAATATGTCTAAACGTATGCGTCTCAAGTCATCAATTTGTTCTATTGTTGCTTTATCAAGAGGACAGTCAAAAATTATTGTGGCTTCAAGTTCCATGCGGCGGGCTCTCTAGGGGGATCATTTATAAACAGCTATCTCAGCTGTCCCATAAGCAAAAGCAAACTTTATGCCACCCATCACATCTTCTAAGGCTCTATAATTAAAAGGAAAATCTTTATTTTGAAGTGTCTAAATATTAATCATAAATATGCATATCGAGAGCTCAACCTAGTATTACATCTTTAATGTCAGGTAATTTATCCTTGAGAATTGGCACTATACCGTTAAACAGCGTTATATGACTTGAAGGACAACCGGAGCAGCCGCCAAAAAGCCTAATTGTCACAATCCCATCATCAACATCAATCAGTTCACAACCACCAGCATGCAAAGCTAACTGAGGATTTACTTCCTCTTCGATAATTTTCTTAATCTCTTCAATCATTTCCAACTCCCTATCTTAGTATAATAAGTTAGGTCCGATTTAGTACTTGTCAAGAGCCAACTATCCGCTGAAGACCAGTGATAGATGCACGCCCCATGGCTAAAACCGCCTCAACGCTATTACCGGCAATATGGGGAGTCCCCAAAAATCTCTCACTCTTAAGCAGGGCAGCAGGCACGAATGGTTCATTGTTAAAAACATCCATCGCACAGCCTTTAATCTTACCCTGACTTAAGACTGAAGCTAAATCATCCTCATTTACAACTTTGCCACGACAGGTATTTATCAAGAATCCCGTTGACTTCATGAGAGACAATGAATCCCGGTTTATCATATGCTGAGTATCTGGAGTAAGAGGCACATGAAGAGACACGATATCAGCAGACCGCAAACATTGATTTAACTCAACCTGAGAAGCCCCTAGCTCTGCCGCAAACCCAGATTTATCAACGATATCACATATCAAAACCTTACAATTGAAAGCCTTCAGTAAGTAACAGACCTTAGTACCTACGTTGCCGCAACCAATCACACCAACTGTTTTACCGTTCAGATCTAGCCCTCCATTCTTCACCCATTGGCCGGACCTTAAATAATGACTACCCAATTCAATGCGCCGCATTAAACTGATAATTAAACCAATCGTGAATTCTGCCACAGAAGAGGCATTAACGCCCGGTTGATATGTAACATCCACTCCTGCCTCACGGCATGCATCAAAATCGATATTATCAATACCTACGCCATATTTTGAGACGAACTTAAGTCTCGGCAGCTTCGACAACACCTCTCTACTCAAAACTTCTTTACCAACAATCAAAGATTCCGCAAGTGAGACAAAACCTATAAAAGCTTCTGCAGAAGCAACATCCTTTGGTTCTGCAAATCGAATCTCTGTTGTCGGGAAGGCTCTTTTAATGTCTTCACAAAGAATCCTATTGCCACAGAAACTCCGAGCAGAAACAGCAATCATTTTTACGATGCCATAAAGAAAAAAGCTTGATCAAACGTGAGAGCAATAAAGACTAGAAATACATAGACAAGTGAAAAATAAAATACTGGCATTACCCTCTCTTCAGATTGAGAATCGTATAATACCCAGCTTAGATAAATAAAATACAAAGTGGCAGCAATAGAAGTAACACTATAGATCCACCCTACTTGGCCGTATATGCAAAGACCAATAATAGGCAACAATAAGCTAAGAGAGTATAACAGTATATGTATTCGGGCAGATTTCACACCACGCACAGAAGGCAACATCGGGACCCCTACATTAGCGTAATCATCCTTATATTTTATAGCTAGTGACCAAAAATGAGGTGGGGTCCATAAGAAGATAATAGTAAAGAGCATCCAAGCATCTAGACTAATTGTCCCAGAAACAGCTGCCGACCCAATGAGAGGACCTACGGCTCCTGCTGCACCGCCTATTACAATATTTTGATCAGTCCTTCTCTTTAAATACATTGTATATACTACAACGTAAAAAAAGTTCGCTCCCAAGGATATGTATGCAGCCAAAGGGGTCGTATAGTAATACAAGATCGAAAAGGAAAATATCCCTAATAACAGAGCCAGTACAAACGCCTGCTTAGAATTTACCTCCCCAGCTGGAATTGGCCGACCAGAAGTTCTCACCATCGAAGCATCGATATCTGAGTCTACTAGATGGTTAAACATCGCAGCTGAGCTTGAAGCCCAATAAGTACCGAACAAAGTTACAAAAGTAACCAAAAGGGAAGGGTAACCTTGAGACGAAATAAACAAACTAGGCACAACCGTTAAAACCACTAACAAAGAAATGGTCGGCTTTGTCATTTTAAAATATGAAGATAAGCTAGCACTGCTACTTAAGTCACTGACTTGACTTAAATCATTACTAGGGATCATATTGAAGCCCTATCTGATTAGTATAATTAACCTAAACTGGCATACGCAACCAGGCCTAAGCAACCTATTTAGAAGAATATGGCCTTCTTGGCAATACTAAATACACTATTTCGGCATAGATCAGTAACGCCCAGCGATTCCAATCCAAATGGGAAACCATACGCAGAGGAAAAACAACACTGGAAACCCAAACATACACAAGACTAAAAAAATCCAGCCTCTGCCTTCACCTTCATAATCTCTCTCTAGTTTAGAATCCTTCATTAATTTCTCTCTCAGTTTTATTTATGTTCGTTGGAATTACGATTATGGCTGACTTACCCATTGTATGAACTTCTATCATGACAATAAATGTTTCTCTAGAACTTTATCAATTTGTATTTAACACCCTGTTACCTTTATCGCTCAGTCCTTTGCTCAAAGCTTCTTGCAAGTTCAAATACACTGAATAGTTTCTCCATACTTTTTTTATGTATTCTCGCGTTTCGCCAAAAGGAATCATCTCGACCGCCAACAACGTGTCTTTATGCCACCGCCTAGACCGCCATATAGACATTGCAAATTCACCCGCATTATATGCTCCAAACATCGCAGGCAAAGAACCCTCGTATAGAATATTCAGTTCTTTGAGATATGCATTACCTAAGCGAATATTTTTATCGGGATTTGCCAAATCAATATCAAAGTCGTCAATCCTCAAGCCTTTTTTGTCTGCCAGCTTTCTCGCTGTAACTTCTATAATTTGCATTAATCCCAAAGCATCCGCTCCGCTTCTAGCTACAGATTTAAATCCACTTTCCTGTCGGGTAATGCTAAGAGCAACTAAGGGGTCTATGCCCTCCTCCTTGGCATACTTAGTATAAATCTGAAAGTACGGCATCGGATATATGACCCAGATTTGCTCTGGATATTCATCCCAGAAGTTATCATGTTGCCGGGTTAACTGTGCAGTAATTCCTATTGCATCTATATACTGACCAGCAGCAAAAGACAGCCGACTCAGATATAACCAAGAATCTAAATTACTTTTATAAGTGAGCTTCTTCCTTGCATTCCACAATAGCTCTCGAACCATCACCCCACTTAAATTATCTATTTTAGCGGCTACTAGCAATTCAGCCCGCGATAAAAGAGGTCCAAGAACTTTACTATTAACAAGAGAACTGAGATCCCATTCCTCCACATCACTGAATACATCAGTATGAATTTTGATATCCAGCTTTCTTTTCCAATTTTGATCAATGTCGATATCTAGTTGGGTCGGTGCTACTACTGAGTAATAACTATTCGGAAACTCAGTTACCAGGTCATTAAATATTTCATAGGCTTTGTCTTCTTGCTGATCATTGATCAGAGCTCTTCCCAACCAGAAAAGGATCTGAGCTCTGGGCAACTTTACAAGATCCTTTTGAAGCATAGGCTCCCATGTATTAGCTGCTTTTCTCCATTGACCTGAGAGAAAGTAATATAAACCAGAGTGCCAAATAAACCTTTGTCTCCACTCTCTCGATAGGCTTTTTACCTTAAGGCCTAGCTGGGACCAGGAAATAGCTTCGTCATAGCCCCCCTTCTCAATAGCCACTCTAAATGCGAGGACATGATATGCTTCGGCCTCATACATCGACAGAGCCTTAGAAGATATGCGACCACCACTCGAAATGCGCAGTGACTCTAATTGATTTAAGGCCCTCCTCCCTCGAGCCTCTGCCTTTTGATATTTCCCCAAGAGAGCGAGATAGCGGGCAGACCACAAAACAATATTAATTTTTTGCAACTGAAATTCACTAGAGTCCATTTCCACCGTTTTAGCATCTATGCCCTTAATTAGCCAACATTCAACCCAATTCTCATATGCCCACGAGGCCTTTATTCTATCTCCCTGTGATTTGTAGAGCCTCACTAACCTCTTCGCAATCTGAAACGCTAAGTAAGATATCTCGGGATCTTTCCTTACTAATTCATTCGACTTTAAATATAATTCTATTGCCTTCCTCGGTTTACCTTCTTGATCAGCTAACAGCCCTTTCCAATATAAAAAGACTCCTTTTGGCAATCCGTCTTCCCATCCCCTATACAACAGCCTATCTTCTTCATCGGTTTCAACAAATATTCTTGCAGTTTTCTTCAAAAAACGATCATCACTAGGCACACCATGAATAGGCAGGCTAACTTTCGCCAGATCTTTTCTATGCAGAACTTTTTTCACTCTTTTAGTCAGAGCTGACATAGTCAATAGATTTCGGGAACGTAAGTATGGAGAAGACGATCCCCCATTCGTTTCGGTAAGAATTAGTCCTGAGATTGTTTCTGAATCGATATCTTTACCGAGAAGGCTCTCGTGTAGTTCTATCCATCGATCTAAGATATATGATCCAACCCAACCATCCTCAATTTCTATTGCGTAAAGGTACTCTTGCGAAGCTTTACCTTTCTGTTTTCTTTCTTCATAATTTATTGCTTGCAACAAATGCCGGACACCGAGCATTCGATCTTTATACTCAGGATACCGTCTAAGTATTTTATCCAAACGGTACAAGTTATTTACTGGTTTGACATTCGACAAAACAATGGGCTGAGCTATGTTAACCTCAAGCTTAGGAGCTTCTCTTTTAGTAGCGCAAGACATAACCAAAATTTGTAAGGCAATAATTAAGTAGACTTTCTTCAAATTCAAACCTCTTCGTCACCATAACAAGTTAGCCCTTATATGTCTGTAATCCTTCAGCTGAAGCCTGGCCAGATAAAATTTGGCCACCATTTTCAATAAGTGAATTGATAACGCCCTCACGCACATCCTTCCGACAAAAAATCGCCATAACTCCACCGCCTCCAGCACCACAAACTCTTGCAAGGGTCGCGCCAGCCAAATGAGCTGCTTCACTCAACCTTCTGGTCTCTGTAGTTTCAATGCTTGGCCAAAGACCTTTTCTAATAGACCACTCCTCCGAAGAAAGAGCAAAAATCGCCTCACGATCCGAACGACGAACAGCAGAAGCCATATCACTTGCAACTCGGGCAATTTCGTTCAAGCCATCTAAAACCCTCCGATCACCATCAAAAGCTTGCTTAAAAATAAGCCAGTTATTGGTTCCCGAGGCTCTAGACTTCCCGCTGTAACACAGAATCAAATCTTCCGCTAAACCTTCAACCAATTCACTCCGGAGTGTGTCAATCCGCAATCCATCCTCGGGAAATTCCAATATGTTTAGCCCCCCCCTCAGACCACCCCAATAATCTTGACAGCCTGTAGGGACACGGATTAGCTTGGTTTCACACCCCTGAACAAGCTGGACTAGAGCCAATTCTGACAAAAGATCTGAGTTCAAATAATGCTGCCGGGCTCTATCAAGAACCCCGGCTATAGCAATACCTAAGCATGAAGATCCACCTAATCCCGCTCCAGACGGAGACTTAGCTTCAATTTCCATTTCAAAAGTAGGCAAATCTTTATCCCACAACTTCTGAATTAGAAGGCGTGGCCAAAGTAACTTTTCATCATCAACAACATCAGACCAATTAAAAGTAACTTCTTGCTGTTGATCAAGACTCCTTACAGTATAGAATTCGGTATCCACTATCCTGATTTTCACTTGAGCATGAAGTGTCACTGCTAAATTTACAGTACACGGATTGTCTAAAATGTGGAACAAAGGAGCAATATCCAAGGTTCCCCCAGCTAAATCAATCCTTGTGGGAGCAATCGAAGAAAATATCTCCATAGTATCTCCTAAATAACTCAAACAGGGTATCATATTAGTATATATTTACATTTGACACCATTTCACGCGGACAAGCTATGGAAATTGGAACCGAAAACAACAAAAGAGATATTAGAATTTGCTATTGGGATAGTGAAAAAAGATACTTTGGAGCTCATAAAGCTGCTTTTGAGAATCAAATGCAAATACTGGGCGAAATTCAAACAGTCAAAATATCTTCCCTCGAAGATCCTGACTTCTTCCCATGTGATCTGCTCGTTGTCTCTGCTGAGCATGTTCCTGAAGACGACTTCTTAAAATGGCTCACTGGAATAGAGACCCGAATCATGTCTCAAGATAAGATTTGGACCCCTGCCCTTATTTTAGCAGACATCGAGTTTTCAACATTACATCAGCTACTTCCTTTCGCTTCAAAGTCAAACTGGTACTTCGATATTGTACACCCTCAACACCTTCTCTCAATGCCAATACGTATAGCCAACCTACTGCGGATACATGACCACCTCCATGAATTAAAGCGGTATGATGATAAACTAAACGCTATGCAAAATAAGATCGTTGAGATAGAAGACTTGATGAGATCCATAACAGATTCATCCAAAAAGGATATTTCTTAGTGAGTTTTGTTGACCTTAGTAATCAGTCACCCAAAAGTATTGTAAGTCACTTTATCCTCCACACAAAAGGCAGTGGGCATCAGCTCCCATATGCTGACTATGCGATCATCGATGAATGGCTGCAGATCGAACCGGATCACGAAAGACTCATCCTCATACTCTCAGAGATGCTGCCCCCATTTTTCGAAAAGTACAGCAATCAAAATTCATACCTCAAATGGATCGATAAAAAAGTAAAAAAACAAATCGTAGGAAGGCTGGCCCAAGGCAGACAACAAATCATATGAACACCAGCCATGATGATATTCAGATGATTACAGAACAGGATTTCAAAAACGGCACCCTGTTACGCCCTGGTAAAAACCTGATTTATTTTTTCCGTAAATCGAACCCCGACAATGATAAATTATTAGAGGAACTCAGACATCTTAGTCTGCGTGTGAATATTCTTATGATGGATATTGACGAAAGCCCGCATACACCATTACATTTTGCAGTCACAGAGCTGCCATTTTATGTGCTGGTAGCAGATGGTTCCACTATCTATAGCTGGGCAGGCAAGGGTCAGGCCTCCGCAATAGAAAAATCTTTATAAAAACAGAACTATGGAGTTTCTATGCGCCCCACCCAAAAAGGTCAATTTGAGCTAGACTTGCTTCAGCAAGGGCACTCCATCGTAGGGATCGATGAAGTTGGCCGAGGTTGCCTAGCTGGCCCGGTTTACGCAGCCTGCGTAGCACTAGATTATAGCCAACTCTATAAGCTTGAAGATAAAGAACGAGGGTTGATCCGTGATTCTAAAAAACTAAGCCATAAGCAGCGCCAAAAAATAATACCCACAATTAAAGAGATTTCCCTAGAAATCGGCATCGGCAGAGCAACAGCTAGGGAAATAGAAAAGTTAGGAATATTAAAAGCCACGTTTCTGGCTATGACAAGAAGCTTAAATCAATTGAAACATAGTTATTCCTTCACAATACTTGATGGCAATGCTGTTATACCCGACTACAAAGGCAAACAGAAAAATATAATTTCGGGAGACCAATACTGCTACTCAATTGCCGCCGCCTCGATCATCGCCAAAGAAAGCCGAGATGCAGAAATGCGCTTAATGGCTGATACCTATCCCCATTACGGATTTGAGAAAAACATGGGTTATGGCACTAAAGTCCACATGGAAGGTCTTGAGGAATTTGGAATTTGTACCGAACACAGAAGAAATTTCGCACCAGTAGCCAAAATAGCGCAGATAAACCCTACAATATAGGAGCAAAAGGAGAGGATTGTGTCACCGCTATCTTATTAAAACAAAGGTGGAGCATTCTCAGACGAAACTATAGAGGTAAAGGCTTTGAAATAGATATAATCGCCAAAAAAGGCCATACAATCATTTTCATCGAAGTTAAATCAAGATCAAAGATTGATGACTTTGACACTGCTATCATAAGCCAGCAGAAGATGGCTGCAATGCAACGTGGGGCACAATCTTACTTATCTTCAAACAAACCGCACTACCTAACCCTTCGCTTCGACCTTGCTATATGCAAAGTTAATAAGCAAAGCGGATGCACAGAAATATACCGATACGTGCCGGGCTTCTTTATCCCGGCCTAATCGGTCGGCCGTAAGTTTATGCTGTTTTTTTACTTAGCCTTGCTTTTCGGAGCATATCGGCTTTTGATACGAGCAGCTTTTCCTGTTCTTTCACGCAGATAAAAAAGTCTAGCCTGCCTTACTACGCCAGAAGAGACAAGTTTAACCGCAGATAGGTTTGGAGATACAACCGAAAAGGTTCTTTCAACACCAATGCTATTTGCTCCAGTCTTCCTTACAGTAAAAGAGGAATTAGCTCCGCCTTTCTTGTATCGGATGACAACTCCCTCAAAAGACTGAATTCTGAACTTTGAGACATCGGCGCCTTCTTGGATCTTAAAGTCAACCTTGACAGTGTCCCCAGTTCTAAATTTTGGCAACTTACTTAATTGACTAAAATTTTTCTGCTCGAATGCAGCTAGAATACTATTTTTCATTTTCGACCTATAAATTTGAATCAGGTTTAACTATCTGATTGAGTTGCACCTTTAAGAATTGTGCTAAGTACCGCAATCTTCTATTCCGGTCAAGGGCTTCTTGCCTATATGCTTGATTCATGTGCGCCACTATGTCTCAAATAGTGCCCCCCACTATAGGAAAAACCACAAGAAGATGGAACATACTAGAATAATTGATCGTAGACCAGCACCAATAATGTAGAAAAAACCTGACTAGACTCGCATTCCATTGGTTAAAATCATGTAGAAGGGCAATCCTGAGGCAGTGGAAACCTCTTTTTCAGTTTCAGGTAAGTAGGCTAAAACCTTGGCCCCTCGATTGATATATGCCCCTACGATTCTTTTTTTGAATAAGGAGAAACCCAGGAAACGAGGGTTTATGCTATAAACATGACCAGGCTTAATGCCCCCAAGCCAAGGGACCCTAAACAAAACGGCTATTCCAGCCCGATAACATTCAGCTTGTCCGGCAAGTACTCGAGCACCTGGGTATTTCTGCAATAACATCCTTCGCTGATTAGTATTCCAAAAAAGGAACCATGCGTTTTGTAATATAAAGTGCTCGGCTGACTTGGACTCAATCCACTTAATTAATGCTTTAACAGTTCTCTCCCCATGCTCAGGCTTTATATCAAAAATCCAATTTTCTTGAGGAAAAAGCTCCATAAACTCCGAGAATGAGAGTATCGGTTGACCATCTACCAACCGAAGCTGTGTCAGTTCAGACCAAGTCATGTCTGTTACTAGCCGATCAACACCGAGCAGCCTACTAAGTGAATGATCATGAAAAAGAAACAAGACGTTATCAGACGAGATCCTTAAATCAGTTTCAAGCCAATGAAAACCAACCTTAGTAGCATTACTAAAAGAATTTTTTGAATTTTCAACAGTACCTTGACACAAACCACGATGAGAAATCCAAATAGGGGATTGTTCAGACAAAATCACACCTTTCCGATTATTAAAGACTTGGTCAGAATAGGCTATCAAAGTAAGCCAAATTTTATCAAGTGCCTAAAGGCATCCTTGATATTCTGTCTTACAACATCCTAAATGAATAGTAACCGAAAGTGATACAACCGTTCCAGAGGCAAACCATGAGTGATGAAAAATCAGTCCATCAAAACTATGAGCAATGGAAAGAAATAGCGGCCAAAGACTTAAAAGGGGAACCGCTCGAAAAAATAATAAGGCAGACTCCAGAAGGAATACCTATTAAGCCTCTCTATACTGCCAGTGATCTAAAAGAGACACCATGGCTCCACAGTACCCCCGGATCTCCCCCATACACAAGAGGGCCAAGAGCCACAATGTATACTGTAAGGCCCTGGACTATACGCCAGTATGCTGGGTTCTCCACAGCGGAGGAATCCAATGCTTTTTACCGCAAAAACCTAGCCGCCGGTCAAAAGGGTCTTAGTGTAGCATTCGATTTGGCAACCCACCGAGGATACGATTCCGATCACCCTCGCGTCATCGGTGACGTTGGCAAAGCCGGAGTAGCTATCGACACTGTCGAGGATATGAAAATACTGTTTGACCAGATACCACTCAATAAGATGAGTGTGTCTATGACTATGAATGGTGCTGTATTACCAATTCTTGCTGCTTATATTGTCGCAGCTGAAGAACAAGGCGTGCAGCAACATGAACTATCCGGAACAATCCAAAATGATATCTTGAAGGAATACATGGTTCGCAACACCTACATCTACCCACCTGACCCTTCCATGAGAATAGTAGGCGATATCATACAATATACCAGCCAAAAAATGCCTAAATATAACAGTATTAGTATCAGCGGATACCACATTCAGGAAGCCGGCGCAAATTCAGCACTTGAACTTGCGTTTACTTTAGGTGATGGCTTAGAATACGTTAAAGCAGCTATCGAGAGAGGTTTAAACGTCGATCAGTTTGCGCCTCGTCTTTCATTTTTCTTTGCTATAGGCATGAATTTTTATATGGAAATAGCCAAGCTTAGAGCTGCGAGAACTTTGTGGTATGAGCTTATCCAACAGTTTAACCCCAAAAATCCCAAGTCATCTATTCTGAGAACACACTGTCAGACCTCAGGTTACACCCTAACCGAACAAGACCCGTACAATAATATAATCAGGACAACGATTGAAGC
>Ga0099800_1067_pt1 | contig 31192 bp, 56 predicted proteins | sample Uncmet6_SortRC_1_FD_89868 | JGI IMG/M metagenome (GOLD analysis project Ga0099800, IMG submission 89868) | Marine eukaryotic communities from CALCOFI LINE 67, Pacific Ocean - CN11_C50_N6_SortRC_1 | ecosystem: Environmental > Aquatic > Marine > Oceanic | place: Pacific Ocean: Monterey Bay... | reverse complement strand
CACAAACAGCTTTGATTTCTATGAAGTCTACTCAATTAAAAATTAGTAGAAAATGGAACTCAATGATGTCTGGTATCAAACTAAAAGGTAAAGCTGGTTTATATACACCGGCATCTTTTAGCCACATTTACAAACTAAAGACTACTCAAATGTCTAATGATAAGGGCACTTGGTTTGGTTGGGAAGTTAGTAAAGTAGGTCCAATAACTGAAGCAAGTACGTATCAACAAGCTAAAGCTTTTTCTGAAAGTATCTCTAAAGGTGCTGTGAAGGCAAAGCATGTTGAACCGAAACAAGCGGAAAGTAAAAGCATTATATAATCCCTTAGGGGTATGTGCACAGTGCGGACCGTTTGGGAGACTAACCGGTCCGCATCGACAGGATAACTATGAGCGAAAAGTATATAAAATTTTTTGAGGGGTTTGCTTTGGCCTACGGTGTAGCAGACATGTCTACACTAAAGGTTGATCCAGAAAGCAGAAAGCAGAAACCTATTTACCGATGGAACGATGAACCTCTAACAAAAGAGGTGTATCTCAATCATTTAGAAGGCACACAATCTATCGGTGTTCAGCCATGTAATGAGGAATCAGAAGCAAGGTTTGGTGTTATAGATGTGGACCCAAAGAACTACGATGACTTTGATAAAAAGTTTTTTATAGACATAATACAAAATTACAAACTACCATTAATACCTATATTATCTAAAAGCGGTGGGCTTCATCTATATTTATTTATGAATAACTTTGTACCAGCAGCATTAATTAAATCTTTCTTAAGCAATCTATTACCATTATTTAAATTAAAACCAGACTGTGAGATATTTCCTAAACAAACACAGCTAACAAAAGACAGTGAAACAGGACAATTAAACAAAGGTAATTTTATTAACTTACCTTACTTTAAAAAGTCTGAGAGGTTAGCGATAAACCTAGATGGTAAACCTTTTAGTTTTGATCAATTTATATCAGTAGTAGAAAGTAATACAGTTAATGCAGAAGATTTAAAAAACATAACACAAAGCATAGAAGACAAAGATTTAGAAGGTGTTGATGAAGAGTTTGACGATGGTCCACCATGTCTAGCACATCTTAGCAAGATAATGAGAAATCCAGGGTTTGATGGCAAGGACAGATTTATGTATAATTATCATGTGTTTGTAAAAATGAAGTATCCAGATAGCTGGCAACAGAAAGTCATGAATGCACCAGTCAAGTATTTTGAAACAGCACATGCAAATGCGTGGGATAAACAATCTCTTAACGCTAAAGTTAGATCATGGTCTAAACAATTTAAAGGTTATACTTGTACACAAAGTCCTATCAGTGATTATTGTAAGAAAGGAATTTGTGTAAAAAAGAAACATGGAATCTTAGCAGGATCTAAAGGATCTTATCCAGTATTAACTAATTTAAAAAAAATAGATCTTGATCCAGAACCAGAATATGAATTTGATGTAACTAAACCAGATGGTATTGGCACAGCTACGGTACACTGTAAGACAGTAGAACATGTTAATGATCAACGTAAACGTAGGAATGCAATTGCTAAAGCTGCAGGGTTTCCACCACCAATTATAAAAGCAGACGAAGATCAAATGGTATTAGAAGTATTATATGGCACACAAACTATTACACATCCACCAGTAGGTACATCACCTAAAGAAAAATTACATGACGTAATACATGCAAAAATTAATGGACCTAAGGCTATGAATGATGCAGCATTTAAATCTGGTACAGTATTAATAGAAGAAGGCATGGCTTACTTTAAATTTGAAAAGTTCTATGACAAATTAAGATCTAAGAATTGGAAACATACAGAAGATAAGACAGGTGTCATGATGAAAGTAAATTATAAAAAATGTAATATAGAATTTTTAGAACAGAAAAGATTTCCTACAAAAGAAAAAGGTAAATACAATACACCTACAAAGAATGTAGTGGCAATCAGTGTAGAAGAGTTTGAAGACATACAGATTAACCACACAAAAATAAAACATAACACGGAGATTATGTAATGATTAGAAAAATATACGGGCCTCCGGGAACAGGGAAAACAACTAGACTAATTAACTATGTAAAAACATTAGTTAAGTTTGGTACACCAATAGATAAGATTGGTTACTTTGCATTTACAAAGAAAGCTGCAGAGGAAGCCATAGATAGGACTTTAGATTTATACCCAAAGTATAATAGAAAAGATTTAAAATATTTTAGAACACTACACTCACTGGCTTTTACAGAACTAGGTATGAAGAAAAGTAATGTAATGCAAGACGAACACTACGAAGACATAGGCCGTAAGTTAGGTATAGAGGTTACAGTTTATTCTAATGGAGAAGAGAAGACAGGATTTGTAGATTCAGATAGTGAATATTTTAATATAATAAATGCAGCAAGGATCAAAGAAATTACAATAGAAGAAGAATATAATACTGATATGTATTCACAAGACATAGACAAACACATGTTACAAATTTTAAAAGACGAAGTAGACAATTATAAGGCAGCATATAACTTGGTAGATTTTACAGACATGATCGAAAGATTTAATGTGTCAGAATTGTGTCCGAAATATGACGTAGTATTCATTGATGAAGCACAGGATTTGTCGCCAATACAATGGAAAATGTATGATATACTTAAGAAAAACTCTAAACATGTTATCCTAGCTGGTGATGATGATCAAGCAATTTATGGATGGGCGGGTGCAGATGTTGCAAGGTTTCAAAACGAGCCTGCAAAAGACATTATTTTGCCACAATCATACAGAATTCCAAAAGCTGTACAAAATATAGCTGGTTGTATTTTAAATAGAATACCAGATCACAGAAGAATTAAAAAAGAATGGTCACCAAGACCAGAAGAAGGCTACGTAGAATATGTAACATCAATAGAAGACTTGCCATTAATTTATGGTGATTGGTTGATACTTGCACGAACTAATGACAAACTTAAAAGAATGTCACAAGACTTAAAAGATATGGGTTTATATTTTGAAATAAAAGGTAGAAAAAGTTACAGGACTAGACTGTACAAATCAATAATGGATTACACACGCTGGACCAATGGTGATAAATTATCTTTGTCTGAGATAAAAGATTTATTTGAATTTTTAGAAGAAGAAATACCAGAGGATGAAAGAATGTATGACTTGTATAAATGGGGTTATTTTAAAACTCAAAGGTGGTTTGAAGTATTTAAAGCTGATCCAGAAGAATGTTTATACATTAGAGAAATGATGCGTAATGAAGAAAGATTATCTGAAAAACCAAGAATAAAACTATCAACCATACACGCAGCCAAAGGTGGTGAAGCTACAAATGTTTTAATTATTTTAGATAATACTAAAAAGATAAGAGAAGCTACAGACAACAGTCTAGACAAGCAAGACGAAGAGCATAGAGTTTGGTATGTTGGAGTAACAAGAGCCAAACAAAATTTATATATAATGACAGCAAAAAGGGAGGACAGAGGTTATGACATCTAAAGTTTGGGACAAGCAAATTGCAGGATCACATTATCAAAAATATAAAATACAACCAAGTAAGTTTGTAGTAGAGAACGAATTGCTATATCCTGAGGGTTGTGCTATAAAGTACATAGTGAGACATCGCGATAAAGGAAAAAAACAAGACTTAGAAAAAGCAATACATTTTATAGAAATGATAATTGAAAGGGACTATGGAACCAAATAATCATATACCATTTTACATGGGGCTATTTACTTGCCTATTGATTTTTTGCTACCTAACATTATGAATCAGTTTTTAAAAGTAAGGTTAAGACTAGCAGCAGCTCTTGAAAAAATAGATAAAATTTATAGAGAGAACCAAGTTATGAAAAGAAGATTACTTAAATACGAAAAACCAGGAATGCTTTATCACAACAACAAAAAAGGTTTAAATGAAAATACCAGTATTTAGTGCACAAACAGAGTGGGTTATACCTACAGAATTTCCAGATCTAAGACAGGTTGACGAAATTGCAATTGACTTAGAAACACGTGACCCAGATTTAATTAAAAAAGGATCAGGTGCAATCATTGGTAATGGAGAAGTTATAGGAATAGCTGTAGCAACTACACATTACAAGGGGTACTTTCCAATCAATCACCACGGTGGTGGTAACATGGACCGTAAAAAAGTATTAGAATGGTTTCAAGATCTTTTAAATGCACCATCAACTAAAATATTTCACAATGCAATGTACGATGTATGTTGGATCAGGGCACTGGGACTAAATATTAATGGCAGGATTGTAGATACAATGATAGCCGCAGCTGTGACTGATGAGAATAGATTTAGATATGATCTTAATAGTTTATCATGGAAGTATAACGGTTATGGTAAGAGCGAAGCTGGCCTAAGTGAAGCTGCAGCAGAGTGGGGCATAGATCCAAAGTCTGAGATGTATAAATTACCCTCATTAAATGTTGGTGCTTATGCTGAACGTGATGCGGAAGCTACGTTTGGTTTATGGCAAGAGATGAAAAAAGAAATTATAGAACAAGACACACAATCTATTTTTGATTTAGAGACAGATTTATTTCCTTGTCTAGTAGACATGAGATTTAAAGGTGTAAGGGTAGATGTAGAAGCAGCACACACATTAAAGAAAACTTTAGTGGATGAGGAGCGTGCAATACTAACAGAGATAGAAAAAGAAACTAACGTAAGGCCACAGATATGGGCCGCAAGAAGTATAGCAGAAGTATTTGAAAATTTAAAGATACCATTTGAGAGAACAGAGAAAACAGATGCACCAAGTTTTACTAAAAACTTTTTACAAGAACACGAGCATCCTGTTGTTAATCTAATTGCAAAAGCTAGAGAAGTTAACAAAGCACACACAACTTTTATAGATTCTATTTTAAAGTATGAACACAATGGTAGAATACATGCAGAGATAAACCAATTAAGAAATGCAGGCGGTGGTACGGTTACAGGAAGATTCTCTTATCAGAATCCTAACCTACAACAGATTCCAGCACGTAATAAAGATTTAGGACCTAAGATTAGATCACTATTTATACCAGAAAAGGACTGTAAATGGGGCTGTTTTGACTACTCACAACAAGAGCCACGTCTAGTTGTACACTACGCAGCATTATATAAACTACCTTCAGTGTATGATGTTGTTGACGCTTACAATGATGATGCAGACTCAGACTTCCACCAGACAGTAGCAGACATGGCTGAGATTAAAAGAACACAAGCTAAGACAATTAACTTAGGATTGTTTTATGGTATGGGTAAAAATAAATTACAAGCAGAGTTAGGTGTATCAAAAGAAAAAGCTAATGAATTATTTAATACTTATCATGGCAAGGTACCTTTTGTTAAACAACTTATGGAGAAGGCTTCTAACAGAGCGCAGGATAGAGGACAGATAAGAACTTTACTTGGCAGACTATGTAGATTCCATTTATGGGAACCAAATAGTTTTGGTATGCACAAAGCTATGACACATGAAGATGCACTCCAGGAACATGGACCAGGGATTAAAAGAGCCTACACTTATAAAGCATTGAACAAATTAATTCAAGGTAGTGCAGCAGACATGACTAAGAAAGCTATGTTAGACTTACACAATGAAGGTATTGTACCTCATATACAAATACATGATGAATTGTGTGTATCTATTGAAAGTGACGCACAGGCAAAAAAGGTAGTTGAGATAATGGAGCAAGCTGTTACTCTAGAAGTACCAAACAAAGTTGATTACGAACATGGGACTAACTGGGGAACTATAAACGACTAATGGCTTATCTAAATGCAAACATACCAGTAATAGAATGTTGGGTAAGAGGTAACTACCTTAGAGATCAAAAAGATTCGCACGATAAATATTTTGAAGTAGGAGTATTTGGTTTTAGTTCTATACCAAACAGAGTACCTATGTTTCATTTCTTGATGGAAGATGGTGGTCTATGGTGGCGAGCACCTATATCAGCTTTTTGTGCTAAGCCTGGAGTAAAAGAATTACCATTAGATGAGTTAGTGATGTGGGATAGTTTTAGTTATAATGTAAGTGTCACAACTTTTTATGAACTAGCTGGTGCTACTATGCAATATACATCTAGACGTAAAGTAAAACGTAAAGGTAAATATTTATTTACAATAGATTGGTGTGCAGGAGACTTTAATGAATTAAATTTTGGTTATGCAGAGAAACCAGACCAACATAAATGTGGCCATGTAATTGCGTTAGATGACGGAAACTATGCAATACAGCCAAATAATAGACTTAAAATGTTTGATGCATCTATGGGAGTTGACCCAAACAAAAACTTGATTAATAGACTAGTAAGCAGTAAGATATATTCTGTGGAAAATTCAGCTAAATGGATAACTGACGAGCATGAAGAAGGCAGTTATGATTATAAACTGAAAAACTTAGAGGAAGATGATGATTAATAAATACAAAGATAAATTCATGGTTTGGCAACTACACAACAGAAAAGAAATAGTTATCGCTATTGCTGCTTTTGTGATTGGAGCTATAATCTTTTAATTAAGGACTTTATGCCATATGAATTTAGCAGATCTGTTAAAGAAAAATATAGTAATGGTACCGGTAGTTGCATCCGTATTGGTTGGAACGTTTACTGGCGTTAGGTATATTGTAAATCTTACAGACACTATCAATTCAAATCAACAAGACATAATAAATCTTACAAGAGATTTAACCACAGCTCAAGAAAAACTATCCGATCAAAACACAAGACTAACTTCTGCTGAGTCCACTTGGCAGATGGCAGAAAATTTATACAGACAGTTAGCAGATGAAGTCAGAGAGCACAGCTACGATATAAAAGATTTAAATAGGTAATGTATGGAGATTCTCAGGATGGATTACAGATTTACAGCAATACTAATTATAATGTTTATATGTTTAACTTTGTTTGCAAAACCAGCATATCCTAAAAACGAATACCTTAACAACGGAACTAATACTTGTAGCACTGGTAGTGTAGAGGCATCTATAGAAAAAGAAGATAGAAATGGTAGATACAATCATTATTACGATACCAACAATTATAATAATGATGATGAGAATTACAGAGCAACGATAAGATGGAGACATCAACTAGGTTCAGCTTGTACAAAAGAATTTAGACAAGTGCAGCAAGAGAACATGGAACTCAAACAACAGCTAGAGTTAATGAAGATGTGTGGTAGAGTTAACAGCAATCCGAGTCTTGCACAGAATGAAAATTTTAGATTATTAGTATCAAAATGTATTGGTGTGACTCCTGTTAAATTAGATAACAGACCAGAAGATGGTAAAAGTAAATGGGATGATATGAAAGATGATTACAAAAAAGAAAACCCAGAAATCACATTAATGGGTGATAAGTTCCTATCACCTACAAATACATTGAAAATACCACCAAAAAACTATATATTACCGCTTCCAAAACCTAAAAATGATTGATAAGTTCTTTTATATGATGTTCGGTGGACTAGACCGTATGTGTGCAGCCATAGCTAAAACTATGGGGACGCAACCAAGGAAAAAAAATGAGAGACACAAAAGTAATAGAAAAATTTCTGAAAGAACAATACAAAAAAGTTAGAGAGATGTCTTTGTTTAGAAACTTAAAGAAAGAAGTTGAAACAGGGGCCAATGGAACTCAAGATTACATTATTAAAGAAGGACCCAATAAAGATAAGGTAGCTAAAAAATGAAAATTAGTGAAAATACATCTGTAGCAATGCCCGTCAAGAATATGATAGGTATCGTGGTCGCTGTAGCCATGGGTGTCTTTGCGTATACTGAGGTCACTGCTAGATTAACATCACTAGAAACATCAAGAGAATTGTTTCAAGCAGATCTATTAAAGAAGTCAGAACAACTGCCCACGGACCAGGAACAATACATGTTAATAGAAGATTTGTACAAGACAACAGAAAAGTTAGAGATAACTCAAGAACAAAATATGACCAACAAGGTTAATATAGAATTTTTAAATAAGCAATTAGAAAAAGCACTAGCTGATGTTGAAGAATTAAAAGATAAAGTAAGAGCAAATGGTAACGGCAGTCATGACTGAAATAGTGATAGCTTTGTTGATGATAGTTAATGGTGAAATAAAAGAACATAGAATACAAGAATCTATGTCAGATTGCCTAAAAGGTAAAAGAATTGCTATGCGTGAATCTAAAAAACATATAGAGTATCATTGCCTAAAATCAGAGGCAGAAACGGAGATTTATTTAGGTGCAAAATCTATTAAAAAGCTTATACTAAATTAATGCCGAAAGAGAAAAAAACAAAGTTTAAAATAGAAGCAGAAATTGTTAGAGGTGAATGCCCTACCTGTTCTGAAATCACAACGTTAGTTGGAATTAGTTCTCAGTTTTTTAGATGCATGGAATGTGGTGGAGATCTAGAGCAACATGTTAATGGTAAAATAAGTTATATACCTATCATGCCCTCACGAACAGATGGTGGCAAACCTTACGTTAAGGAGTGGAAGTAGTGGCCAAACAAAGTTTTAAATTTTTCACACCTCGTGACAAACCTAAAAAAAGAGGCCCTCGACAACACAAAAAATCATTAAATAAGAACGAAAAACGTCAAAAAAATTTAAATAGATACAAAGGCCAGGGTTGACAAACCTAACATAATATCCTATATATAATATATAACTAACCAACATAGAAAGAAGAAAGTTATGAAAAATAAAAAAACAACAAAAGACGCTTACTACGAAGAAGAGTCTAACAACGTGTATGTATTTAATAATGTTATGTTTAACTTTAATATGTACATCAATGCAGAAAATGCCGATGAAGCCATGGAAAAGTTTGATCAATGTGGGTTTGCTCATAGAGATCATTGGAAAGTTATGGTCGAATTATCAGAACAACCATCGGAGGGACCTAATGGCTCATAAACTAGACTGTACCGACAAAGCTTGGGATATATTTATTACTCAAGCTTATCATAAAAAACCAGGTAGACTGACACCTAAACGTAAAAAGTATATTGATAGAGTGTGGCCAATGTGGCAAAAATATAGATCAGCTTTAATTAAGTCGGGGTTATATGAAGGTATGTCATGGTCTGGTGATCGTAAATGGCCTAAGGTAGACATCAACACCAAAGAGAAGATGACTCATAATCTGTTGACAAAGCATGCTATCAGTCATAGCTTTACAATTAACTTAGATAACTTATGAAAAAACTAACAATAAGCAGTAAGAACATTAGTCAGAAACAGTGGTCTAATCTTATATTAGAATTAAACCTACTAAAGAAACAATGGAAACCTTATGCAGACATCCAGCTTGAGGCACCGGGGATCAAGAAAATAATAGCATGGGGCACAAGTAATTTTGATTCTAAAATAGAAGAGTAGTGGATATAATTATCTTACAAGATAGTTTGTATCAACTAATTCAAGTAGCTGAATCTGTTCCAGATTGTTTTAAGTATTGCGATATGTATCGAGAACAGTTTGCTACCTACCTAGACCAAGTAAATAAATGGATTATCAAAGATGGTGGTGGAGTTTTTTATGGATGTATCTGTAAATAACTATTGACATTAGATATAATAGGATTATATAAGACTCTGAAAAAAGGACCTCCGTCCATGTAACGCCTCGCGCTAGCCTCTGTACGTCAAGCTTTGATCTTCTATTTTAAAGGGGGGAGCTTTGGAGCCTTTGCTCTCTTAGGAGTACGTGCACGGAAACTAAGAGGGTTATATGATTTGATCTTCTTTACAAGAAAACTTAGTATAGGCTTCCATGCTGTTGGTCCATTCTGGATCAAATCCTGCTATCAATGCGTGTGAGTAATTGTAGCCATACAATATGCAACTACTGTAATCATCAAATAAAACTTCAGGGGTGGGGATAACTTTACAGCTATTCTCAACTATCCCGCTACATAAAACCATAAATAAAACTGTTTTTATCATTGACACCTATTGTAAATTATGAGATATATCCCATATGATAATCATAAAGAAAGGAGTATATCATAATGACCGACATAACTAAATATAAAAACGTCTCATTGAGTCATAGTACATATGACCTGATAGATAAAATTAGGAAAGTAATACAACCAGATGCAGTTTTAAGTAGATCACAAACTATTAGTATTTTAGTAAATGAGAAAGCGAGGAAACTAAATGGAAAAGTCAAAGAAAAATAAAGTACCTTGCCCTAATTGTAAGGGCAACGGTTTTGTACGAGTACCATACGAACTAGCAAAAGAAGAAGTAGTAGTTCAGTGTGGAGTGTGTGAAAGCCAGGGAGAAGTTAATGAAGATGAGATTGATAACATTATTGTTGATTCTGACGGTGTTCACAGGGTGCACTAAAATTGAGTTTAACCCATATACAACATTAGGAAGGATGATAATAAAAAATGGACAATAAACGAGGACCTAACGATCTAGAAGAACAAATAGATATGTTAACCAAACAGAAAGAATATCTACAGAAAAAATGTAGACAAGCGGGTGAAGCTATACTTAAACAAGAAGGTAAGTATACTGCTTTAGAGAAAGAGTACGACAAAGTATGTGAAGAGAGAGATAATCTAACTACAATGCTTAAATCAAATGATGACACAAGATGATTAGATATTTAATCGAGAAAATATATCATTATTCTACATACTTGACAAGTTGGTCATGGCAAAGATTATATGGTGACAGATCTAAAAGAGGGGAATATGGGCACAAAAAACGTAAAAGCAGATAACTGGGACGGTAAATCTAGGCCAAGTAATAAGGCTTATGATGAGGCATGGCATAGAATCTTTGGCTCTAATCCTGTGGCTAAGGAGGTTAGAACACCTAAGTTTAAATCACAAGTAGTTAAATCTAAAAAAATATACGATAGGAAAAAACCACATGAAGATTGATATAGAGTTATTACACAAGGAACGTAAACAATGGAGAGAGAATAGTTTATTACAAGGTAAAGCTATTTTAACTTTAAGCCAGGAATTAGATAAATTACGTAAACAAAAAGAAATATTGCAAGAGAAATTATTAAAGTCTGCTACACAAGACTAGATGAAAATTAATAAATTATATACCTACCCTAAGTCTATGCGATCGGTAATTAATGGTGGCCGTCACTATGATATAGATGGAGATAAATTACCATCGGTCACGACTATATTGTCAGCTACACAAAGTGACGAAAAAAAGGCAAGTCTTGCTAATTGGAAATTAAAAATGGGCGACAAAGCCGCTGATGAGATAAGAGATACAGCAGCAGCTAGAGGCACGGCCATGCACACGTACCTAGAACACTATTTGGATGGAACAGGCTACAAGGACCTGACACCACTTGGTAGACAAGCTGAGACTATGGCGAACAAGATTATAGAAGCAGGGCTCGGGGACCTGGAAGAGTTGTGGGGACTAGAAACCACGTTGTACTACCCGGACCTGTACGCAGGCGCAACAGATGTTGTTGGAGTCTACGCTGGTCAACCGGCTATCATTGATTTCAAACAATCTAACAAGCCTAAGCGTAGGGAGTGGATTCAAGATTACTTTGAACAGCTGGGAGCATATACCATGGCGCACAACCAAGTTTATGGCACTAAAATACAGTCTGGAATCGTTCTAATGTGCACTAAAGATTTTCTGTTTCAGAAGTTTGAGGTGTCTGGACGTGAATTCGTACGACACCAACACGCATTCTTGCGTAAATGTGACCAATATTATAAAAATGTATCCCAAGCAAAAGAGGGCCAGGATACAAAAAATGATCAAAAAGTATAGTAAATCATAGGCTAATTTCATATTTAGACAATTGTATACCATTTCTGTGTGAAAATAAAAAAACTTTTTTATTTTTTTTAAAAGTAGGGTACAAAAGGTACAAAAGTTAGAAGTGTTGTATACCAACACTTAATCGCTCAAATTTGTATCCTAGAGCAGGATACAATTGGATACAAAAGATACAATTTTTAAGAAAAGCAAGTGATACCAACGACTTAAGGGGCAATTTTTTCAATATTTGTTTTTTTTTCAAATAGAAAAATCCTAAAAAAAATAGTATACATGTCATATGCCTAAACAGAAAAAGAAATTCATACCATTACCCAACAAAGGACTTGGAAAAGATATATCTAAGTACCCTTACGTAGAAATAAGATGGGCTGATATCGAAGGGGACGATGGTTGGAGTAGTTTATCATCATTAGAGAAAGATAAACTACCTGTTGCTGTGTCTAAAGGTTATCTTCTTAGTCAACGTAAAGGTGTCACTAGAATATTTAGAGATTATATTGAAAGCAAAGAAGGTAATACGTTTGAAGACATTGGTAGTACAGTTATAATTCCAACTTCTGTAATTGTATCTATTAAAAAACTTACTCTGCAGTAATTTCTTTTTGGGCTTCAAGCCTGTCTTTCTGTAAATTTTTAATACGTTTGATCTCTTCTAACTTCTCAGCTTTAGTTATATCATTGAGATTACCATGAATGTGTATGTCCATAAATTGGCCCGTAGCTTTACCTATTAAATTCTCGAACCCTAATGCCTTCTCAATCTTGCCTTGATCTACAAGCGTCTGAGATAATACTTGCTGTCTTCTGACATAGTTGTTTTTAGTTACAGTAAATGATCTGTTAACTTCGTTTGATCTAGTCTGTAAGTATCTTTGAATCTTTGGGTTTTGTATCAGTCCGGCTGCTTCCTGTGCTGCCGACTTCTCTGCATATCCAGCTTTTATAGCTGCTTCTTTTCTAGTAGTTCTACCCTCATTCATAATAAGGTACTCACAGAATCTTCTTTGCATTTCAGTTAGCTCTGTTGGGTAGGCTGCCTTTTTTTGGACAATATCTTGTTTCATACTTGTAATATACATAATATCTTATATAAATACAAGAGCATGAAAGCGAAAGAATTACGACAATATTTAGACAAATTTTTAGTGTCACCGGCAGCTCAACAAGCTAGAGTTCAGATAGAATTACCTAACGGAGAAAAATTAGACCTGATGGAAATTCAGTTGTTGGAAACTAGAATGATTGGTGATAGAGACACGCATATTTTAAATTTAAAAGGAATAAAACTAGGTGGTACTTGGAAGATGCCAAAGATCATCGGTAAACTTTAACTATAGGTTAACTTTTGAAATTAGAGAAGGATTTGTGGCGTGAGCTTAAAAGAATTAAAAGTAAAATTTGTTGGACAAGACTGGAAAACCGTAGCTTATTGGGCACTCCCGATTTATTGGGTTATAATGATCTTGGCAGGTTTTTCCTTGTTGAGCTGAAGTTAACAAAGGTTAATAAAATACGCTTCTCACCCCACCAAATAGCCTTTTTCGTACGTCATCCAAAAAACTCATTTGTCCTTGTTGCTTGTGCCCCGGACCCTGAGCTTGTGCGCTTGTACCCTGGTTCCAGGATCTTGGAGCTTGTGACCTCGGGCTTGAAGCTTGAACCCTTGGCTTGTGGGCTTGAAGCCTGCGTGGGTTGGTTCGAAAGCTTGTGAGCTTGAACGCTTGCGCTCTTCGAAGATGCACCGATTATAATCGGCCTCCATTTCTCTAGTAATCCACATTAGTGTTTTCCATATGATACGTTAGGAACTGACTTGTCCCAACATGCCCGGCAATCCAAACACTTGCCGCCCTGATCCGGGGCCCTGCAGCTGGGCGCGCCATCAGTCACCACGGTTGAGCTGTGAGTCCAGGCATTGCCAGCGGTCCCGTCTACCTTAGCAGCGGACAATCTAATTATTAAGTTTGCTGGTACGTCTTCAGGCTTAGGCAAGTACTGCCGCTCTTGAGTCGGTAACCAGTGTTGAGTGTCCGGCGTGAGCTTGCACACTTCTATAATTTTTGCCATATGCTCAACGCTCTGAACGTCTCCGGCATCGTGCCACCTGAACCACTTTTGACGTTTAATAACAGCAGCCATCGCCTCCACCCATAACGGGTTTTTAATTGCATCTAGTCGCCTGTACTGGGCCGCCTTGATTGCTGGGTACCTGGTATAGTTACCCTTCAGGGCGTAGCATCCAAAGCATGGAGAAGTCGGAACCAGTCGAAGCTTGGACCCTGTTTGACAGGCCCACGCTGGCAGGCTGTAACTTAGCCCGGGCATCTTGCTTGTTTTGGTGAAAGAGTCTGTGATTTTTAACGCGTCTTTTACTTTCATATTATCCTTTTCTGTTTAATCTTATAAAATCCCACAATAGGGGATATTGTTTCATTGTCAAGCTTGAAAGCTTGTGAGCTTGTGAGCTTGCCCGCTTGTAGACTTTAGGGAGGGGCCCACCCTTTTTTTTAGTATTCAGGGGCCGGCTGTGTGAGCCCGTCGCCCCTTTCCTAACAGACAGGAATTTCATTAATCTAAATCTTCCTCTTCTTTTTGTTTGGCAATGTATGCTGCTGTCCGCGCCTGGTCCTCTTTGACCAGCCGTAAGATCTCTTCCATCACCGCTGCTATTCTTTCAAATACTTTTAACATGTTTACCTTTCTGTTTGTTTATTACATCCTATACTATCCCAGGTCCCTTGTCAAGCTTGCCAGCTTGAGAGCTTGCAACCATTGAGGCGGGCCCACCCTAAAAAAAAGGGGAAAAAATTTACAACCCTAGATTTTACAACCTAGGGCTGTGTTGACTTCATAGGCAGGTAGCACTTAACTAGTATTAACTACTATCCATCAGGCTCACTGATTCGTGACCTATAATATAGGGTACAACACCCAGTCAAATTCTATAATTGTTGTTCTCCAAGTGGCAATCCTAAATTTTCTAATGCGTCATAGATAAATTCATCTGGGTCACCTGTTCTTGCTTTCTGTGTTCCATAAGGCATATCTTCTTGAAAGTGTTTATATAAATCTTCCATAAGAATAGGGTCATCTAATTGATCAATGTCCTTGTGCAATACATCATGCTTAATTAAGATTTTTTTTACTTCTTCGTATTCGTTATATATTTTAGCCATATTTCCTCTTTCTGTTATATATCTTATATAATCCTATTGACATTGTTTGTCAAGGGGTATATAAAATTATTTTAACCAACAATAAAGGAAACATGGAACAGACAAAAAGAATAAGACTTAACCAAGAATACAGAAACAAGATAGCCAAAAGAATAGAACTTGGACTTGACCAAGAGAACACTATTGAAAAAGAAAAATATCTACAACTTAGAGAACAGATTAAACCTTTGCAAGATGAAACTTGGAAATTAATGTACTCTATTGGTAGAGAAAATTATCCACAAGAGGACGTTGATATGGCATGGCACTTGCAAAAAAAATACGAGAACGTCAACACCATAGCACCAGACAGTTGTTTTCATGTTGCATACATGGACACAAGGAAAGAGGACAAACTTAATTACAATGGAGATGTAGTTGAGGCTAAAGGTCAACCAATGGAAGTAGAAGAACACTTTGACTTTAAAGTTGATGGTGCAGTTGAGAGTGGTAGAAATACCAATGCGAGAGAGAGTGGCAATAAGTTTGCTTATGCTTATTTTAGAGATGAGTTAAAAGCACAACCAGAATGTAATCCAGATATAAATATCTTGATGAAAGATAAGGATAGCAACAACCCATACCAAAGAAAAATATGCGAGGCTAATGACAAGTATCTTGGAATAGGTCATACTCATTCAAGCAACCATACAAGCTATCAAGCTGAATGGGATAAGGATTATTCTATGGACTTGATTGGTAGAGAATATTGTAGAGATAGACAGTTGATGACTACTAAAGAAAACTTTGAGAAGTTATTATTTTGGAAAAACCAAAAAGCAAACTTTGTTATTGCTCACGAGCAATGGGTAGAGAGTATCCAAAATCAAATGAGTGAGATTAAGTTAGGTCTTAAAGGATATAAATATCTTGATGAGGCTTTGGAACTTGCTACTGAACTTGGTTTAACAATTCAAGATAGTGAGATTATTAGAACTGATAGTATGGGGCTAACAATCTTCAACCCAAAAAATCTAGCTGATAGAATAAAGGGCATGAAAAATAAGGTCAAGCAAACTAGAGAGGAAAAAATAGCAATAGCTAAAATGCAACAATCACAAGCTATAAATTAACTATTGACTATGGTGTGGGATAATGCTATAATTATCCCATAATCAATAAGACAACAAGAAAGGCAGAAATGCAAACACAAGAAACACTACAAAAGCAATTACTTCTAGGTACAGAAATAAATGCAATAATGAAACAATCCAATCTACTTATGGATATTGTAAAACAAAACCAAAAAGAAGTTCTTAAACTAAAACAAGAATGTGACAAATTAGAGTTAAGAGAACCTAACGACATCAAGGGGGGTTGGTAATATGATTTTACATAAACAATTTATGATTACTTATTTCTCTACTAAGGACGGAAAGACAATCACAAGAAAGGGAACTTGGACAGAGAAATGTAAATATTTCACAAGTAAAGTTGGCAACCATATGATGACATACTTTGATATGGACGCACAAGGTTATAGAACTGCAAAAGGTTCTTGGACTGTGAGGTATTAATGAAATATTGCCAAGGAACTAGGTGTCATACATATGACACCAAGGACAGAAAAAAAGGTAGCAAGGGTAATAAAAGAAATGAAACAAGAAAGAGAACTTCTTTTTATTATGGCAACGGAAATTTCTGTTCTTTGAATTGTCAGACCGATTGGTTCAACACTCATGGAGATAATGCAATCAATCATTTTGGTAGAGTAGAGCAACCAATAGTATTGGTAGAGGCTGACGCATGGCAACGTGAATGGAATAGAGGTTATTGGGAAGATGACACACAACCACGTTTCATAGAGGTTAATTCAATAACCAAAGCAACCAGACCATACACAGAAAGAGAGGGAGAGTAATGAACCAAGAGCAACTAATGAAAGTTAAGATTAAATATCTTGAAGATAGAATAACAACTATGGAGAAATCTTTGGGTAGCATACACAAGATACTTGGTAGATTTCAGATGACCGAGGCTACTGGGTTCGAGGACTTAGATAAGTTTAGAGATGCAGATACAATGGAGAGTGACCATGAACTAATATAGATTGACAATGGTTATAGGATATCTTATAATATCCTATAACTAACAAAGGAAATAATATGAAAAAGAAAAACACATTAAGCACAGACGCAAACGAGTTTGTTATTATTGATGACGTAAAGAACGAGCCACAATACCAAGCTGTATCAGACTTTGTAGGTGGAATGGTTGAGGCTATTACGTTTCCAAATGGTGACTTACTTTTATTAAATGAAGAAGGCAAACTAATGGGCTTACCATTAAACGAGAAGGCAACTGCATTGTGGAAAAAACATTTCACAAAAGAAACACATCTATTCGGATATGATGACGTAGTTGTTGGTCCTGCAATAGTCATACAAAAGAATGCGCTCAATACATGGGCTAACTAACCTAGTATATAGTGTGGGGTGTATGCAGTAAATGCATGCACCTACATATAGTGTGTCAAGTATTATTTACCCATATTTTTTTTAGAGTATACAGGGAGGGCCCACCCCCTCCCTGGCGGGCCCACCCAGATAGATAGAGGTACCACAGCAACCAGGACACAGCATAGACTTTGTATATAACGATACACCCTATTTAGTATATAGGGATCCTAAGTCTACTATATATAGACTAATTCATAGGGTTAAGGTATAAGATTTGAAATCATATTATTGATATGCAAAAAAATATTTTAAAAAATCTGGAGGGATTGACCCCAGACGAAAGTGCTCAACTACTTGAGCTTGAACGAAGTGTTGCTTTAGATGAAGCTCGTCCAAATATTACAAAAAATTTTTTAAGTTTTGTTAAGTACGTTTGGCCAGAATTTGTTGAAGGTTCCCACCACAAAATTATTAATAAAAAATTTAATGACTTAGCTACAGGTAAGATCAAAAGGCTTATTATCAATATGCCACCTAGACACACTAAGTCCGAGTTTGCCAGTTACCTGCTCCCTGCTTGGATGATAGGGAAGAATCCAAAACTAAAAATTATTCAAGCGACCCACACAGCGGATCTAGCTATTGACTTTGGTCGTAAGACTAAGAACTTGGTTGACCAAGATAACTACAAGGAACTGTTTCCAACTAGACTACAAGAAGATAGTCAGGCAGCAGGGAAATGGAAAACAGATAAAGGCGGAGAATACTTTGCAGCGGGTGTTGGTGGAGCGATCACAGGTCGTGGTGCTGATCTACTAATTATTGATGACCCACACAAGGAACAAGATATAAGAGCAGATGGTAAAGCCTTTGAGAAAGCTATGAACTGGTACACGTCAGGTCCACGTCAACGTCTACAACCTGGAGGTGCTATTGTAATTGTAATGACTAGATGGTCTACAAAAGATGTAACCGGACAATTATTAAAAGCTCAAAGTGAAGAAGGAAGTGACCAATGGGAGGTTGTTGAACTACCGGCCCTGCTCCCTGATGGAAAACCCGTGTGGCCTGAATTCTGGACTAGTGAGGAATTACTTAAGACTAAAGCGTCAATACCGGTTAGTAACTGGAACGCACAATACATGCAGCAACCTACCGGGGAAGAGGGAGCATTAATTAAAAGAGACTGGTGGCAGGACTGGGAAAAGAAATACCCACCACCATTAGATTATATTATTCAAAGTTATGATACAGCTTTTACTAAAGGCACAAGATCGGATTACTCAGCTATTACGACTTGGGGTGTATTTGAGACAGAAGCAGATGGGCAGAATATAATACTTCTTGATGCTTTTAAAGATAGATATGAATTTCCAGAACTAAGGCGTGTGGCTTATGAACAATACTTACAGTGGAAACCTGACATGGTAATCATAGAAGCCAAAGCCTCAGGACTACCTTTGACCCATGAGTTGAGACAAATGGATATCCCAGTAATTAACTTTACACCCTCAAGAGGAAATGATAAACATGTTAGAGTAAACTCTGTAGCCCCTCTTTTTGAGAGTGGCAAAATATGGGCCCCTATGCGTGAACACTTTGCACAAGAGGTCGTAGAAGAGTGTGCAGCTTTCCCGTATGGAGAGCATGATGACTATGTGGATAGTACGACACAAGCCATTATGAGAATTAGACAGGGCGGTATGGTTCGTCACCCTGAAGATTACAAAGATGAACCGTTGGTTAAAGGGGAAATAAAATACTATGGCTAAAGGCTTAATCGAAATCGCATTACAACTAGGATCTAAACTTGGTGCTAACACATCCAAGTTCCTCGGTACCAGATCTAATGTTAGTTTTATGGGACCAGGGCCCAAGGATGGTATGTTATTTCAAAAAGAAATTATTCCGGAATCTTTTGCATCTATTGGTATTGAAAAAGTTATTCCAGATATCGAGTCTTCTTTAGCTTATGCTGCAGCAAACAAATTAAATGATATCGAATTAAGTACATTAATTAAAAATTTAAAAACGATGGATGAAACCATTAACCCAACTAACGTTTTGGAGATGGGTAATGTTTCAAAAGGACTAACAGATTTAGATGAATTAAATTTTACAAGAGATGCTGTCGTAGCAAAAAGAGCAATTGATAATAGTCCATCAGTTTCTACAGGAGGAAATAGTGAAATAGCCAGAGAGTCGTATAAAAACATGGATGAATTTTTAAAGTCCAGAGGCGATGGTGGTCTAGATTCATTAAGAGCTAAATCAGGGCTCGGGGAACGACAACTAACTGAAGCAGCATCTGATGTTAAATCAATCGATGACACAAGTCCACTAATGTCTAAACTTGAAAGTAGGGTTGAAGGTATGAGAGACAATGTAGGTAGTCCTTTTGCAGACTATAGAAAAAATGTATTACAAGAAGGTGGTGATGAAGTTACAGGGATCATGGCAAGTGTTCCTAAAGGTGATCTTCCAGCTAAGACTGGAGCAGCCAGAGAATTTTTAATTAATAGTTTAAAAGTTGGAGACGATTATCCATCAACTACACTATCAGACGTTATGTCAGCACAAGACATGAAATATATTATGGAAGGTGGTGGAGGAGCAATGGGTGACCCATTAGTTCTAGTACAAAAATATTTTGGTCCAAGAATCGCTGAGATGATTCCTAATGGTGGAACAACTGAAGAGATCGCAATATTTACAAAAAGAGTTATGGACAACGTCGAAGACGCTAGAGGTTTAAAACCTGACGAACCTGGTTTTGATAACATGACTGCAAAATTTGTAGATGAATTATCAGAAGGGACATATTCATTTGGATACCAGAAGGGAAAAGAATTTCAAAGCAATGTAAATTCAATGGGGAAAGGAACTCTAAGAGAAATAATAGATTCCGGAGAACTAATGGGTGATGATCTAGAAGCTGCAATCAATGCATTAAGAAGTAGAAAAGCTTATGGCGGCAGAGCCGGTTATGCACAAGGCGGACTAGCTAAAATCCTGGAGCTGTAATGGCTGATAGATACAAATTCCCAGTTGGTAATACGGTCGGTGTTCAAGAAAATTTATTTATATCAAATGCACCAAGAATTAAACTTCAGAGAGAAAAAATAGATAGATTTAAAGAGTTAGTTAGAAATGGTGAAATCCCATCTGAAGCTAAAAGAATAGTTATAGAAGAATATAAATTAAATAGAGCACCCAATGCCGGAACCCCTAAATGGATGACTAAGGGTAGAGACGAATTAATAGCAGAAGGTTTTGATTATAAGGCTGGACCACCAGGCCCTAAAAATGTTGGTGGTAAGAAAAAAGCAGCTGAAAAAAGAACAGGTGTTACATATACTTTTGATGACAGGTTAAAAAAAGCTAAAACTAAAGTAACTAAAGGAACCGGTTTAGGAAAAGCTTATGAACTTGCACATACAGCAAATATTTTTCAAGCTAAAAATTTAGGGCTTGCTTACCCCATAGATTCTTTAGCCATACAACCATTTAATATAAATAATAAAGTTGCTGAAGTTTTAAATGACGAAATGAAACCTTTATATAAAAGGCAATTAGATTTGTTTAAACAAATGAAGAAAAAAAATACACCTAATTTAAAAAAACAAATGGATGCAGTAAACCTTGAATTAATGGAGCTTGTAGCAACAGGTGGTAAACAAGGAGATGTTGCAGCTAATATTTTAAAACCAATTCACGTTAATGCAGACACTTTAAAACCAAGAGTAATGGATTTAGGGTTTGATACTTCAACAGAAATTATGTCTTCTCCAGGTGCGACTACCAAAGCAACTGCAGCTGGGTCTCTTGATGATGTAATGGCTAGAGGAAACATTGAAAGCACTATATTTAATTTAGCTAGAAAAGACGCAGCAGCAAACGGACCTATTTGTGGTTTAGTTAGAAGTAAAAAAGCAAATGGTGGAACAATAAGTTGTGTAGATGCTGTTGAAGATGCAATACAAAACGAACCAGAAAAATTAGTAAGAGATGCAAGTAAAATAGATAAATTTAAAAACGCAGCCAGTAAATTTTTAAACGTTGCCAAAAAAGGTGGAAGGTTTGGAGCGTTCGCTGCAGCCGGTGCCGCAGCCGCAGGACTTGTTAAAGAATTTAGAAATGATGATCCATTAACTTATTTATCAAATGAGAATCAACAAAAGAATATGTTGATCGATATGTTGACACAACCTGTATCAACTCCAACAGAGACACCAAGCACAGCATTTGGTGATGCACAACTACCGGCTATCGGTGCAGTAACTGCAGCAGGTATGGTACCAGGTGGAGCAGAATTATACAGACAAAGAACTGGAGCAGGCAGTATGAAGAGACCGTTAGGCGGTCCCCGTCTAGATGCTGAAGGTGCCAAGATTCTTAAAAACAGAGTTAGTCCATTTAGAGCAGCCCTTGGTCCCTTGTCCGGGGTTCTGGGAAAAGGTTTAGCTGCTACGGGAACACCACTAGGAATGTTAGCACTAGAGCCTTTGTACATTGGTCAACAAATTGCTGATGGAGATTCAGCAGGTGAGATTGCAACTAACCCATTAAATTATTTAGGCCCTGCGTTTGCAGGATCTTTATCAAAAGAAGCAACAAGATTTGCAGGTCCAAAAATATCAAATATCATGAGATTAGGGATTAGTCCTACAGCTCTTAAAACTGTATCAAGAAGATTTGGATTACCGGGACTTGGAATATCTGCTGGTATTAGTGCATATGAAATGTATCAAAACAAAAAAGCAGGAAGAGGGCTATTCGATGACGGTTAAAAATAAAACTCTTGTTGCAAATATGCAACACGTTAAATTAAATCAAATCCCACCACTTAAGGGACCAGACTCACAGGGGTTGAATGTTCCTGTAAAACAAGCTACAACAATAAAGAACTCGGAGAATATAAATGGCAGATATGGACAAAGCTCTACCAAACGTAGAGACAGAGATTAAAACACCTAGCGACGAAGAAGTAGCAATATCAGAACAAGAGACTATCGAAGAACAAGTTAGTCCTGATGATATAGATATTACACAAGAAGAAGATGGAAGTGCTACAATTAATTTTGATCCAGCAGCAGTCAATCAACCTGGCGGAGAAGGTCACGGGGATAACTTAGCAGAATTATTACCAGAATCTGTTTTAGGAAAACTAGGTTCAGAACTTGCAGAAAATTACATGACGTATAAATCAGCAAGAAAAGATTGGGAAGATAGTTACACAAAAGGTTTAGACCTTTTAGGATTTAAATACGAAAACCCAACACAACCTTTTCAAGGAGCCAGCGGTGCAACTCACCCAGTTCTAGCTGAAGCGGTTACACAGTTTCAAGCACAAGCTTATAAAGAATTATTACCAGCTACTGGACCCGTACACACTCAAGTTATCGGATTAATAAACAGACAAAAAGAAGACCAGTCACAACGTGTAAAAGAATTCATGAACTATCAGCTCATGGACGTGATGAAAGAGTACGAACCCGAGTTCGATCAAATGCTTTTTTATCTCCCTCTTAGCGGCTCTGCGTTTAAGAAAGTTTATTACGATGAACTACTTGGTAGAGCCGTTTCAAAGTTTGTCCCAGCTGACGACCTGTTAGTTCCCTATACTGCAACTTCACTAGAGGATGCAGAAGCTATTATTCATGTCATTAAAATGTCAGAGAATGATTTAAGAAAAAAACAAGTAGCAGGTTTCTATGTTGATGTAGAACTTACACCTGGCTACAATGAAGAAACAGAAGTAGAGAAAAAAGAACGAGAATTAGAGGGTGTAAAAAGAACTAGAGACGAAGATATTTTTACAGTTTTGGAAATTCATGTTGATTTAGATTTAGAAGGTTTTGAAGACAAAGATTCTACTGGAGAAGAAACAGGAATTAAACTTCCATACATTGTAACAATAGAACTTGGAAGCAGAGAAATATTATCAATTAGAAGAAACTATGCAGCAGAAGATCCGACTAAAGCAAGACAGGATTATTTTGTACATTTTAAATTTTTACCTGGAATGGGTTTTTATGGTTTCGGTTTAATTCATATGATCGGTGGTTTGTCTAGAACAGCAACCACTGCATTAAGACAATTATTGGATGCAGGTACTTTAAGTAACTTGCCTTCAGGATTTAAACAACGTGGAATACGTGTTAGAGATGAGGCTCAGTCAATACAGCCTGGCGAATTCAGAGATGTCGATGCACCTGGTGGAAACATTAAGGATGCATTTATGCCTTTACCATTCAAAGAACCCTCACAGACTTTATTGCAGTTGATGGGTACCGTGGTTTCGGCAGGGCAACGATTTGCCGCCATCGCTGACATGCAAGTCGGGGACGGCAACCAACAGGCTGCTGTTGGAACGACTATAGCCCTATTAGAGCGAGGCTCTAGGGTCATGTCAGCTATACATAAAAGATTATATGTGGCGATGAAGAGTGAATTTAATTTATTGGCAGGAGTTTTTAAAACTTACTTACCACCTGAATATCCATATGATGTTGTGGGTGGACAAAAAAATATTAAAGTTGCAGATTTTGATGACAAGGTAGATATCATTCCTGTTGCTGACCCTAATATTTTTTCTCAATCGCAAAGAATATCAATGGCACAAACAGAATTACAACTTGCTCAATCTAATCCACAGATGCATAATTTATATGAAGCATACAGACACATGTATGAAGCAATCGGTGTAAAAAATATTGATCAAATTTTACCACCACCACAAGAACCAAGTCCAATGGACCCTGCTACTGAAAATATTTTAGCAATGTCTAATAAACCGTTCCAAGCATTCAAAGGACAAGACCATCAAGCGCATATTACAACCCATTTAAACTTTATGGCTAGTAATGTTGCAAGAAATTCACCGGTTGTCATGGCAACTTTAGAAAAAAACATCTTTGAACACATTTCACTAATGGCACAAGAGCAATTAGAGGTAGAATTTAGAGAAGAAATTGCACAATTAATGCAAATGCAACAAATGATGCAGCAAAATTCGCAGATGCAACAAAATCCGCAGATGCAACAACAGATGATGTCACTATCAATGAGTTTAGAGTCTAGAAAAGCTAAATTAATTGCAGAATCTACTGAAGAATTTAGAGATGAAGAAGCAAAAATTACTGGAGAGTATGGCGGCGACCCAATTGCTAAATTAAAAGCTAGAGAACTAGATTTAAAAGCTATGAATGACGAAGCTGAGAGAAAAGAATCCGAAGAGAGAATAAATTTAGATAGATCTAAGCAAATGATGGGTCAACAACAGTTTGATGAGAAATTACAGCAAAATGAAGAGCTAGCAGAACTTAGAGCGGATACTTCTTTAGAAAAAACACAGATGGGTATTGATTCTAAAAGAGAAAACGACCTTATGAAACAAATGGACGTTAGGATCTTGAAAGGTCCTAAAAGATAGTATACAATAATAGCATAGGAGAAAAATATGAAACCAAAAGACTTTTTTACAAAAAACAATCCAAGATATGTTGGTCCTGTTGTATCAGATACACCTAGAGCAGATGGTTCTAATACACTTAAAACTAACTCTGATGGATTTGCAGAAGAAGTAGAAGTTAAAGCACCTTTAGGACAACCAACTATAAATAAAGTTGGTGGACAAAAAAGAATGCTAGCATCTAAAAAATCTTCCGTTAAGTGGTACTAACATGTGGTTATCGGCAATTAGATTAGCCGTTTCTGCTGGAAGTAAAATTTACGCTAATAAACAGAAGACGAAGATAGCTATGTCAGATGCACAGCTTATGCACGCATCTCGTATGGCCGAAGGAAAAGAAGCTTACCAGGGAAAACTATTAGAAGCCCGTCAGTCAGATTGGAAGGACGAGGCAGTTTTGATAATTTTAAGTTTGCCAATCGCAATTCTGGCCTGGGCAGTTGTAAGCGACGATCCGGGAGCGATGGACAAGGTAAAACTGTTTTTTGACATGTTCTCAGAGCTTCCAAAATGGTTTACAAATTTATGGATACTTGTAGTTGCGAGCATTTATGGTATAAAGGGTACACAAATATTTAAAAACGGTGGTAAAAAATAATGAGCAAAAAATCTAGAAGACGAAATAAAAAAATTCTTGCTGCAATAGGCATAGGACTTGGTGCAGCGGCACTGGCATCAAAGAAAAGAAATGCAAGCATTCAAGCAAATGAAACTAAAGAAGCTGGTTTTGATATTCCTCCAGTAAAATCGACTGCTAAAAAAGAAACACCTACTGTAAAAACTTCTACAACGGTTATGGATAGCATGCCTGCTAAAGCTCCAAAAAATCAAAAATCAAAAAGAATTCAAAAAAACACAAATAAAGTTTATACTATTGAAAGTGCTAAAAAAGGAGAACCAGCTAAAGTGGGAAATGAAAATTCTGTTTTTAAAGGTGACGATGGTTACCTACGTAGAGGTAAAGATGCTACTCCTATGACTGGTGGAAGATTTGGGACTTACAAAGCTTCTCAAGAAATGAAGAAAGGGGCATTACCACCTCAATTAAGAACACCCAAAAAACCTGAAACTTTTGGATCACGTAATGATGGTTTAAGTTATATGGCTAAGGGTGGAAGAGCCAAATATAAATCTGGTGGAAAAGTTAAAGGTTGTGGAAAAGCATTAAGAGGATTCGGTAAAGCAATGAAGGGGAACAGATAATGTCAAATAGAAACTATAATACACAAACAAATCCAAACAGACAAAAATTAATGAATGGCGGAAGAGCTAAAAAAAACATGGGTGGTTCTATGAATACAAGAGCTGACATGAGATCTGGTTATTATCCATCTGATATGGGTATGGAAGGCGGAGCTATGTATAAAAAAGGTGGACCCGTTAAAAAGAAAAAGAAAAGTAAATTTCCAGATCATTCAGGTGATGGTAAAATTACTAAGAAAGATATCTTAATGGCTAAAGGTGTTATTCCTAAAAAGAAAAAAAATGCTTAAAAAACTTATTGAAAAAATATTTGGTAAAAGATGTGCTTGCAATGTTAAAACTACATGTGATCATGTTAATAAAATATCTAAGAAAGTTAAATACTGTTTCGATTGTAAGTTAATAATAAACGAAAACTAAAAGGATAAACAATGGCAAAACGTGGACTATACGCAAACATACACGCTAAGAAAAAAAGAATCGCTGCTGGCTCAGGTGAGAAAATGAGAAAACCTGGAAGTAAAGGCGCACCAACAAAAGCTAACTTTATAAGATCAGCTAAGACAGCGAAGAAACCTAAAAAGAAGAAATAATGGCAAGCGCAGCTTGGACTAGAAAAGAAGGTAAATCCAAATCGGGTGGGCTTAATGCTAAAGGTCGTGCCAGTTATAAAAAAGGTACACTTAAAGCACCTACAAAATCTAAAACAAGTTCAAGGCGTAAATCCTTCTGTGCTCGTATGGGCGGGATGAAGAAGAAACTAACTTCAGCAAAAACAGCAAGAGACCCTAATTCAAGAATTAATAAATCATTAAGGAAATGGGATTGTTAGTGAGACAAGCTTTATTAGATGCATTAGAAGCAAGATATGAAGCAGAAGTTTCAGCAGCACATGCAATTATTAAAGTGTATTTAGAAAATCCGGTTGGGATCGGTGAACATCCTCAGCATCTAGATGAACTAGATAAACAATTTGGAAAAATTGCAGAAGCAGAAGATAAACTAAAAGCTTTGGAAGATTTTCAATTAGATAGAAAGGAAATGTAATGGAAGACATGACATTTGTAGAGAAAATAAGAAAAATAATAAAGATGAGACATGATGATATGGTATCAGCCATGGCATCTGGAGGTGTTGACAATATGGAAAAATACAACTATATGTTAGGACAGATACGAACGTATCAATATTTAAGTCAGGAAATATCCAGCCTGCTAAACAAAAAGGAGCAATATGAACAAGACGGAACAATTATCGACATCAACTCAAAACCCAAAAATTGAGCTACCAAATAAAACTTTAGTAGGTGTTAAACCTACAGAAACAAAATCAGAAGAACTTGGGAAAACCCCAAAACCTACGGGTTGGAGAATTTTAGTTTTACCTTTTAAACAAAAAGAGAAAACTAAAGGCGGACTTATACTAGCCGATGAAACAATAGAACGATCACAAGTAGCATCAACTTGTGGTTTAGTTATAGACATGGGACCACACTGTTATGATAAAGAAAGATATCCAGAAGGTCCATGGTGTAAGAAAGGTGACTGGGTTATCTTTGCAAGATATGCCGGTTCCCGGATTAAAATAGATGGGGGTGAGATAAGACTTCTCAATGATGATGAAGTTTTAGCGACCGTGGATAACCCTAAAGATATATACCACGAATTTTAACAACCATAGGAGAAACTATGCCAGAAACAGAAAACGACAAAACAGTTGAATTAGACGTAACCGGACCGGGAGCGAATGTTGAACTGCCAGAAATAGAAAACGATTCAGATAAAACATTTGAAAATGAGGTTAAAAAAAATGAAGCAAATATTACATACGATAATGAGCCCAATGACACAACTGAGAAATCAGATGAGCAGCCTGATGTTCGAGATAAAAAGAACGAAGGCGGAGAGGTTGTACAGAAAACTTCTGAAGAAGGGAGTGATAAACAGCCGGGTAACATTAAAGACGTTGAAGAATACTCTGAAGGAGTTAAGAAAAGGATAGCAAAACTCACTAAGAAAATGCGTGAAGCGGAAAGGCAAAAAGATGAAGCCTTACGTTTTGCAGAAAACGTCAAACGTGAAAGAGATCAATTTAAAACTGCAGCTACATCTTTAGATAAAAATTATGCCACAGAAATGGAAGGCAGAATTACATCTTCACTTTCAGCCGCTCAAGCAAAACTTGCAGCCGCTAGAACTAATGAAGATTCTAAAGCAGAAGTAGAAGCACTAACAGCCATTTCTCAATTAGGTTATGAGCAAGGTAAATTAGCCGAGATTAAATCTCAACATGCTATGGAAGAAACAGCAGCTAATGAAAGACCTACTTTACAGCCTACACCACAACCACAAGCACCTGCAAGAGATCCAAAAGCAGAAGCTTGGGCTGAAGAGAATGAATGGTTTGGTAAGGATAATGCTATGACTTATACAGCATTTGATTTACACAGAAAACTTACTGAGGAAGAGGGTATGGACCCTCAATCTGACGAATATTATGTTGAGGTTGACAAGAGAATAAGACTTGAATTCCCCCATAAATTTGGTAAGGTAGAACAACAGACTAGTAAACCTACACAAAACGTTGCCTCTGCAACGCGTAGTTCAAAGACCGGTCGCAAAACTGTGAGACTCACACCAACACAGGTGACAATAGCTAAAAAGCTAGGTGTGCCACTAGAAGAGTATGCGAAACAACTTATAATCACGAAGGAGGTATAGGCATATGACAAACAATAAACCAACTCGTGCGAGCCAAAGTAAAGGTGAATCTACAAAAGTAGTATCACAAGCATCTACGATTAAACCCAAAGCTGCTGTAAAACCTTGGACTCCACCATCGTACTTAGATACGCCCAACGCGCCAGAAGGATTCAGACACAGATGGGTCAGAACAGAAATCATGGGATTTCAGGACACTAAGAACATACAAGGACGCTTAAGGTCTGGTTATGAATTAGTTAGAGCCGACGAATATCCAGATGATGACTTTCCAGCAATCATGGACGGCAAATACGCAGGGGTTATCGGGCACGGAGGCCTTGTGCTGACAAGGGTACCGGAAGAGATCGCAAAACAGAGAGAAGCTTACTACGCTAAAGAAGCGGGTGATCAGATCACTGCAATAGATAACGATCTTATGAAGGAACAGCATAGGGGAATGCCTATCGACATCGATAGACAGTCTCGTACAACCTTCGGTGGCAAGAAAAGTTAAAAATTTTTAACGAATCAAACCAGCGATTGAACATTAAACCGTGACTGGAGGCCCGCAAGGGTAGGTCACATAAGGAGAAAACAATATGGCTAATGCGTCAACAGTTGGGTTTGGTTACAGACCCATTAAAATGGTTGGTCAGGCATATAATAACGCTGGACTTTCAGAGTACAGTGTTGCTGCTTCTTCTGCTTTAATTTCGCACTCATGTATGGTGCAATTAACAGCAAATGGAGTAGTACTTGCTTCAGGTAATACAGATGCTAATAACATCGGCACCCTGAATGGAGTATTTTATACTGATGCAACTTCAAATAAACCAACATATAGTAACTTTTCACCAGCAAGTAATACTGCGACTGATATAGTAGCTTTTGTAAATGATAATCCTCAACAAATGTTTGAGATTATGTCTGCAGATACTGCTTTCAATCAGAACGAAGTAGGACATTGTGCTGATCAAGTTAACGATGTTGGGGTAACTCCACTGTTTATTTCGAAATCAAAAATTTCGGCTACAACAGCGGCAGCTATCGCACAACTAAAAATAATCGGTGTTTCTAAAGATCCTGATCATTCTGATACTACTGAAGCAGGTTTTGCTTTAAGAGTAATGATTAATGAGCATCTTTTTGGAAATAACGTAGCAGGGATATAAGGAGATAAATTATGGCTATATCACGAAACCAACTCGTAAAAGAGTTAGAGCCAGGATTGAATGCTTTATTCGGCCTGGAATACAAACAGTATGAAAATCAGACAGCTGATATTTATACTACAGAGTCATCTGACAGAGCTTTTGAAGAAGAAGTAATGTTAAGTGGTTTTGCACAAGCACAAGTAAAAACAGAAGGTGCAGGCGTTGTATATGACAATGCTCAAGAAACTTTCACAGCTAGATACACTAACGAGACTATTGCTCTCGCTTTTGCTATCACTGAGGAAGCAATTGAGGACAATCTATATGACAGACTGGCTTCTAGATACACTAAAGCTTTAGCAAGATCTATGGCTCAAACTAAACAAGTTAAAGGTGCGGTTCCATTTAACAATGGATTCGGTACGTTCACTTCAGGTGACGGATCAGCACTTTTTGCTACTAATCACCCTACAATTGCTGGAACTGTGTCTAACACACTAGCAACTGCGGCTGACCTTAACGAAACTTCATTGGAGCAATCATTAATTGATATCGCTGCAATGACTGATGAAAGAGGTCTAAAAATCGCGGCTAAGGGTATGAAGATGATCATCCCATCTGCACTACAATTCACAGCTGAAAGACTTATGGCTTCTGCTGGTAGAGTTGGAACTGCTGATAATGATATCAATGCAATCAAATCTATGGGGATGATTCCTCAAGGTTACTCTGTTAACAATTACTTAACAGACGCTGATGCATTCTTTATCATTACAGACGTGCCAAATGGTATGAAACATTTCGAAAGAACTCCCATGACTACTAAAATGGAAGGTGACTTCGATACTGGTAATGTAAGATACAAAGCTAGAGAAAGATACGTATTTGGCGTTTCTGACTATAGAGGTGTATTTGCTTCACCAGGAGCATAATCATTAAATTTTATGTGGCGGGACACAGTTCCGCCACATTCTAATACGAAAGTAATAATATGAAAAAAACTCTCATCAACATCTGGGCCTACAATTACCACGCTAAATTTACTATTGAACATGCGGTTGATTCAGCCGAAAGTGTTGAAAGTGCTATACTTGACAAACTCGGAAAAAAAGATATAGTCTGGGAAAATCTCGGAGACAGTTACCATACGGGATTAAATAGAATAACTTATGAAGAGGTTATCGATGATACAAGACCTATACAAAGCAAAAAGGTCCTTGGAGTTGAAGTGGGAACAGGAGCATATTAGTGAAGATAGATATACT
>Ga0099800_1066_pt1 | contig 32611 bp, 19 predicted proteins | sample Uncmet6_SortRC_1_FD_89868 | JGI IMG/M metagenome (GOLD analysis project Ga0099800, IMG submission 89868) | Marine eukaryotic communities from CALCOFI LINE 67, Pacific Ocean - CN11_C50_N6_SortRC_1 | ecosystem: Environmental > Aquatic > Marine > Oceanic | place: Pacific Ocean: Monterey Bay... | reverse complement strand
TGCTACTACTACAATGTTTGAATCTGTTCCTACATATCCTGACTGCTGCCGTTATTGGGATCTTATTCAACGTCATAAAATTACCCAATTTTATACTGCACCTACTGCAGTACGAGCCTTGATGCGATTTGATACTGAACCAATAAAAAAATATGATTTATCATCTTTACGTATTTTGGGTAGTGTAGGTGAACCTATTAATCCAGAAGCATGGAGATGGTATTACAATAATGTAGGCAGAGGCAATTGCACTATTGTGGATACCTATTGGCAAACTGAAACAGGTGCTCATTTAGCTGCTAATTTGCCTGGTGCCATACCGATGAAACCAGGTTCATGCACGTTTCCGTATTATGGTATCAACTTTGCTGTGTTAGATTCAACTACAGGTAAAGAATTAGAAGGTAACAATGTAGAAGGTGTTCTAGCAATTAAAGACATCTGGCCATCTATTACAAGAACCGTGTACAACGATCATGAGCGCTATTTAAATGTCTATCTTCGTCCTTACAAAGGTTATTATTTTACTGGTGATGGTTGTCGTCGTGATGAAGATGGTTACTATTGGATTACTGGTAGAGTTGATGATGTAATTAATCCTTCTGGTCATCGACTTGGTACAGCAGAAATAGAATCAGCCTTAGTTGCATGTCCAGAAGTGGCAGAAGCCGCAGTGGTCGGCTTTCCCCATGATTTGAAAGGTGAAGGTATTGGTTGCTATATCATTCTTCGATCTAATCCTCCTGTAGAAGAGACTCCTGATCTAGTCAAACAACTGAAAATGGCCGTACGTTCTGCAATTGGTCCAATTGCAACCCCAGATTTTATAGTATTTTCTGACCTTCCTAAAACTCGTAGTGGTAAAATTATGCGACGTATTTTACGCAAGATCGCTGCTGGTGAAGAAGATGCCATAGGTGATACTAGTACATTAGCTGATCCTTCAGTAGTACCAGTACTAGTTGCCAAATATAAAGCTGCTACAGGTAAATAAACTCAACAGTAGTGTAAATAGTTGTAAAAATAAAAATTAGTCAAACAAGTTAACAAGAAAAGAAAAATTAAAACAGTATAATAGAATAGGTAAATTTTATTCAAGAATTTAGATTATCAAATAATTAATTTATTTATATCTAAATCAAGTCCATTTCATTTATAAATATTTAAGCATAAGCATTTTTTGCGAAAATTAGCATATAGCAGTACGACATTGGAATCATCTCATCTCCTTTATTCTTTTTTTTTTTTTTCGAATGCATGTGTCCTCGTGCTTATTCATAAGTACAATACGTTATAATCTTTTTTCCTTGCTTCTCGGCTATACAGAGAAGTGATGATTCCAGTCACTAAAAAACAATAATCAAAATTATTTGATCTCATCTCCTTTACCTTTTACTTTAATTCCTTAAACCTAAATCAGTATCTGTTTTTTGTTTTTTATGACTCCTTTCCTCCTTCTCATTGCTACTACTACTACTACTACTACTACTACTACTACTGCTACTACTACTGCTACTACTACTACTACTCCCATCTTCAGTTTTCCAATCTACACTATCATTTTCTTTATCAAAGTCTACACCCATGTCCCCGTTACCATCAAGTCCACCAAGATCTTTGGCTAGCCCTTCGAGATTATCAAGTTTACGATGACTACGATTCCTCTTCATACCAGGCACGAATGGACAGTGCATTTCCCAAACACCTTTGAAAATTTCCAATGCTTCTTTCTGAGACTGATTTCTGAGTGCTTTAGATGGATCTTGGGGGTGCAGATTTTGATATATCAACTCTGGACCATCACCACCTTCATTCATAAACTCACCTACAAAATTGACCTGAGGAGAAAGTATTTCAATACTACGCGGTAACTGTTCCATGGTTTTTATTATCAATTCATCGGGGATGTCGCGTCCAGTCTGCAATGCCCTTTTCCTACATCGTTCTATTATAGTACTTTTTGAGGCAGTAACATGAATTATGGCAAATTTTACTTTCGGAAATTTTTCACGCAAACCATTAAAATATTGTTTATACCAGTCGGCATCCCGAAGTGAACCATCCACAATAACGTTTTTACCAGCATTTAATGCTACAGCTGTCATTACTTCTGCTATATAACCTACTTCTGATTGGGTAAGATTACCAGCCGTCTTTTGATCTCTCCTTATATACTCAGTGCTCTCAGGTAACATGAATCTTAGATTATCCGGGTCCACCCTGACAAAGGAATGAAGAGGTAGCACATGTTGCTTTGCTAATTGTGTCAAACAAAAGGATTTGCCAGCTCCCATAGGTCCAGCAGTAAAAATAATCCAATTATTTAATGGAGTTTCACAAACAAGTTCACCATCATAAATAATAGTTTGTAAAAATTCTTCAATGAATTCATCATGCATATATTGTCTAGCTGGAGAATATACAGAATGATAAGTGTAATCTAATTCAGCTCTAAACGAAGCATATTTACCTACAAATAATTCCTCATTAATATTATTAGGATCAACTTTTACATCACTGGTTGTATTATCCAATGCCCAATTTACGGTAGTAGATTTGGTATAATCAAAACCAATCTTCTCTGCTAAACAATGAGCGTCTATTATTTTTTCTTTCCTTGTACTAATATCTATATCATTAGATAATGATGATGACGACGGCGGCGACGATGATGAGCCACTATCTTCATTATCAATCTTACCATCTCCATTACCATTTGACTCTATATTATTACCTACATTATTTACATTACCATTTATATCCACATTCACCACGCCATTACCTTCATTATTATTTCGATTTGCACCTTCTACTTTGGTCATATTATTTAGACTAAATAAAAATGTAATATAACAGAATAAGATTATAAACGGATCCGTCTTTCAAATTTAATTTATGAAATAAAATTCTACAACCTAAAATTATAGAATATTTTTTCAACTTTTAACTTTAAATCAATTATTCTGGAATTCTATGAATATTGAGAAAGTATCCACGCGTTAACAGGCAGTTATCACCTCAAAATTTGGCAAATCGTATCAATCGTATCGAAAAATACCACATACGATACTTTTTGGTTACACACAGACTGACAAAACAGACATTTATATGCTGAAATTCCACTGGAATTGCGAGACGAGAGAGAGCTTGACTCCTGGGACTCCTGGGAGGAAGGAGGAGAAAGCGACGAAAGCTCCAAAGCTCCTGAGCTCCTGAGCTTGAGGCGTATGATTTTCCTGGTATTTTATGATGAACATAAGATATTTTAATAATTACTTGTATTTAATAGGTTTATTACTATGTTCTTTCTGTATTTTTAACATTAAATGTGATGAATTTCACATTAATGAAGAGTCTTTTGAACCTAAAGGAGAAACTCCATCAAATGCTGATAATGATCCAGTAATAGATACAGATAATGGAATATGGTGGTTTTGGGACAGCTGGTATTGGTTTTCAATTAAATGGGTTTCAATATTATTAGTCGTTGGTTTAATTGTTTTAGGAATTTTAATGTATCGTGGATATCAAAAGGTAAAACCAAATGTATTAAAAGGTATCCCTACAATACCAATGAGTAATGCAATATATGGTCATTTAAATGAAATGCAACATCCTTCAAGACATTTTTTTAGACTGAGAGCAGCTGAAAGGAAACCGTACCCACCATTACATCAATTATCATTTTGTAAAAATACTTCTGTTTTTATTAATGATGCAAAAGAAGTGGCATATACATTACAAGACTTTCTTACCAAAGGTGAAGTATATAAATTTTTTCGATTTAATCCTGATACACCTGATTTATTCGCTTCAGATGGCGCCGAACATTCATTACGTAGTAGTAAATTAACTCCTATTTTTACTACAATGATGTTAAATAAGGATATGATTTCCAAATTAATGAATGAATTAGAAACTGTTTTGAATATTAAAGCAAATAAAGACGAAGCTCTTGATATTAAAGTGCTATTATCTAAGGTAGCATTTGATGCTATTTGTCATGCTGCATTTAAGTATGATCTTAAGGCAACTAGTGGTAGTGATGAAGGTCAAGCATTATACAACGCTTTAGAAGTTTTGCTGGCTGCACAAAGTAAAAAAGGAGTCTTCCCAATAGAAGGTCTAAGAGATGTTACAAAAGAAGATATTTTTGGTGCTCAATCAGCATGGCGATCATTTTTAGAGAAGATGGTGTTACATATGGGGTTAGCTAGTGATGCTGTAGGAGCTACATCAGCAACTACTGGAGGTGAGAAATCAGAATTAGCGTTGGTATTGAAACAGATGATGAAAGAACACGGTGATTTATACGGAGTTAAAGAAGTAATGGGAGAATTGCATGTTTTATTGAATCATGGACAACAATCATTAGCAAGTGCGCTTATATGGATGGTGTATGCTCTTCAAATGAACCCATCTTATAGGCTTGAATTAGAGGAATCTCTATCATTCAATATTGATAGTATTGATAACAATGCAGATGATGTTGAGAAAAAATCATCAGAATCATTGATTAATCAAGCTATACTTGAGACATTACGTATCTTTCCTCCAAGCGCCAATATGACCATCAGAACTGTTCAACCAGGTGACGATAAAAAAAATGAAGTTTGTGGTACTTGTCAAGTTCCAGAGGGTACACCATTACATATACATATTTACACACTACAAAACACTGCACGTGAATGGGATAATGCTTCATCTTGGGATCCTACTCGTTGGAATACTAATCAAGAAAGAGTACACGAGTCTGCAAATCAGCAACCACAAAATCAAATACAACGACCAAGACATCCTAAATGCCCTTTCGGTTTCGATTCTTCTTCTTCTTCTTCTTCTTCTTCTTCTGCGGAGATTGCCCAATGCCCTGCTCCATTGACATCTTCATCACCATTAGAAGAGTGGTGTTCTGGTATCGGATTTCAGAATGAATCTCTGTCATTCTTACCGTTTAGTGCTGGTCATCGAGCTTGTCCAGCGAAAAAGATAGTCTTACAGCTTATGGCTGTAGTATTGAGAACTATCAGTAGTAACTATCGTCTTGATTGCATGGTTCCACCACAAAATGCCAAGCTGTTAGATCCTGGTTGTCAAATAGGAATGGTATTGATTCCTGCAATGAAACAGTCCATGTCTATGAGAGTTACTAAAGGCACTGGTAAAGGAGCGAATGCAGCTATCGCAATGGCAGCAGAAGCAAGGGAAAAGGTCAAAGCTAATACTGGGGAAGGATGGGATTAATATCATAGAAACATATAGCCAAAAAAAGTAAAAAAAATTTTATCTATCTTTCTGTAAAATTATTTATGTAAACAATATTTAAAAATTTACATTCCTAATTATTTTTATTTTTTCTTTTTCATGTGTATTCATGAAAATGACCTTTTATTTATCCCATAAATCCCGTCCAACCACTAAATAATTTGACAGCTTTTACTGGAGATTCTTCACCTGTATTTTTTATGTCCACATCAAAATCAACGCGAGATTTTTCTGGACCAGTACTAAGTTCAGAAGGAGCAATACCTAGGTCACGACTTGATGGAGTGACAGCAACTTTTTGTCCACCACCTGAGTGGCGCACAGGTGAAGCATAAGAATATGAATAAAGATTAGGAAGGTTACTAGCACCAGTAGATATATGGACAGCATTGGATTGCCCATTCTCTTTTTCAGATTGAAGTTTTTGAGGATCACCACCTAACATATGAGGTGCTAGAACCACTACGATAACTGACATATTATCTGTACTCCCTCGTTTTAAACACTCTTCAATAAGAGAGTCACATGCTTTTGCACAAGCATGTTGGATGGCTGCACCCGTGCCTCCTGCAGTCTTAGCTAGACTAGTAATCATAGGGGCAATAAAATCGAGCACCTCTTGATTACTCATTACATCCCAAACACCGTCACAAGCTAGAACTGCAAAGATATCGGAATCAGTAAATTGTTCTACTTTGATATCCGGGACAGCTACCACCGCTTGTGCTTCAGGAGGAAGTGCCACGTTTTGTTTGAGATGGAAATCTCCAAAAGCTCTACTCATTCTCAAAGCTCTTTGACTCACATCAGGATTGGCGTCTTCAACCCAGACTTCTATTATAGACGATTGTACTTCTTCTTTGGTAGCATTGTTGGTAGTGCTATATTCTATGGTCCGGAGATGAGCACCTGCGCGTTCAGCTCTCTCTCTTTCAGCACTCAAGTCGAACTTGTGGTCAATGGATAATGCAATTGGTTGTAAAGGGCCAAGAGTAGTAGGATTATTATTATCATGATTATTATTAGTGTTACTAGTACTTCGGGCTAATACACAACGACTATCACCGACATTAGCACACAACAAAAGAGATGGTTCAGCTGTCACCAGAAGACTAGTAAAAGTGGAACCAGCGTAACTACGGGCTTTTAAAGATCTTTGAGGGGTAACACTATTCTTGGCACCTAATGACTGCTGTATGGCTAATTGTGGCATACGAGACAGTTGGCGATCCGCATCTAAGCATGACTCATGAAGACATTTTGCAAAAATAATTTCACTCTCACTCGCATTAGATTTCTGTACATGCTTGAGCGTTTGCATTTGAGTTAACAATTCTTTTCGAAGAATATCAGGGAAGATATCTCTTAACGACTGTGAAGCTTCCTGACCTCCATGTCCATCTAACACTGCAAAAAATGCAAATTCCATTTCTGGCTGCGACCCTTGTACCTCATCCATAAATATCTTAGATTCAGTTTCAGTTTCAGCCAGTAACGGGCATGCTACAATCATACGATCTTCCATGCTCTTCCTCCAACCATTCGCTTCCGACAATCCATATGCTAAACATTGTGACAAGGGTGTAGTGGTAGTGGCAATTTCAGCAGTGGCTTCCACATCTTTAGTAGAAGAAATTGGGTTATCACTACTAACACTAGGTGTATTCTTATCATTAAAAGATGCGTTCAGATGAGCATCACCTTCGTTCCCTCTTTTAAGTGGGGATACTCCTGCTCTACCCAACGTAGATGCACGAGGTAAGATACTTTGATCACCTGGACTATATAAAGCTTGCACAACTTCATCTGCCGGTCTTCTACCTGATCTACAAGCAGCAGCACCTAGTGGTGTAGAACCACTAAGATCCAGTGGAGCATCAGCGCCCACTGGATCACACTGGTTGTTGGTCTCTGCTCTCATTCTACTTCGTAATAAAGCACATGTCGAACCATGTCCCATTTCCGCAGCAAAGTGTAGAGCTGTACGACCACGAATATCTCTATCCCAGGCACTCACTCTCCTTCTATTTGCTTTTATATCCTGCTCGTTGGGGGAGGTGAAAGCAGGAGTAAGATTTGCACCAATTGATTTTTCTACCTCATTGAGTTGATCACTCTTTTTATATTCATTCTCAATCTTGTTCTTAGTCTTACTCTCTCCATTATTGTTGCCAGTTTCTACATCATTATCAGGAGTATTTAAAGCCAATAGAATCTCTATTATTTCATCACATCCCAGTTGAGCAGCATAGTGCAACGGACTCACCCCTTGTTGTACATCTAATGCAGTTCCTCCTAAACAATAACGACAATTAATTAAATCACTATTACTCCTTAATAGATCGCGTAAACGATTTCTCAACTTTTTTAATCCTTTTTCATTTTTATTTCTCTGGGCCTTTGCAAATTGCCCAATATTCTCAAAGAGGTTATACATGGCAGTTTTTGCGGTGTCAGAGATCAACACATGCTGCCCTCCAGTAGCTAAGGTACGAGCAGCTGATAGGACCATATCTTCCATATGCACTACTGACGAAGCGTTTTCTATACTTATACCCACTGAAGGTACTCCACTAGTCTTCATATTATTTGAGGTGACTATTGAGTTACTCTGGTTACTGAAAGGAGAAGAAAGAAAGACGTTACTATTTAAATCACTCAACTCATTTTTTTCTTCCTTTTTCTCTTGCAAACCACTTCTATCGTGAAGAATATGCTTGGTATTATTACTATTATCACTATTATTCAATAATTTCATTTTTAATTGTTCTAAGTTGACAGCAAATCCACGTGATCTACATGTACCCAAACAACTTTTACCATCACGATTCTTTCGAAATGGATCAGCACCAGCAATGACTAACATTTCCGCAATACCACGTTGATCATTGCTACATGCAAAATGTAATGCAGTATCATGAGTTTCTGAGCTAGGATGATCAATAATAGCACCAGCTGATATAAGCGCAATAACTAGTTCTAACGAACCTGCTCCAGATGCTAAATGCAATGGTGCCAAACCTCCGATTTCAGGCATATGTTCATTGATGTTTAATTCATCAACTTGATTTAATATAGATTTCTTTCGTATCATTTGTAAAGCTTTTTTATGTTCACCATTACGTATGTTAGCTTTAAAATCTATAGTATCATTAGTTCGTGGTGCTACAAAGTCTAATACAGCACCATCAGCCAGGAACAATGAAAACATAATCGTGTAGAAGATAAAGACACATTTAAAACTTAAAATTCAGGAATAAGTACCCTGTCGGCTCCCCAGGTGTGAATTAAATAAATCCTACAAATTTTACAAATTTTACATAACAATTTCACATGAGGAATTCCTCATGCAATTTCAAGATTCTAATAAATGGATACATAAAATTCAAAAAGTTTTAATTGAATCAGAATAATAATAATGTTCCTTTTTGTTTAAGATTAATGTATTATAATAGCAAATATAAACAAAAAACAATTTAAGAAGACAGATTTTCGTGGAACAAAAAAATTCCAGGGTTGTTCCATGCCACCCTTTTTGTGATAAACACAAAGGTAGAAGGCATAGTGGCGCATAAAATGTAATCTGGTGGCTTGGAATTATCATAGAATTATAAATTTGAATTAAAAATAATTTTAAAATTAATTTAACTGCCGCAAATTAACGATTTTTATTGCGGTCTTTGTGATTCATGTGATAGGTACAGAAAATGTGGGATATCTTAGATTTTGTATATCTACCAATAAAAATAAAAGGTTCATTCATATGATTTACATTTAAACAACACAAATCCGGTATTCGAATTAATTTTTTTTCGTGCTTGTTTCTTAATATAATTTTAAGTAAAGTAAGTAAGTAAGTAAGTAAGTAAGAAAAATAATATAAATAATTTCATAAAAGAATCAAATCAAAAGAATTCACGTAAACTAATCAAAAAATAAGTTAATTGAAAGATATATAAAGCATGTATAAGAAGAAACATAGTAAATGAATAAAAATATATAAAAATCTGTTACAATTTAATATATTAATTAGCAATTCAATAGCTGTGTATTACTGTCAGTATATCCATTATTTTGTCTAGATTCTTTGTGTGGATGAAACAACAGTTGAAATTACAATTGAAACTACACCTGAATTAACTGTAGTTCCTTTTGATCGTTTCTCTTATGGTTTTGATACAATATTTGTACTTGATTTCCTCCTTTTTCTACTTTTTCTACTTTTAGGTCCATTTCTATTTACATCTTGTAGCCATCCTCTTATAGTTATTGAGGAACACTCATGAAACTTTCCAATCTCAAGATCTGCATTTTCATGTATATGCAAAATGTCCTTAAAAAATCCATAACAGTGTTTTAAGACCATCGCAGCACGGATTAATGAACTACCACATAGTGCATCCATGAGATTATTATATGTTTGGGTTCTGTGCAGATCGGCACTTCAATTTGTAATTTTTTCGTCCACCCAACCACCTTTTTGATCTTCGATATACTGTATCCACCTCTTCATAGCTTTTGTTATACGGCAGGTATGAGCAGTAGCAGCACTTGTGCTGCTACTGCCAGCAGCATTAACACTATTTACATTACCAGAAGTAACACCATTAATAACGTTGTTGCAATTATTGCTACTATCATCATCAGAATCACTACTACTTTTACTATTATCACCATTATTATTATTAGTTGTTGTAGAAGCTCGAGATACGCCTCTAGTGTTATAAGATTTACCATTTTCAACAATAGTAGCTAAATTCAAAGAATTTAGCTACCACTGTTGAAAATTTATACTACTATTATCACTACCTTTTGAAAGTTTTTTAACTGATTGCGCTCATGTCACCATAAATTCTACTCTTTTTGTTCAACAAAAAAAATTTTTTACGTCCCGACTTGTGGATGATTTTTGTTCCATAAAAATCCGATTAATTTGTCTAAAAAATTATTTATGCATTGTCCGTGTACCCATGTTGTCAAAATTATTTTTGTCTTATGGAACAAATCTGTTCCATGGTCTCTTAAATATGGTCTTGAAGAATAGCGTAAATATGTAAATATCTAAATATTAAATATCGGATAATTAATATTTATTTTGTATAAACTAAAGTTTTGATAAAATGTCGCAACTAAAATTTATAAACAATAACAAAAAGAAAGAAGACAATCCAAAACGAATACATACTAAGAATATATGTGGTTGTAAATTAAATTATTTTATTGTATTGTTGTTTTTGTTTTTATTCTGTATATTTTACAAAATCCATGCCGAAAACACTGAAGAACGGAATGATGTTAGAAGGATACTAAAAGATAATACTGCTTTACAAGAATATGTTTTAAAAGATAAATCGAAATTTGGCAATAAAGCTGATATGAAAGCTTTAAAGCGTTTTTTTGGTATTATAAATGACGTTGGTTTAAATAAAGAACAAAGTGTTGTTTTTGTTGGTGGTACAAACGATGGTGAGGCATCTAAGCATATTTTACATAGTTGTAATTCAATTACCTTTTACGGTTTTGAAATTCAAATCGATTTTTATAATAAAGCAAAATCAGCTTTACGTACATTCAAAAATGTTCATATGGTAAATAGTGGTTGGTCTGATAAAGTTGAACACAACCTAGCAATTGGTGGTGCTCGTTCTACTGCTGGATTGTATGATCCTAAAGGTCAACGTGGATGGAAATTACAAAAAAATACAATAAGCACTGTTTTGTTGTCTAGTTTTGCTTTTGAAAATAATATAAATGAAACCATATATGTTTTAATTGATACAGAAGGGCATGAACCTAAAGTATTACGAGGTATGAATTTAGATTCTATAGATAACCAAAAAAAGTTTCCAATTATACAATACGAACTTGGTGGTACATGGGCACAACATGATAATCGACATAGTAATGATCCATGGGATCAAAAAAAAACAGCCATATATTTAGAACAAAATGGTTACAAATTATTTTTGATTGGTGAAGAAGAATGGTTGCACATAGAATCTGATTTTTTTTACTTTAGATACAAATAAATTAGCTGTGAACGAAGGTTATGGCGCTTTTATTCAAGGTAATGTGTTGGCTGTGCATACAAAATACATAAAAAAGAAAATACTTAAAGGAATATCTAAGTATTTTAAATTTCACCCTTGAAAATGGAAATTTAAAACTGTAATATCTTAAGTTTGGATCACTGTTATAAATTTAAATTTTGATGATATATGTAATTATTACAAGGTACTTATTTCGTCTGTTTTAAATTGAAATTTAGCCCATGATAAAGCTTTTAATATGAATTAAATCGTCTGATGGTTGGCCGCTACCGCTCATACTACTATAACCAATTACCATAAAGTATGGAAAATTATTTGGCTCTATATAATCTTTGTCACTATATTTAATTTTCAATCCCATCTTTCCAAATTTCATTTTGTATCTAAATAACTTCAATCCCGATGGAATAAATGCTAAATCTGGCGATTTTAATTACTAAAAAAAATTACTTTCACTCGCTACGCTAATTTTTGTGCACTTTTAGTGCATTGCGATGATCGTTAATATAAAGCTGTAAATTCTTAAAATTTAATTTCAAATTAATAAAATGTAATCAATAAAATAGCATTTTCGCCTACTTTCACTCGACGACAGAAGCAATTACATTACGTAACAATATGATGTATGATGTCACCATCGATAGTTGTTCTGTCTGTCTGTCTGTCTGTCTGTCTGTCTATATTTATTGAATCAGACCTAACCCTAATCTTTATCTTTCTCGGCTTTGTCTCTGCAATCAGAACTGCAGTAACAATCTTTGCACAACCACCATCTGTGATGTAGCCTTGACATGTGATCCCCAACAATGGTGCCACCACATGACCGTGAAGTATCACCACTACCACCACCATTACCACAGAATTGTCTTTTACATCCTCTTCTGCAACATCGATGACGATATACTACTCCGAGTTCTTCTTCTGGGATAAGCCATCTACCGGCACTTGTTCCAGCTACATCAGCATGGATTGTAATGACATTCATTAATTTTTTTGTACAAGCGCAACAAACATCTTTATCTTTTATTTTTTTAGGAGTTCCTTTACCTTTATTTCCAGCTATTCTAACGGGTGAACCTCCTTCAGAACTCAGATCAGAAGCAGAATAAGCACGATTCACATTCACTTCAGTGATTACAGGAGAAGATGCGTTTGCATTTGAATTTGAATCTGATAGTAGATTTGAGCTTGAATTGTGAAGTGGGGACTTGGGGGCTACAAACGAGCCTTCCGCATTTTCCTTATTTTCTTCCTTTTGTATCTCAAACTCTTCTTGTTGTCCTTCTTCGATTTCAATCTCTCTTGTACGAGTAGCTGAATTATGATTATTATTGTTATTATTAGATGTCATACCAACACCAACACATACTAAACATCTACAACCACTAAATCCAGCACGTTTGCAAGGTCCCCAATGATTCGAAGGAAAACCGCATTTATCATGAAAGGTATTGCGACAGGAACAATTGTGCTGACGTCCCATCTTCCCCAGGCCCATAGATTGGAATCTCTCCCCACAAAAAAGACAAAGAGAATTGATAGAAATAGACGATGAAGAGGTCGAAGCAGTGGAAGAAGTACCATTCTTTGCATTCTGTACATCTATGCGACGAAGGTTCTCCATAATATACAAGAGATTGACATAGTTATTGGATTTATAACCATTACTCATACTCATTCCTTTGTTCAAATCATAACTGGAAGGACGCCTTAACCCCACGTTGCTTAAACTTCGAGAGAACACACCACTACTGCCACTGCTACCAATACCATTGGCATACCATCCATTACCACTACTATTACCATGACCTAAAATATCACCATTACTAGAAGTTTCAGCATTCAAGGAAGAGGTTCTTCTTTGTCTGGGACGAATATGTTCCGGCAACAGGTTTAAAGGCAAAAAGGAAGTCACAGTTTCGCCTGTAGATGTGGCAATGTCCGCTATCTTGGTAATAATACCTGATGTAAAAGCTAACCCTTCTGGATGAACCATAGGTAATACCCGAATCAAACCACCGGCTAGCGTCAAAAGGGTCAATAACATCGGGTTTTGAGTGAGATGATAAAGACCAGTAACAGAAGTCCAAATCCATGTTAAAATAGCCCAAATTATTCCAAATAATGTTAATGTCAAACCACCATCAACATATGCATAATCACTTTCAATGTCGACATAATCATTATCGACATGTTGCTTATAATGAGGGGATGTTTCATCATTATCTTTATTACTATTTCTACCACTACTATCAGAATGAAGTCTCATTTTTGATGTTCCTACTGCCAAAGAAGGACCAACTGTACTACATTTCTCACTATTAGTATAACCTGCAAACACTATATAATCACTGCGACCAACGGCGTTCCAGAGACTCAACCGATATATGACTCGGCTGCCTGGTCGAAGCCCTGTATCGACGAAGGAAGTGTCTGGACCGGAGTACACTGTTTTCCATTGACTCTTGTCCATATGCTTTAGATGCTCTTGTAAATATAGATGTTCTTCATTTTCTTGATCTATTCTATTGATATTGTCATAACTTAGATCATAAACTAAATCGGATGAGGTGGCTGTATCGGGTACATAACGTGTCACTACAGCACGATGGACTGGGAACACACCTGAATCTCTCTCTGGTACTGCTACTTTCCATTTAATGAGTAGACTATAACAGCCAAGTGGCTCTGCACTACCCAATAAAGCAGGAGAAGAAACTCTACCCATTCCTAACATCTTCATTTTCATACCTCGAATAATGCGAGTTTTCACAGCTTTATTAATTCCTAATTCAGTTTCTAGTAATAAACCATTTTCTTCGATTAATTCTGGGAAGTCATAACCTGTAACACTATGTTCAACAAATTTGGCAATAATTTCTGAAGGTAATAACATTGAATGTTCTGCCCAATCCTTTACTTCTTCTGGAGTTAAAATTTCTCCAAAATTATATAAATGTTTTTCCACATCATCAGGAGATAATTGTAAATCACCATTTCTATCAACTGTTGATAAAACATTATTAACGGCATTTTCAATTTCATTTTTATCATCAAGAAACGCGCTACCCATACCAGTATCAGTAACAAATGAAGCTAATTCATCTGCACTTAATTTATTATCTTTATTTAAATCAATACTTTTCATAAGACTGTCCTGCGAATTCTTACTTATACTTGTATCACCTATATCCAAACTATCTTTACCTTTGTCCATCTCTACGTTATCGTCCACTAAAGTACTACCTGTTACATAGTTATTATAACTATTACTATTTTGTTGTAGTAATAGAAATGGACAAAAAATAAGTAATAAGACCAAATAGAATGAAATCTTCATTCAATGAGAAATTTGAGATATTTTAACAAAAAAGTCTCCCTAATGAAGATACGCTTTTGTATAATAACTGTGCCGTTATAAACACCTATTGAGAGTATTATTGATAAATGCAAAATGCATAAATAAAAAGAAAAAGAAAGAAAGCAGTGAGCCATCCTCGTAGAAAGAAATGAAAGAAAGCATCGAATGATTGAGTACGCTAACCTTTATACTTTTGAGTTCATTTTTTTTGCAATGATCTATGAACAACATTTTTATTCCCTATTTCACAGTGTAAGAATTGAAAGAATTATTGCATTTGTAGTGGAAGGAAAATGCAAGATGGGAATGAGTCATCAGAATTTACTGATGCTGAAGCTATCCACATCATCGTCCGCAGATATACATTAGAAGCATATCCTTCATTTGAAAGTTTTATATTAAATCGTAGAAATATTTTAAGTAATAATAATTACGTTGATGATGATAATAGACGAGAAATGGTGCGTACATTTTCACATGAAATGCGTTCAAAATTATTAATAGTATTTGATTATTTAAAATCATTGTGTGAAAATGATGAATTGGAAAGAATGGATGAATCAAACCGCATTATTTTAACAAGATACATGGGTGATATAGATGAAATATATCGTGATTGGGAGTTATGTGAGCACTTTTTATGTACAAATAACTTTTTAATGAATTTTAGAGTCGCTTCATGGCTTCGTTCATATGTTTATACTCCAGCGGATTTACAACGTGAGGACCTGTTGATGTTAGAATTAGCACCAATGTCTAGACCTGAAAGACATGATCAATATTGGATTCTATTAGAAAGATTAATCATATGTGGTTTTTTACCTCAAGCTTTTCATGTAATGTCTTTACACAGTGAATTGAAAGCTATTATGAGTGATAATAATAATGATAATAATAATATGATAATGGAGTGTAAAGCATTGAAAGAAGTTTGGATGCAACATCCATACAGTGAATTCATCCCTCAGATAGATGCATCTGGTCCAGGTTCTGAAGATGATCTACTTGATGGCATGTTAGGAGCATTAGAAGGCACAGTCACTGATGGGGGGTTTGCTTGGAGATTGGATCAGTGGCATACGCAATTAGAACTAGTACTACAAGGTGGATTGTGTCGTAAAATTGACGGATTAGCTGATTTATTGGCTATCATGCAAGGTAACGATCGATCTTTAATGGCCGTATCAAGAGGCTCTTGGACATTATTAGCATTGGGACGCTTCCTATACCGACATAGTCCACCTTTCTCTGCATTTCACGTTAAGACGCTGCTGGAGACTGCTAGAGACGATTGGAATAAAGCACATAGTGATGGTAATATTAGCAATAATACGAATGAATATACAGATCATATCATACAAATTGCAGGGGGACGTGTAGGAATTATGCTGGCCACTCACTTTTCAAGAGCTACGACTGCTAGTAGTAGTAGTAATAATAATAACAATAATAACAGTAGTAGTAGTAACTTTGACGGAATTTTTGCTGATTTACAAGTTGTGTTGGTAACAGCCTGTGCTCATCTTGCTAGCCTTCTTCAAGAGGCAGGTTGGTTAGATACACATGACCCTACTTCGATTATGGATCATGCGGGTACTAGTAGTAGCAGTAGTAGCAGTAGTAGTAGTAGTAGTAGTAGTAGTAGTAGTAGTAGTAGTAGTAGTAATGGTACTCAACCTGAATTTGTAGAAAAGACCCTGTTGGAGACCGCAGCAGCTTTGAGTAGATTAGCTGGTGCATCTGCCGCAGATATGATAGCAGGATACCTTCGTTGTTGTCCGGTGAAAGGCAGAGAGAATGCACGTCAAATATTGACTGATGCGACTATGACGCCAGAAACAGACAGAGAAACAGGAGCGATCTCGAATTTGTTACGTTTATTAGGATTCCATACAGAAGCTCGTAGTTTACTAGTCAATAGGGGTAAAGAATGGTTACAGCGAGCAGATCGCATATCTCGATGTTATCCAAATGCTCATACGGGCAGCGACATGGGAAGGGGTTATACTTCTCCATCAACATTACCTGTAGCCATGCATTTTTTCGTACGTGCATCAGATACAGCAAAAGTGGTTTCTTTGTTGGATCTTTCTCTTTGGAAGCTGGTAGCTGCAGTTGCCAGAGCAGACATTTTTCCTGCTATGGATATAAATTTTACTCCACAACGATTACCTCCGTCATCGAGAAGTGGTAGTAATGAAATAAATAGTGCAAATAGGAAGACTGATTCGTCATTGATGACTTTTACTGAAGGAGAAGTCGAAAGAGAGGCAAATAGAGAAGGTGATTTAGATTATCTTAACTCCGTATTCGATGAAGCGGTAGGTTTACTCGCTGCTGCTCCTTCCAATTTCTATTCTTCCTCGCACTCAAGTATAAGTATTGATGCCTGTAGCGGTGTTGATTCTCCTGAAGCTATAACACTATCTCTATATCTGGCTTTAGTATCCACCAAATTATTTGCTCAGACCCATCTATTACATACGGCTGGTGTAGATGTATCCTCCGATCTTGAACGATTACCTTCAATACACCGTCATTGTAGTGTCCTCCTTGGTCGTGAACCTGAGCATTCCTCCATAAATGATCTACTGGTAACTGCTCATCGAGCTGCCTCTTTACTATTTATTAATAGTACTGCCAGTAATGATGAAAGCAGTGATAACAATGGTAGTAGTACAATGAATCCATATTCACAAGCACTAGTTGTAAGTGATCCTGATCCTTTATTTACCGCTCCTATCACTGGAAGGGAAGGAACAGCATCTGACGTGGGTATTACCGACTCTGACTTGAAGGGTGGGAGGGTAAATCATGTCTCTTATGGAGGACCAGTGACTCCAATGCGTTTCCGTCTACATATGATTCAGATGTGTCTATCATTGCAATCGTTGGTTCCCACTTCTGGGGTCACATTAGATGAACCAAACACTCAAAACCAAGAAAGAGAACTACACCAACAACAAGAATATGCTTCTACTGGTGACTGTCTATTTACTCTTGATTTGGCTTTACAATTATCAAGTGAAATTCAAACAAGCTTTACTAGTCCTTGTGCTACAGAACTTAGCCGCGTTGCTTCTATTGAGGCTTTAACTCGGCTCCGGGAGGAAGTAATGAATCTAGTATTGTTGTGTATGCTTCGACACAATGCCTTGGTTGGTGGGAAGGTAGATAAGAACATAAAGGAAATTGATGTCAACATGGATCTTGATAAAACATCATCCAATGCAACCCTAATCCCAATCTCCACGACCGCCAGAATAGATACCAATATTACTCCTGGTACCACAAGATTACAACATACAGCTAGAACTACATGGGAAAGACAGAGAAGAAGTAGGCCTGAAGCGGAGAGATTACTAACATTGCTTTAAATATCAAAAATTAAAAATCATTTTAAAAATTTGTGTCCATAACTTAAATCTAAAACTAATCAAAATGTTAATCAAAATTTTTTCGTTCTATTATTTTATCAATTTCGAGTCCTCTATAATTTCTATCAACTTTATCTATCAAGATTCATTTGCCTATGTAAATATCCCATAAAAGTATTCATGCCTAGTTTTTCTAAAGCATCTGGTGCTCTTTCTGTAACCCATGATTTATCATCCTTTAATTCAATTTTTAATTTTTGATACTCTTCATCTGGTATTGATGCTTGTCCTCTACGAAATGAGGCTACAGCTGTTACAAATCTGGCTTCTTTACCAGTCATGGTAGCTACAGCAGAACCTTCCCATGTCAAATTTTCTTTTAATTCATCATAATCATCATCATTTAATAATGGAAAGCCATCATAATAATTTGCGTGTAAGCAATCTAAAAACATTAATTCTTTGACAACTAATTCTCCAGCATCACGCCAATACGTATTACCTAGTATAGCCTCAATAAATTTAGTTTCATCAATAACATCATCCATACCAAATTCTTTCATTGTTATCTGAACTTCTTCCTCTAATTCATCATTTGTTACAGGGGGTAATACGCTTTTCAATACATCACGTGCTTCATCTCTCGTGCATTCTAAACGACATCCAACTTCATCGCAACCTTTATATTTTGCTAATAAATATCTTGCTGCAATATTTTTCATATCCTCTTCATCTTTAAATAGTATTTCATCATCTTCCATACTATATCTTCTTATTAATAACATTCTTTTGTGCAGTTTTTGGTCTTGTCTATTTTCTTTACGATTTTGAAGCATAAATCTACCAGAATGAAGACAATAAGAATTGGAAAATATAAAAGAGCTAATCAATAACAAAAATATAAAATTGGGGACCATCATCACCTTTACTTTTCCTACCGAGAATTTTTATGTTCGTGTATTTTAGGGATATCAATGTTTATACGTTTTCCCGTTGCTAGAAAGAAGAAATTTTTAATTTTTAGAAATTAGAAATTAGAAAGCAGATCATTGAAATAAATCATGAAATCTGTCTGTCTGTCTGTCTGTCTTTTGACCGTCAAAATATGTGTTAAAAAATAAAGTTTTGATAATTTGTTTTCTTCATTAATTGGCCGTGAGAGTATGGAAGACGCATATAAAATATGTGGGAAATTACAAAAGAAATATTTTAAATGCCTGTAAGTAATTTCATATTCTGATATTCTATTTGATATCATTATTTGATTAATAATATGATTTTTTCAATAGCACCTAGTCACTCACTAAATATCACTTACTGATTTATTTCTTATTTTAATAACTTTATTTCTTATCACAATACACTATATATTATGCAAATAAATGAATGAACCACTAATATTGTAGAGACAAGACAAAAAAGAAAGCTTTCGAAGGTGATTTAACCAATAATTGTGATGAACCATTTGAAGATTATAAGACATGTGTAAATGAAGTAATGTTACGTAAGGTGAGAAAAGCTAGAGAGCAAGAACACTAGTAGAGAAATGGGAGAAATTAAATTGAATAATAAAAGAAGATATCAAATGATTAAAATAATAAAATATGAGATTGAAAAGATCTCAAAAAAAACTTAACTGAAATAAGGAGATGAAAGAAATTTATAATGATTAATTATCTGTACATTACGTTAAAATATTAAGTATATAAAAGTCAAAATGAATAAATAAATGAAATAAAGTCACTTCATAAAAAAGATGAATAATTGAAAAAATATTACCATGTACGAAAGTTTCATCTGCTATTCGTTTACGTTTATGCATGCACAAATACATACATATTCGTCTATTTGTTATATTGTAGGTTGCTTGTTATTTTTTTATTATCACTGCTGATATTAATATAACTAAAAAGCGCATTATTATTATTATTATTATCATAATAAGTCCCAATGAAAACTGCTATACTATTTAAAAAAGTGAAAAATGAAATAAAGTACGAAATAAAAACCAGAAGAATAGCTTTTTCAATTCATTTTTAAATACTGATTGAAATAAACAATATTTCTTTCTTTTCATCACCAACATATACCCCAACTAAGTACGCCAAATCAATTATCATATGATACTTAAAAAACACCGTTTGATTATTTTTATAGTTCTGAAGCTCGGCTACTACGAAAAGGATAAAAAACAATATTTCTAATACGTGATAATACACTATGACTATTATTACCACTAGAGTCAGAATTTTCGACTATACTATTAGTTGTATCAATTGTTGTTGGTTTTTTATTATTATTTAGTCCTAATGAAGGAAATACGGACGACGACCAACCAGGTGAGTTTCCACCTCTATTAACACTTAATCCCCATGAAAAATTATCTGACTTGCTTTTTTTCAATAAAGCATTTTTTTCACTAACATCCTTCACCCATTGTGTAGATTCTAAAATAGCTGTTTTCGTTAAAAAATTAATAACCATAGTGGGTATCCATGATGGTAACCTTATATCAGTTGAATACATGACACGTGACCATCCACCTTTTGATGGATGCTTTTGAACTTGCCAATGACCAACATTGTCATTAAAATCACTTTTTTTATCATAATCTAATGTCCACGTATATGTATTACGCTTTGTGTCTTTTGTTAAATCTAAAAAATAACGAAATGATACGCCGAACACTCTAACATCAAATTTAGCTTTACAACGTGTTGTACCATTTATATAAGTCTTACTGTCATATATATCAACTTTTTTAACACTAGGAACATATTTAGGATATGTTGTTAAATCAGATATTGTATCTAATATTAAATACACTGGTGCATTGACATCTTGTACCGCAAAACCAACACCACCAGGTTCGTTACTTTTACTTTTCACTGCTTTTGAAACACCTTTCCCAGTACTCAATAATTCTTCTTCTTTAGTTGTTAAAGTATATTTTATATGTTTACCAGTAAATGGTGTTATTAAACCATCGTGCGGATGTGGTTCCTTATCTGATGAACTTTCTATTTCAGTTAATACTAAAATAATTATAAATAAATATAAAGATAAAAGTTTTATCATCATACTTGAAATATTGATATGCTCTTAGAACAAATGACTATGTCACCAGTCATCATATGCCACGGTATGTATGTTGCCGTGTGTGTCATGTCCGGTCCTTATTTGTCGAAGCTCATAATATCCGCTGATCAAGGGACATTACATAAATGTCCCTTGCGCTGATCCAATGTTGTTAACTTCTTAGCAACGCTAAAGGAGACTAACTTCTCTTCCTTCTTCCTAAACCAACTACCAATTTATTTAAATCTTTTTTTGTTTGTGCACTCTTTACAGCAGTGTTCATACCTTAAATTTGCCTTTAAATTGGTGGATATTTCTGTACAGTACACAATGAGGTAAGTTTTATTAGAAATAATTGAATTTATAAATATATTTTCCATAATTTAAAAATAATTCTGTACCTCATCTTAAATTTAAATTTTAACATTATTTTTTATAGATCTACCAATAAATCTTCCAAAAGAGGAGCACTAGGGCACTTAGATAGTAATCAAATTAATCAAAACGATAATTTAATATCAGATCGTGATGATAACAAGGTAAGTTATTGAATTTGCAGAAATTTGTGCTTATTATTTTGATTATTTAGAATAATCATTATATTTTAAGTTTCAAATTTTATTTAATGATATGAAGTATATAACAATATTATTATTAATTGTACATTATTTGGTGGAATTACTGTATATTTTAGTTTTAATACCATATTCAGTTATATTTGTTTTTTTTAAAACAATTATTCAAAAACATTGCTTACTTAATTATTTACTCACTATAATTTCAATTATAATTATTCATGATTTTATTTAATAAATAGAATAATTCGTTTGTTGATTCATCCAATGGAGAAGAAAATGTATCATCAAAATTTCGTCGAAGTAAACGGAAATCTTCACTGGATGCTGCTGTGAAAGTACGTGATCAGCTACGTGAACAATTTCCGGAGAAATTTCAATTTCGAGATGAGACAACAAAATATATGAATACAAAACGTGTTAGAAATTCACGCGGATTTGTAAATCAATCAGAAGAAGAATCAAAAGATAGTCATGATGTAGTAGAAATTGATGTAGATGATTCTAATCAAAATCATAGTAATAATGAAACATCTATGATACCTGCATGGCGGCAAATACCACGTCATCCATCTCAATGTTTAGAAGTCACAGAACCTCTTTATCAAAATTTACGTGCTCAACAACTTGAATATCATACCCAACCTTATATGCACCACCAAAGAAAGATTAATGCTCGTATGCGACGCATCTTAGTTGATTGGCTTATTGAAGTGCATCACAAATTCCGCCTAACTCCTCCTATATTATGGCTAGCAGTCAATTTATTAGATCGTTATTTAAGTCGTACAGAAATTGAGCGGCCTGATTTACAATGTTATGGTATTGTTTCACTCTGGATTGCAGCAAAATATGAAGAGATTTTTGCATTTCAAGTTCAAGATTGTGTAACAATTACCGATAATGCTTTTACTAAAGAAGAGATTTTAAATTGTGAAGAATGCGTTTTAAGAGGATTAGATTATCAAGTATGTGTACCTACTGGCTATCATTTTTTAGCTCGGTTTATGTTCTCATTGGATATGTCACCGTTACAAAAATGTCTTGCTAATTTCTTTGCAGAAAGGGCTTTACAAGAACATGAATTATTAATACATTCTCCTGAACTTGTTGCAGCTACCGCGTGTTATCTTTCAATGTATGTAGTACATGAGATTGTTCGAAATTTTGTTAAAAGATTTACTGGCGAGATGGAATCTCATACCTGCAAAACTACTGGAAGATCCTTGAGAAATGCGCAAGTGAATGAACCAAATGTTGCTTTTAATGCTTCTAATTATCCTTCAAATTTACCCATACATCATGGTTTTGCGAGAAACTCATTCAAGACATTGAACTATACTTATGCAGCGGGCCCTGACGTAGCATCATCAAATTTAAATCTTTTTCTTAATTCTGTGATGTTTGAAGATAATATGTATCATCAATTGTACCATGAGGTATACGGGGCAGGTGCAGCTACCCGTGGTGGTTCATCGCTTCTACGTATAGATATGAGGGATGATCGTCTACCGTGGGACGAACTTTACAGAACTACTATTGGCTTTCAAGAGTCGGAGCTTCAATCATTAGCTTATCGTTTACAACAATTCAGTTGTACTATTAATTTGACTGCTTCAAGACGTCGTCTAGAAGCTGCCAGGAAAAAATATAGTCGGTATTATCGTCAAGTCGCCATGTTGCCTCCCTTAGCTTATGAATGGAATTTAGAGCCTAGCTATAATAGCAGCAATAGCAGCAGCAACAGTGGTAATAGTGGTAGTAATAGTAGTAGTAATAGTAGTAGTAGTAATATTAGTAGTGGCAGTAGTGGTTGTAATAGTAGTAGTAGCAGTAAAAATAATAATAACAATAATGATAGGAGTGGCAGTAGTGGCGGTAGTATATATATTACAAGTTCGTCTGGATCTGCTGTTTCTTCAAGTGTATCAGCCTGTTCTGGCGCGGTCCCTGCGTCGACTCCTCCTTCTTCCTCCTCTAGATCTATTCAGGACCGCAGAGAAGTGGGTATTTATAATAATAATATTGACAACGAGATCAGGGCATCTTCACGTGCTGCAGATCAAGGTGATGTAGTTCTAGCGGGCTGTAGTATTGATCTAGTGAATAATAGCAGTAACAACCATCGTAGTAGAAGTAATAGCAACAGTAAACAAAGTAGTACTGACGGTGTACCTGCTAGAAGTAGAGGTAGGAGCAGAAATAGTAATGGTGGTAACACCAATACTACTAGTAGAGAGGACACTCGTAACAGTGCTCTTGGTAGTAATACTTCTACTACAAGACGACGTAGTAGAGGTAATGATCCTGTTACCAGTTGTAGTGATATGGTGTAGCCTCATCTAGTTTTATCTCTATATTATAGACTAGTGTAATAATGACGCTCTAAATACCCTTTTTTTAAAAGAAATCTTGGAAAAAAGTTATAACTCAATGAATTATCAGAATAAAATCGCATGTACGGAGCAGATTTATAGATAATTCGTACAAATATGGTATAATTTACAAAATTACATTCAGAAAGCATACAAGAATATATCACATACATTTTATTGTCATTGAACCTTAAACTCAAACTCAATCCCAATCATTAAAAATAATGTTATAGTTGTAGTAAATATAAGCAATGTTTATATTATAATGCTAGACTTGATTGTATCAAATCTTAATGTTATTAGTATCTACATGGTTTGGCGACACTCGTTTTATTTAACAATTGTTGCGTTATGTAATGTGCAGATTGGTTATGCTTTGAATTAGAATTATATGGTGGGTGTGGATTGTGCAGGTTCACACTACGATAAGTATATTTTAAATAAGAATAAAATCACAATAACTTAAAAATTGATAAATAAAGTAAATGAAATTGAATCAATACAATATGATGAACAAATATAATACAATAAATAAAACTCTTGAAGTTAAGAACAAGAGTTAGAAATAAGCTTAATAAATCATAAATTTTAAAAAATGAAATAAATTCTAATATTTTGAAACTTTTCAAGTTTTTAAACATTTAAAAAAATACAAATTAAAAATATTTGATTAAGTCTTTTTTTGCTATCAATATTATCAATATTATCAAACTATATATTCTGAATTTAATTTGCTATAAAACTATGTTACATACAACACGTATTTATAAATGAGCTACTTTTTCCCTCTTCCTTTTGAGATCAATGATTGGACCATTATTTCTTGTTCAGAGGATGTTAGAGATTCACAATTAATAATTGAATTTCTTATAATTATACTATCTATAGGATTTTTACATTTATACCATATTATGTTATTCATTCCTATCACAATTTCAAAATTGATATACTGTGCTAAATATTTTAATAATTTACATTTTGGTGCTAATAAATATTTTACAATATAATTATTAACTTGTAATGTACATCCACCTGATAATTCACCATAAATTGTTTCTCCACTTGACCAATCTCTTGTTATACCATTTGAAGCTATACATGTTAATTCAGGATCTAAATCTAAATGAGCTTGAATAACACGACAATAAATAATATCACCTTTTTTTAAATCAGGACGATTCCTTTTCGTAGCACCTTGAAATGATATTTTGTTTAATAAACCAATTTTACCACAATTTATATTTACTTTATAATAATCACCGGCACCACGATCTTCTATTATACCTATAATATTATCATTAATTAAAGGATCAGAGTATATTTTGCTATTCATACATTCCACAAATATTAATGGTATTGGTGTAAAATCAACTTTTTGTAATATTCCTGCTTTTATTACAACTATTTCATCATTTTTTAAAATCAAACCATTCATAATTTTATATCCATTTGGACATAAGATATTATTAACATGATTTGTCACCTTTTGACCCGGTAATACTTTCATCTTACACCAGAAATCAATTATTTATTATAAAAAATCTCACCTGCGGCGGCGCGGCGGCACGAGCGAGGCGAGCGAGGGGCTCCTGCGCGGGGAGAAAGCGCTAGGAAGCGGTCCCGGGGGTCCCGCCGGGGGGGCAAGGGACATTTATACGTGTATAAATGTCCCTTGCCGGGGGGGGGGGGGGGGGGGGGGGGGGGGGGGGGGGGTCCTGGCTGGGGTCAAAAGCTCCCTGGTGCCTCCTGGGCAGGGTTTTCAAAAAAAAAAATAAAAAGCAGGGCGTTTTCCTAATTTCTTATTTTCTTTCTTGTAAAAAATGGTTTATCTTCCAAATGCACGTGGTGGTGTTACACCCGATTCATTATTTGAAATTTATCCTTGGATGGATCCAATATTTACGGATTTAGAAAGATATTATGACCCAGATTATATAAAAATTCCTATGGATAATAATCCATGGATACCAGTATTTTTTTCAATTCTTTATTTATTATTAATTGGCCCCGGTCAGAAATATATGAAAGATAAAACAGCATGGAATGTTCCTATGTCAGTATTAGCAGGATGGAATTTTTTCTTAGCAATATTTTCAATATGGGGAATGATACGCACTGTACCATTATGGATATGGTATATGTATAATAAATCTATTGAAAAACAAGTGTGCGATCCACCACATCCGACATGGGGTTCTGGTGGTTCAGGATTAGCATCACAAATGTTTTGTTTATTTAAAATTGTAGAGTTAATGGATACTGTATTTTTAGTGGTAAGAAAGAAAAAAGTAATCTTTTTACATTGGTACCATCATTTGACAGTATTATTATTTTGTTGGATAGCATATTGGACAGAAGCTGGTATGGGATTTTATTTTATTGCAATGAATAATACAGTGCATGCTATCATGTATACATATTACGGATTTGCTGCCTTAAAATCGATACCAAAATCTTATCCAGCTTATTTAATCACGTCAGTTCAAATTTTACAAATGGTTGTTGGTATTGCAGTAGTGGTATATACTACCAAATTGAAAATATATGGTGGTGAAACCTATGGACCAGGAGAATGTAATAATACTGAGTTTTGCATTGGAGCCGCACTTATCATATATGGGTCTTATCTGTATCTTTTTGTAGAATTTATGTTTAATAGATTTGTCAAAACAAAATCTAGTGATAAGAAAGTAAAATAGATTCAAGTTAGGATATACTTAAGATATTCATCAAATAGCATAGTCACAATTAGAATTAAGAAATAGTTTATTTTGAAAGTTGTCTATTAAAAGAAAGATGGAGGGAATTCTTTAAATTTATCATTTCAAGAAATTTGATATACAGAAATTTTCATTAACCAAAAATAAAAAATAAAAATAAAAATTAGAATCATCTTATTTGTCTCATTCATAGAACATCCCTTTTTGCACCATTATCATCATCATCATCATCATCATCTTGATCTTCACAAAGGTACTAGATAGATATGCGATAGATTAGATAGATTGATAGACGGATAGACAATAGATAGAATGGAAAGAATAAATAGATAGATAGGTACGCTGTGACTAACCCTAACTCTAACTCTATCGGGGGTGATGATTTGCACGATAGACAATGCTGCCGTTTTCTAGACTCTCATATACTCCAGATACTAACTGACCAAAACCATCATCATCTTCACTATTACTATTATTACTATTATCATTCTCATCATTTATAATTTTGGGTTTCATGTGAATATTAGTCTCTCCATCTGCACCAATATTTACTTCCATACCATCAATATTATTAGTTTTGGAAGTTTGTTTTTTTATTTTTTCTGATTCCCTTCTAATCCATGTGGTGGATTCAACCAATGCAGTTTTTGTTAAAAAATTAACTATAAAATCAGGTATCCATTTATACAATTTTAATTCACAACTATATAATACACGCGACCATCCATTTTTGGTAGGATGTGGCATTACTTGCCAATGCCCAACATTATCATCAAAATCACTTTCTTTATTATAATCAAGAGTCCATGTAAAGGTACCATAAGATGGTGTATATGTTAAACGTAAATAATATTTGAATTTAAATGTAAATGCCCCTACATCGAATACGGCAGACATTTGTTTAGTACCATTGGTAAATGTAATTGTTTCATATGATTCTACTTTTTTTACTCTTGGTACCATTTTATTGTAATTATTTAAATCAAGTAATCTTTCCATGACTAATGATGGTAATGCTTTAATATCTTGAATAACTAATGCTCTACCAGATGTACCTGAACGTTCTTGAGTTACAACTGGTAACATAGATTCTAACTTGGTTTGTTGATCAAAGGTTAGAACAAAATTAATCTGTTCCCCATTATATGGTTTTAATATACCATTATGATTATGTTTACGTTCATCAGAAGCACATATTATTCTTTTAACACAAATCAAATGTAAAAGAAGGAGAATGAAGAAAGACAACTCCTTCATTTTTTTAAAAAATTGATATAATTTTTGGAAGTAATCACGGACTGGCCTCGACGGTCGGCTCCCTGATCACGGACTTTGACGTACTCAAAAAAAGTAAAAACAAAAAAAGTAAAAAATAATTGAATGATTTAATGTTTAATGTATAATAAATAACATAACGCTAATCATATGTTCTTTCAAATTTTTTAAAGGATTGAGAAGGCTTAAAATCTGAAACACGTTTATTGCATTTAAAGTTAAGGTTTTGTGCGGAGTGTGTGATATGTCTTCAATAGATATTTGAGTATGAGATAATGAATCGTGTGTCAGAAATCAAACGTATTACCTTATTAGAATTGAATTCTAATATAATTGGTGGCATAACTAAAGGTTCTTGGCATGAAAAATATAGTAATAGTGCATGGATATTTATCGGTGGTTTATCAAATGAACTAAGCGAAGGTGATATCATATGTGTTATGAGTCAATGGGGTGAAATTGAAGATATTAATTTAGTTCGAGATAAAATTACGGGTAAAAATAAAGGATATTGTTTTATCAAATATTATAATCAAAAATGTTGCATACTTGCCGTTGATAATGTTAATGGTATGGATTTATTAGGACGCATTTTACATTGTGATCATGTAGATCAATATAAATTACCTAAAGAAGTACAAGAAGCTGAAGATAAAGCTACTACTTCAAAGTTTAATGTAGATGATGATGGCTTTACTTTTGAAGGAGGTTTAGTATATCAAGAAATGAAACATGCTAATGAATATAGTATTACACAAGGAGAAGACAAATGGGCACCAAATAAATCAATAACTGAATTAGAAAATGAATTATCAAATCAACCATGGATGAATTTAACTACAATCACTGTGAATGAGAAGAAACAACAAAAATATCATCAATCCAAGGATAAAAAAAAGAAAAAAGACAAAGATTCTAAGAACAAATCGTCATCTTCTACAATCAAACTTTATAAAGATAAGAATAAGAAAAAGGATAACACTCAGAAAGAACAGAAAGAACAGAAAGAGAAAAAAGAGAAAAAAGAGAAGAAAGAGAAAAAAAATGTAAAAGATAAGCGCACTGAGGGTCAGAAGCGTGATGAGTATGAGCAAAGAGATAAGAAACGAAGACGAAAAGAATGACAGATTACTTGATTATTGAAATTCATGTGCGAAAGTTGTGTATAATTTTTCAATGATTTTTGGATACAATTGTGAAGGAGTTGTGAGAAAAAGAAATGCGACCCTTTCTTGACATACTACTCAATAATCAAAAATATTTGTTTTTACTACATTCAAAGTTTTTTTTTTCCAAATTTAAAACAAAATTTTAAAATGATTGTATCGAAATTTTTTAATACATGTCTGTAATATTTTATCCTATTTTTGCTTTTGATCCGCCACTTCTCCTGCTAGTACTGTACATAATAGAGAGTCCACGTCTCTTACTTTTCATCTCCTGTCTGAGGAGGATAACCTCCAATATTAATACCAAGTTTATCAAGTGCCAGATTAGCAAGAACAATGCTTGTATATTGAGCATTATTTTGTATTGACAAACTTATATTTACTTCTCTGAGAGGTACTCCAATTGATAGTCCTTCATAATTCTTTATGGTGTGCCATTCCCAATCTGGATTGTACAATAAATCTCCTGCCTCAACATCAGCATACTTAAGAGGAATATGCTTATGGTATTGTGACATACCACCTTCTTTTCCACGACCTGTTTGCATGTTGACTTTACCTCCACGTAAAGGAAGCATATAAGAAGAATATTTAGCATCCATAAAGTACCATCTTTTACGACCAACAATTTGTGCAAACCAATTATTTCCAATAGCACAATGCCAACCAGTACCAGTAGTCGTTGAAGTATCATTAGAACCGCGACCAGCAATAATTTGTGTCCCAAAAAATGTTTTATGCCCATTTGATCCAAATCCATTCCATATTCGATCAGTATTTAAATCTTCTAAAACCACGTTATTTATAGCTTTTTGTAAATCTTTTAATCTTGCTTTTTCTGTATTATTGAAAGAAAATCTTGATTGTACTGGAAAAAATAAATACAATTTTGAATCCTTATCTTCTAATATTTCTTCATATGATTCTCTAAATGTTCTCATACTTCTATCGTTTTGTATAGTACCATATTTTGCATTATTAACAACAGGTATTATCCAATCACCAATTTTAGATGATAAATATCCTGGTTCTGACCATTTTTGTACAGCTTGTGATTCTGATAATAATCCTTTTATTAAAACAGGATATTTAAAATTTTCAGATGCTTTTTTTAATGATTCATATGTATAATCTTCAGCTTTAATATGAGGAATACGTGTCATATCATGTTCTATAGATTTATCGATTGCTTTACCAAATTTCTCCCACATTTGAATATTTAATTGACGAAAGGGTGTAAACATTAACATGTTTGGTATTATATATAATAAAGGATCTCCTGATGTATATGTTCTTAATAAAGATATTCCTAAGATACTTAACAACATTATTAGTGCGGTGTTACCCAACGTAAAACCTAAGTTTCTATTACTTTCATCCTTTGATGATGATGTCATCTTTCTTGATCCCATGTATCTAATAACAGAATATTTTACTTCCTTTGTATCCGTATTCTTTATTCTTTCGTGCTTGAAGTTGGGCTGGAATAGTTTCGGCCTCAAAATTTGGTCTTTTCGGCGTAAAAATTCGGTCTCGGCCGAAAAGTGTCACGCGCATGGTTTCTCGTCTTGTAACACGAATACAATGGGTTTTAATACCATAATATTGCGGCAATATAGATAAAATATCATAAGCGATAGATTTCAACTAAAAAAAAGTGAAAACGAAACTTACAGGAAGTAATTTTCACGGATGCAAATTAAATTTTAGTCTGCAGTTAGGGTACCACTTATATCTCTTAGTCGCGTGTAACTGTCCTTCCAATGCATTTTTGATGCTCAAAATGATAAAAATAGATCAATTATGGTTTTAACTTTTGGTATTTGTCTCAAAAACATCTTAATGTGGTAAAATAGCGAAGAAAATACAATGTTTTTCCATTTTCGGTCCTTTCGGCCGACCGACCTCTTTTCGGCCATTTTTTCGGTGCCGAAACTATTCCAGCCCAAGCTTGAAGATTTCATAATTTCACATAGCGCAGTATGTGCCAGTGATGTTAGATTTTGCATCACTGGCACATACTATTTCAATTTTTTAATTTTTTTTTAAAACTTTTAATTAATCCTCTTACAAATATCATTTGTTGTACTTTATATCAATATAGTGTCTATTCCTCGTCTTTATTTGAATTAGATTTTGCAAAGGCCAAAACTTGGTAGTGTATAGTTTGAGTTGTTTTACAATATGGCAGCAAATAGTCGTACTGGAAATAATAACATTGAATTTACTGTACATCCTAAGGAAGACTTATATTTAGAAGGTAAAAATAAATCCATATTACGTGTTAGCAATGGTGACTCTTATCCATGTCAAATGCAAAAAAATCAAAATTTTTCATGTTTATTCAATCATTATGCGAAACATAATGGTTTAGATAAAGATAATTTAAGATTTACTTTTGTTGATGAATTACAAGGTGATCAAACACCATTAAGTGTACATTTAATGTCAAATGATGAAATTTTGGTTGAACATAAAAGAAAGCCACTACATTCTGATTTAGATTTGCCTGATGATAGTAATAATAAAAATCCTTTTAGTTCACAATTCAGACAATTATTACAAGATGGTAATCATGCTGATGTAAATTTTTTAGTTGGTACAAATAGAGAACGTGTACTAGGTCATAAAGCTATATTATCAGCACGTTGCGATAAATTTCGTGCAATGTTTGAAGAAGGACAATTTGCTGAATCAGACACAAGTACTGAAGTTAGTATAACACATGACTCTGTGACATTTAAATATTTATTAGAATATATCTATACAAATGAAGTACAAGATTTATTTCATCGTTGTAATTTACAAAGTGTTATCAATTTATTAATTGCTGCTGATGAATTCTTATTATTAGATTTGAAAATCTTAACAGAAATTGCTGCATCACGTAAATTACAAGAAGAAAATTTAGGTGATTTGATATTAATTAGTAAAAAGTATCAAGCTACTACATTATCAGAAAAATGTCATGAATATTTACAAGATAATTTACCAAATTTGAGAAAATCAAAAGCATTTCGTGATCAATTTGGTAGTAATAAAATTCTAGCCTTGAGCACCTTCGATGCGTATCCTGACGAAGACACTCCTGTTTCAGCATCATCATTATTTCGAAGAAGATCCAGTGCTAGTCGTGGTTCAAATGGTTTCCGTTCTAGTGATAGCGGAAGACATAGTCATGGTAATGATAATAATAATAATGATGATAATAATAATAATAATGATGATGATGATAATGATGATGATAATGACGATGACAACGATTCAGATGATTCTGCTTTATTTTATACTAATCAAAATGAATATGAAAATAACACTGATACTTCACCTGCTGATGCTACTAGTAAATTGAATACTAATATGTAT